>Ga0153988_1000318_pt1 | contig 12291 bp, 10 predicted proteins | sample TSNC072MetaG_FD_104742 | JGI IMG/M metagenome (GOLD analysis project Ga0153988, IMG submission 104742) | Attine ant fungus gardens microbial communities from North Carolina, USA - TSNC072 MetaG | ecosystem: Host-associated > Fungi > Mycelium > Unclassified | place: USA: North Carolina, Jones...
AGCGCTGATCGAGCAAACGAATCCGCACGCCGTTATTGAGGAACGACAGCTCGCGAATGCGCTTCGCGAGAATGTCGTAGTGATATTCGACGTTACCGAAAATCGTTTCGTCGGCCATGAAATGCACTTCGGTGCCGCGGTTTTCGGTGTCGCCGATCACCTGCATCGGCGACGTGGTCACGCCGTCGATCTCTTCGAGCACGCGGTTCTGCGGCACGCCACGGTGGAATTCCATGAAGTGCTTCTTGCCGTCGCGGCGCACGGTGAGGCGCAGCCACGCGGAAAGCGCGTTCACGCACGACACACCCACGCCGTGCAGGCCGCCCGACACCTTGTAGCTGTTCTGGTCGAACTTGCCGCCGGCATGCAGTTCGGTCATCACGATTTCGGCGGCGCTGCGCTTCGGATCGTGCTTGTCGTCCATCTTCAGGCCGGTCGGCACGCCGCGGCCGTTGTCGGTGATCGAGACGGAGTTGTCCGCGTGGATGATCACCTGGATGTCGTTGCAATGCCCGGCGAGCGCTTCGTCGATCGAGTTGTCGAGTACTTCGAAGACGAGGTGGTGCAAACCGGTGCCATCCGATGTATCCCCGATGTACATCCCAGGCCGCTTGCGCACGGCTTCCAGACCTTCGAGGATCTGGATGGACGAGGCGCCGTAGCTGTTATCGGGCTGCGTATTGTTCGTTTCAGTCATGGATTTTTTCCGGTTCTGCGTTACTGCAAGGTTGCTGCTCTGGACTTTTCAAAACGCCATAAAAACGCCAAAGGGGCGCTGCGCCCCTTGGTGTTCTTCTTGATGTTGGCCGCGTCAGATGCGCATCGGCATCACCACGTACTTGAATTCGTCGTTCTCGGGAATCGTGATCAACGCGCTGGAGCTGGCGTCACCCAGGCTCACTTGCAGCATGTCGACCTTCAGGTTCGCAAGCACGTCGAGCAGATACGTGACGTTGAATCCGATATCGACGCTGTCGCCGTCGTATGCGATTTCCAGTTCTTCCTGCGCCTCTTCCTGATCGGCGTTGGTCGACATGATCTTCAACTGGCCCGGCTCGACGATGCAGCGCACGCCCTTGAATTTGTCCGACGTCAGAATCGCCGCGCGTTGCAGCGAGCGCTGCAGTTCTTCGCGGCCGATCTGGAATTTGTTCTTGTGCGACTTCGGAATCACGCGCTGGAAGTCGGGGAATTTGCCTTCCACGAGCTTCGACACGAGTTCGACCTGGCCGAACGTGAACTTGACCTGCGTCTGCGCGATGTCGATCTTCAGCGTGTCGTCGATGTCTTCGAGCAGGCGTTGCAGTTCGAGAATCGTCTTGCGCGGAATGATGACTTCCTGGCGCGCGAACGAGCCTTCGATCTTCATCGACGAGAACGCGAGGCGGTGGCCGTCGGTCGCGACCGCCATCAGCTGGTCGCCGTCCACCACCAGCAGCATGCCGTTCAGGTAGTAGCGGATGTCCTGCTGGGCCATCGAGAAATGGACCATGCCGAGCAACTGGCGGAACGTTTTTTGCGGAACCACGAGGCTCGCGCCGTAGTCTTTAGCCTGAGCGACGGTCGGGAATTCGTCCGCGGCGAGCGTTTGCAGCGCAAAGCGGCTCTTGCCGGATTGCACGGTCAGGCGCTTGTCGTTCAAGGTGAGCGTGACCTGGCCGTCGGGCATCGCACGCAAAATGTCGAGGAGCTTGCGCGCCGCCACCGTGGTCGCGACCGAATCGCCGCCCACGCCGAAATCGGCACGCGTGGTGATCTGCAACTCGAGGTCGGTCGACAGGAACGACACGTCGGGACCGTTCTTGGTGATCAGCAAATTGGCGAGGATCGGCAACGTATGGCGGCGTTCGACGATGCCGCTCACGGTTTGCAGCGGCCTGAGGAGGTTATCGCGTTCGGTCTTGACCAGTTGCATAGGGTTCCTTCGTTGATAAACGGCCTGCACGCCTTGCGGGACAAGCGTCTCCAGCGTGCAGCCGAGGCTCCCCGCCGGCGCCACGAAAAGCGCCCGACACGGCGTGAAATCCGCCCGCGGCCGCCGGGCGGTTAAACCTGTATTGTGCCTGAAAACGGGACCGCCTCACTAAATTGGGGGCGAGTTGGGGAATAAACAGGTCGATTTCGCGGCGCGGTTTCCGGATTGCTCGCCGGCAGGCGAGTGCGCCCGCGCCTGGCGCCCTGCTCCGCCCGCAATCGCACTGTTCGTCCCTACTTCGCACCACGATTTCCAGCGCTTGCGCCGGCCCTACCCAACCGTTTCCGGGATTCCCCGCCATTTCAGGCCGCGCGCGGCTCATCGCGGCGGCTTCCCGCCGGCGCGCCTAGCCCTTCAGCGTCTGTTCCAACACGTGCAGTTCGTGATTCAGCTGCGCGTCCTTGCTGCGCTCGTCGGCGATCTTGCGCACCGCGTGCAGCACCGTCGTGTGGTCGCGCCCGCCGAACAGCTCGCCGATTTCCGGCAGACTCTTTTGCGTCAGCTCCTTGGCCAGATACATCGCGATCTGCCGCGGCCGCGCGATATTCGCCGGACGCTTCTTCGAATACATGTCCGCGACCTTGATGCTGTAGAAGTCGGCGACCGTTTTCTGGATGTTTTCCACCGAAATCTGGCGGTTCTGCACCGTCAGCAGGTCTTTCAGCGCTTCCTTGGTCAGCTCGATCGTGATTTCGCGGCCGTGGAACTTCGAATACGCGAGGATCTTGCGCAGCGCGCCTTCGAGCTCGCGCACGTTCGAGCGCAGGTGCTTGGCGACGAAGAACGCGACGTCTTCGTTCAGGCTCACGAATTCCGATTGCGCCTTGCGCATCAGAATCGCGACGCGCATTTCGAGCTCGGGCGGCTCGATCGCGACCGTCAGGCCCGAGTCGAAGCGCGAGATCAGACGGTCGTCGATACCCGAAATCTCCTTCGGGTACGTATCGCTCGTGATGATCACCTGCGCCTTGTTCGCGACCAGCGCCTCGAACGCGTAGAAGAATTCTTCCTGCGTGCGCGACTTGCCCGAAAAGAACTGAATATCGTCGATCAGCAGCAGATCGAGCGAGTGGTAGTAGCGCTTGAAGTCGTCGAATGCCTTGCGCTGGTAGGCCTTCACCACGTCGGACACGTACTGTTCCGCGTGGATGTAGCGAATCCGCGCGCCGGGCTTGTCCATCAGCAGCTGATTGCCGATCGCGTGAATCAGGTGGGTCTTGCCGAGGCCCACGCCGCCGTACAGGAACAGCGGGTTATACGAGACGCCGGGGTTGTCGGCGACCTGGATCGCGGCCGCGCGCGCGAGCTGGTTGGCCTTACCGGTCACGAAGTTGTCGAAGGTCAGAACCGGGTTCAGCTTCGAACGCTCGTACATCGAGTCGTTGTCGCCGCCGGCAGCCGCGCCCGCGCCTTGCCCGGGGCGCCACGTGCGACGCGCGGCGGCGGCTTCGTTCGCGTCGAGGCTTGGCAGATCGAGGTCGGCGGCGTCTTCGGCCACGGCGCGCGCGTTCGCGTTTTGCGCGGCGATCGCTGCCGCCGCGGCTGCGGGATTGGCGCGCGCCGCATGCGCGGCCTGCACGGCGCCGACGGCCGCGTCCAGCGCAGCGACGCCACCCGCATTGCCGCCCAGCGGTGCGGCCGCGCGCGCGGGTGCCGGCGCCGCAGCCACCGGGGTGCGTATGCCGGCTTTCGGGTCCAGCACGAATTGCACGTCGACCGGCGCATGCCAGAAATCGCGGGCCATATCCGCGATGCGGCCGGAGAACTGGCTCTTGACCCAGTCGAGCTTGAAGCGGTTCGGCGCGGCGATGGAGAGCGTGTTCGCATCGGCGTCGAAGGCGACCGGGGCCAAGGGTTTGATCCACGTCACGTATTGCTGGGGCGTGAGCTCACGCTCCAGCAATGCGGAACAGTGTTGCCAGAATTCGTTCATCGAGTTGCTGTCGTTATGGTGTGCACGGCGGTCGCCGCTGCCCCTGTCGCGCGCGCGCAACAAAGCCCTGTGCAGCCAGGCGTAACAGCCCCAGGCGCTTGTGCCACAAGGGTTTGCGGCGCTAGCGAGCCGGGGCGGCGTGCAGCATTTTTGGGAAGTAAGGCGAGATTCTAACGCCAAAACGGAGCCGAAAGGGAGTTATCCACAGGGACGGATCAGCGGGCCGGTTGAGCAGGAAGCGCTCCCGGATCGGGCTAAACTATTGACGGTCAACGGAAAACCGGTTTAAATAGCGGGTTCCGCGAAAACCAATTTCTAAACCACCGGCCATTGCGCTTTCAGCGATGATCGCGCGGTTTTTTTCGATCAAGTGAGAGCAACATGAAACGTACTTACCAACCTTCCGTTACCCGTCGCAAGCGCACCCACGGCTTTCGCGTTCGCATGAAGACCGCAGGTGGCCGCAAGGTCATCAACGCACGTCGTGCGAAGGGCCGCAAGCGCCTCGCCATCTAAGGCGAGCGGATTGCGCGCTGTGACCGAAGCCCGCAGCGAAGCGGGAGCGGCCGGGGCGCAGCAACCGGGCTCGGTTCCGTTGCGAGCGCAAGCCGCCTTTCCCAAAGCCGCGAGGCTGCTAAAAACGGATGAATTTTCATCCGTTTTTCGTTTGCGGCCGTGGCGCCGTACCGCGCACTTCGTCGTGTACGGCCGGCCCACCGGCAACGAGGCGCGTCTTGGCCTCGTGATCGGCAAGAAGTATGCGCCGCGCGCGGCCACGCGCAATCTGGTGCGCCGGATCGCGCGCGAGGCCTTCCGGTTGCGCCGCGCGGAATTCGGCGGTTGGGACGTGCTGCTGCGTCTTCATACGCGTTTCGACAAAAAGGCTTTGCCGAGCGCGTCGTCGCCGCCGTTGAAGGCGCTGTGCCGCAGCGAAATCGAAGCGTTGCTCGACAAGGCAGCGCGCGAAATTACCCGTCGCCAGGCGCCGCCCGCGGAGGCGCCGAAGACGGAATGACGCAGTGACTGCCCGCCCTTCGGCCGTTGCAACCGGCGTTGCGCCGGCAGCGCCGCGGCGCGGGCATCGCCCGGTATCCACGTTGCGCGGCGCCGTCCGGCCGCATCTGCCATGCAAACGGTACTCTTCGCTTTATTGCGTTTTTACAAGCTTGCCGTGAGCCCCATGCTCGGCAACCGGTGCCGTTTTTACCCTTCCTGTTCTGATTACGCGCGCGAGGCAATCCAGTATCATGGCGCCGCGCGCGGGACTTATCTCGCCGTGAGGCGTGTTTGCCGCTGTCACCCGTTTTCCGCCGGCGGCATCGATCTCGTCCCGCCACCCACTTCTGAAAAGCGCTGACGCGCCGTTCCATCGACACTGAGACAACGCATGGATATCAAACGCACCGTCCTATGGGTCATCTTTTTCATGTCAGCGGTCATGCTGTTCGACAACTGGCAACGCGACCACGGACGCCCGTCGATGTTCTTCCCGAGCCCGACGGCGACGAAAACCGCCGATGGAGCAGCTCCGGGGACCACGATGCCGGGAACCAATCCGGCCGACCTGCCGGCCACTAACGCAGCTGCGCCCGGCAACGCGCCGGCGGCCACGCAATCGCAACTCGTCAAGTTCAGCACCGACGTCTACAGCGGCGAAATCGACACGCGCGGCGGCACGCTGTCGCGGCTTGCACTCGTGAAGCAGGGCGACGGCAAGCAGCCCGACCTCGTCATCACGCTGTTCGACAAAACGAACAACCATACGTATCTGGCGCGCACCGGCCTGCTCGGCGGCGACTTCCCGAATCACAACGACGTCTTCACGCTGATGCCGAATCAGCCGACCCAGTTGGCCGACGGTCAGAATTCGTTCCAGATGAGCTTCGAGTCGCCCGAGAAGGGCGGCCTGAAGGTCATCAAGACCTACACGTTCACGCGCGGCAGCTATGTGATCGGCGTCGAGACGAAGATCCAGAACGTCGGCACCACGGCTGTGACGCCGCAGGTCTACATGGAACTCGTGCGTGACGACCAGCCGGTCGACACGCCGCGCTTCTCGCACACGTTCATCGGACCGGCTGTCTACACCGACGAGCATCACTTCCAGAAGATGACGTTCAGCGATCTCGACAAGAACAAGCAGGATTACGCGCATTCGGCCGACAACGGCTGGGTCGCGATGGTCCAGCACTACTTCGCGTCGGCGTGGATTCCGCAGCAGGGCGCGAAGCGTGAGTTCTATGCGGAGAAGATCGATCCGTCGCTCTATCGCGTCGGCGTGAAGCAGCCGCTGCCGACCATTGCGCCGGGCCAAACGGTCAGCGTGTCGGCACGCCTGTTCGCCGGTCCGGAAGAAGAGAAGATGCTCGCCGGCATCGCGCCGGGCCTCGATCTGGTCAAGGACTACGGCTGGGTCACGATCATCGCGAAGCCGCTGTTCTGGCTGCTCTCGAAGATCCATAGCTATGTCGGCAACTGGGGCTGGTCGATCGTACTGCTCACGCTGCTGATCAAGGCGGTGTTCTTCCCGCTGTCGGCCGCGAGCTACAAGTCGATGGCGCGCATGAAGACGATCACGCCGCGCATGCAGGCGCTTCGCGAGCGCTTCAAGGGCGATCCGCAGAAGATGAACGCGGCGCTGATGGAGTTGTACAAGACCGAGAAGGTCAATCCGTTCGGCGGCTGTCTGCCGGTCGTGATCCAGATTCCGGTGTTCATCTCGCTGTACTGGGTGCTGCTGTCGTCGGTGGAAATGCGCGGCGCGCCGTGGATTCTCTGGATTCGCGACCTCTCGCAGCAGGATCCGTACTTCATCCTGCCGATCCTGATGGCCGTCTCGATGTTCCTGCAGACCCGCCTGAACCCGACGCCGCCAGACCCGGTCCAGGCCAAGATGATGATGTTCATGCCGATCGCGTTCTCAGTCATGTTCTTCTTCTTCCCGGCGGGTCTCGTGCTGTACTACGTCGTGAACAATGTGCTGTCGATCGCGCAGCAGTACTACATCACGCGCATGATGGGCAAGTCGAAGGCGAAGCCGGCCTGACGCCTGCCCACGGCGGGCGGCACTCTTCGCCCCCGCCGTTGTGCAGAAACGAAAAAGCCGCCCGGTGCAAACCGGGCGGCTTTTTTTCACAGTCTCGCGGACGACTGAAAAGCGGCTGGCGACTGGCCACGCGCTTATTCTTCCTCGATGTCCTCGCCATAGAAGCGCACGATCATTTCCTCGACCAGATGCCGGTCTTGCGGCATGAGCGAGGCGATCTTCGACGCGAGTTCGATCGTCTCGGGCGTGGGCGGGTACTTTTCGCCGCGTGACATCGGTCTCGCGCTGGTTCCGGGCGGCGGACCGTAATGGAGCCAATGCTCGTTGACGTTCAACCATTCGGCGAGCGTGCGCAGCTTGTCCGGCTTGGGAATCGTCGTGCCCGAGATCCATTTGTGCGCGGTCTGTGTCGAAACGGGGCGCTCGCCGCGATAGCGCAGATTGAACTGCCTGGCGAGTTGACTTCCGCCACGGATTTTCAGCGGCTCGAGCAGGTCTTTCAGTCTCTTGGCGAAAGCGGCTTTTTGTTTGTTGGTCGGCATGGGCCAGATTGTGCAATCCGGCGCTAAACTCGTTGACAACCAAACAAGTTCATATTTTTCTTATTTGAGATAATTTTAGCTTGTAAGGCATGCAGACAAAGCGTTCCACGACATCGCATTTTTTCTATCTTTTTATTACCCAGCGGGTCTTTGCGGGCGATATCTGTCTCATTTTTTTAAGACTGTTCTCAAATGATGTAGTAGAAACTGTAGCTTATTTGAGATAAATCTGAATTCGTAGCTTCTCGTAATCAGCCCCGTGCTTCGCGTTGCCAATCCCGATGGCTTGTCGATGTTGCCACGGATCAGGCTGAAGCCGACGCCATCACATCCGCTTCAGGCCCGGATGGATGACGATGCCCACGCTGATCGCGCAGCAGTACAGCATTGAGTGAATGGCAGGCAAATCGAGGACAAAGCCGGGCTGGCGTCTGTCCGCGGCGAGCAGCGATGTCAGCCCCGCCGCCGCGCAGAAACAAAAAAGCCGCCCGGTGCATACCAGGCGGCTTTTCTCATAGTCTCGCGAGCGCTTGAAAAAGCGTTGGTGACGAACCGAGTACTTATTCGTCTTCGACGTCCTCGCCGTAGAAGCGCACGATCATTTCCTCGACCAGATTCCGGTCTTTCGGCGTGAGCGACGCGATTTTCGAAGCGAGTTCGATCGTCTCGGGCGTAGCCGGATATTTCTCGCCGCGTGCCATCGGTCTCGCGCTCGTGCCGGGCGGCGGGCCATAGTGAAGCCAGTGCTCGTTGACGTTCAGCCATTCGGCCAGCGTGCGCAGCTTGTCCGGCTTGGGAATCGTCGTACCCGTGAGCCATTTGTGCGCGGTCTGCGGCGTAACGGGACGCTCGCCGTGATAGCGTAGATTGAACTGCTCGGCGAGTTTGGTCCCGCCGCGAATTTTTAGCGGCTCGAGCAGATCTTTCAGCCTTTTGGCGAAAGCGGCTTTTTCTTTGTCGGTTGGCATGGGCCAGATTGTGCAATTCGGCACCAAACCAGTTGACAACCAACCAAGCTTATGATTTTCCTATTTGAGATAAATTTAGCTTGCGAAGCGCGCCGGACAAAGCCCTCCACGAAATTGCACTTTTCCTATCTTTTTATTATCCAGCCTGCCTTTGCGAGCTATGGTCAGCTTATATTTTTAAGATTATTCTCAAGCAGCACGATAGAAATCGTAGCTTATCCAAGATAAATCCTAATTTTGGGGGATCGAACGGGGAGCGATGGCGCCGTCCGCGACGCCGCACGGCCACCCGATGCGCCCGCGTTACAATGCCTCGCGCCACATCGGCCCACATCTGCCGACATTGGCCCGCATCGATTCGTCCCGATCCGCTCTCCTCTCCTGTTTTCTGCCCGCTCTCCCATGCTCACGACCGACTCCGATCCCATCGTCGCCATTGCTACCGCGCCCGGCCGGGGGGGCATCGGCGTCGTGCGGATTTCGTTCGGCCGCGCGGGTGAAGCGGCCGCCCTGCCGCTGATGCAGGCGCTCACCGGTCAAGCGCTCGCGCCGCGCCACGCGAGCTACGTGCCGTTTCTCGACGCCAGCGGCAATCCGCTCGACCGCGGCATTGCCCTCTACTTCCCGGCGCCGCACTCCTACACCGGCGAGCACGTGCTCGAACTGCAAGGCCACGGCGGCCCGGTCGTGCTGCAACTGGTGCTGCAACGCTGCATCGACGCCGGCCGTGCGTTCGGCCTGCGGCTCGCCGAGCCGGGCGAATTCACGCGTCGCGCCTTTCTGAACGACAAGCTCGATCTCGCGCAGGCCGAGGCCGTCGCGGATCTGATCGAGGCCAGCACCGAGGCCGCCGCGCGCTCGGCGGGCCGTTCGCTCGATGGCGCGTTCTCGCGCGACATCCACGCGCTCGTCGAAGACGTGATCACGCTGCGCATGCTGGTCGAAGCAACACTGGACTTCCCCGAAGAAGAAATCGACTTCCTCGAAGCCGCCGACGCGCGCGGCAAGCTCGCCCGGATTCGCGAGCGCCTCGCGCACGTGCTGAGCGAAGCGCGCCAGGGCGCGTTGCTGCGCGAGGGGCTGTCGGTCGTGCTCGCGGGACAGCCGAATGTCGGCAAGTCGTCGCTGCTGAACGCGCTGGCCGGCGCGGAACTCGCGATCGTCACGCCGATCGCCGGCACGACACGCGACAAGGTCGCGCAGACGATCCAGATCGAAGGCATTCCGCTGCACGTGATCGACACGGCCGGCCTGCGCGAAACCGAGGACGAAGTGGAAAAGATCGGCATCGCGCGCACATGGGGCGAAATCGAGCGCGCGGACGTGGTGCTGCATCTGCTCGACGCGCGCACCGGCATGACGGCCGACGACGAAACAATCGCCGGGCGCTTCCCGAGCGGCGTGCCGGTCGTGCGCGTGCTGAACAAGACCGACCTGACGGGCCTCGCGCCCGCGACGCAGGCGCTCGACGCCGATCTCGAACTGAGCGAGGTGCGGCTGTCGGCGAAACAGGGCGACGGCGTCGTGCTGCTGCGCGACGAGTTGCTGCGGATCGCCGGCTGGCAGGCCGGCGCCGAAAGCGTCTACCTCGCGCGCGAGCGGCATCTGATTGCGTTGCGCGCGGCCGAGAAGCATCTGGCGACGGCCGCCGCGCATGCCGAGCAGAACGCGCAGGCGCTCGATCTGTTCGCCGAGGAACTGCGGCTGGCACAGGATCAGCTGAATTCGATTACCGGTGAATTCAGTGCGGACGATCTACTTGGAGTGATTTTCAGTAGATTCTGTATCGGGAAGTAAAAGCGGTGGAAAAAACCGTTGTATTTATTCCCCAATAAGGGTTTTGGCATCATTTTCTCGCCCTCGTCGTAGGCGGAAAATCCAGCTTGCCTACCCATAACCGTATAAATCTTTGGTACACAGCCGACATACGGTTTAGAATCGCGGCACTTCCTGCTTTAACCGCATCAACGTCCCGACGCGCATGCCCCGCCTCGCCACGCCCCTCACCGAATCCCAGATCCGCGCGCTCGAACCGCGCGCGACCCGCTACTGCGTCGCCGACGGCAACGGTCTCGTCATCGAAGTCATGACGACCGGCAGCAAGATCTGGCGCTTCCGCTATACGCTGAACGGCAAACGCCAGCCGCTCGCCACGATCGGCGACTACCGGATGATTTCGCTGCGCGTCGCGCGCGCCAAGGCGCAAAAGTACGCAGAAATGGTCGCCCAGGGCATCTCGCCGGTCGCGACCGCGCGGCGCGACCGTGGCGCCGAAAGCAAGGCCGACGTGCTGCGCGAAGCCGCCGAGCTCTATCTCGCGACCGCGATGGCCGGCAAGTCGGACGAATATCGGCGCACGACGCGGCGTGCGCTCGAAAAGGACGTGCTGCCCGCGATCGGCAACAAGCCGATCGGCGCCGTGACTGCCGACGACATCCTCGCGATTTGCGAGCGCATCAAGAGCCGCGGCTCGCCGAAGATGGCGCTGCATACGCGCAACGTGGTCAAGCGTCTGTACGCGTACCTGATCGCGCGGCAACTCTCGGCCAGCAATCCCGCCGCGGTCGTGCCGGCGTGCTCGCTCGCCACGGTCGACACCCGCACGCGCGTGCTGTCCGGCGCCGAGATCGGCGTGATGCTGCAGGCCGTCGACACGTCGAACATCCGCCGTCCGCTGAAGCTCGCGCTGCATCTGCTCGTGCTGACCATGGTGCGCAAGTCGGACCTCGTGGAATCGACGTGGGCCGAATTCGACCTCGACCACGCGCAATGGACGATCCCGGCCGCGCGTCTGAATGCGTGCACGGATCGCGTCGTATATCTGCCGCGCCAGGCGGTCGCGATGCTACGCGAGTTGCAGCGCGCGCGGGCGAGCCAGAATTTCGTATTCCCGAGCGTCCGGGGCGACGATCGGCCGATCGCGAAAAGCACGTTGAATCAGGCGGTCAAGGCCTTGGGGATCGAGATGGAGCATTTCGTGCTGCATGATTTTCGTCGCACCGCGACGGCGCATCTGTGCGAAATCTCACAGCAACCCGACGCGCACGGCGAAGCAATGCAGGACCACGCACCCGATGCAATGGACAACAGCGCGCACGACCCGACCCACGGCGAAGCGGCGCGGCAACGCCAGTCGCTCCAGAGCTGGGCGGACTTTGTCGATATCCAGATCGGCACCGCGCGGCAGGCGCGCAGCGGGATGGACTGGTGACGGCATTGCCAAGGGTTTGGCGGCGTAGGGAGTTTCCCTCGATGCGCCGCAACCGATGGTACACAAGCGTCCATCAACCCGTATCAATCGGCTGAAAACAAAGAAAAATAACCGGTGAAAACCGGTTTCAGAGCAGCCTTCAACACACCCCGCCAACGTCGCGCAACCGCTTCAGATCGTCGTTCTTTCCCCGCTTCCATCGCCTACACTGAGAGCTGGATGCACGCCGATACGGAGGTTCCGATGTCTGAATCGCTGCTCGCCTATCTGATGGGGCCCACCGTCATGCTGCTGGTCGGCTTTGCCATCTGGATGGCGTCCCGCCATCACCGCAACCCGTCAAAGCCGCCCAGAATCGAGCGCTGGCTCGATACGCATTACGCGGAGTGGCTGCACCACAAACACTAAGCGGTGTATGCATCGATTACGAAAAAGGCCGTCGCATCAGGCGACGGCCTTTCTGTCTGTATGGCCGCGCGCGATGTGAGCGCGCACCTTCACGCGATCACCACCCCGGCTGCGGCTGCGCATACCCGTACTGTCCGGGCGGCGGCGCACCGCACGCGACATACGCGCGCTGGTACTGGTCGTAGCAATATCCCGGCGGCGGACCGGC
>Ga0153988_1000321_pt1 | contig 12246 bp, 11 predicted proteins | sample TSNC072MetaG_FD_104742 | JGI IMG/M metagenome (GOLD analysis project Ga0153988, IMG submission 104742) | Attine ant fungus gardens microbial communities from North Carolina, USA - TSNC072 MetaG | ecosystem: Host-associated > Fungi > Mycelium > Unclassified | place: USA: North Carolina, Jones...
CGAATACGGGGCTCGGCCACAACTCGATGATCTACATGATCGAGTCGCAACTGCAATACATCGTCGATTGCCTGCGCGTATTGCGCAAGCAGAACGCTCGCACGATGACCTTGCGCGCCGACGTGCAGCGCGATTTCAACGCGCGTCTGCAACAGGACATGCGCCGCTCGGTATGGGCCACGGGCTGCCATAGCTGGTATCAGACGAATAGCGGCAAGGTCACGGCAATCTGGCCCGGTTTCACGTTCGCGTTTCGCAGGCGCACGCGGCGCGTGCGGCCCGAGGATTACCGTTTCGCGCGTTGAAGCCGGCTGTGGTGCCTTGCCTGCCGCCTGCGGCATGCCACAGGCAAGGCGGACAGGCGAAAAGCATGCGGCTCCGGATCGACGCCCGCATCGCACACGTAACAATAAAGGGAGATAAAAACATGGCAGACACCGGCTCCACCTCATCGTCATTCTCACCCGCTTCCGCCGCCGCGCTGCCGCGGCGTTCGCTCGCCGCGCGTCTCGGCATCACGAGCGTGCCGCGCGACGAGCTGCGGCGGCGCTACACGCAAAACGGCTCGAAGTTCGTGACAATCATGGGCGCCGACGTGCACTACGTCGACGAAGGTGAGAGCGGGGGTGAGAGCTCAGGCCCAGGCGGCACGATCGTGATGATTCACGGCTTCGCTTCATCGCTGCATACGTGGAACGGTGTCGCCGAGGAACTGAAGCGCGAGCATCGCGTGATCCGCCTCGATCTGCCGCCGTTCGGCGTGACGGGACCGCTGCGTTCCGCGAGCGGCGCGATCGAAACGATGGACCTGCCGACCTACCGCCGCTTCATCGACACGTTCATGCAGGCGCTCGGCATCTCGCGCGCGACGCTGATCGGCAATTCGCTCGGCGGCCTGATTGCATGGGACTACGCGCTGCGTCATCGCGGCGCCGTCGAGCGGCTCGTGCTGATCGATTCGGCCGGCTTTCCGATGAAGCTGCCGATCTACATCGACCTATTCAACCACTCGCTGGTGCGCGTCAGTTCGCCGTGGTGGCTGCCCGAGGCTATCGTCAAAAGCGCGGTGCGCAACGTGTATGGCGATCCGCGCAAGCTCGACCCACTGACGCTGCGCCGCTACGTCGAGTTCTTCCACGGCGAGGGCACGCGCGCGGCGATCGGCAAAATGGTGCCGACGCTCGACTTCCGCGCGGTCGACACCGATGCGCTGAAAACGCTCGACGTTCCCACGCTCGTGCTGTGGGGTGCGAAAGACCGCTGGATTCCGACCGCGCATGCCGCCGGGTTCGCGAGCCGCATTCCGGGCGCGCAATCGGTCATGTATGCGGGGCTCGGTCATATTCCGATGGAAGAAGCGCCCGAGCGTGTGCTTTCCGATCTGCGCGCGTTCCTGGGGACGTCGGCGGTTCATGCGCGGGCCCAGGCAAACGTGCAGGCCTGAGGAGACGCGCCGCGCGCCGGTCTGAGCCGATGGACCGATCCGCCAGCCTTGCCGGCACCACCACGGATCGGCGCCCTCAGCCGCCGCCGCTCAGCAGCCGCAGCAGGTCCCACAGGAACTTGCAGATCATCACGATCAGTTCCCACAGGCGGTAAAGCGGCTCCCAGTCCATCACGCGCGCCAAGCACTCGAGCAGGGTCATCGGTTGGAAAAACAGCAGCCCGCACAACGGCGGTCGAGGAAAGAAATAGCCGCCGCGCACGCGGCGCGCCGCACGTCCTTGCGTACGGGCACGCTACGTCCGCGTCACACCGCCATCATCGCGCGCTTGCGCTCGGCGCGCTGCATGACGAAGTTGGCCGCGACCACCCCGACCGTGACGACCGCGATGAACAGCGTCGCGAGCGCGTTCATCTCGGGATTCAGGCCCAGGCGCACGCGCGAGAACACGACGAGCGGCAGCGTCGTCGAACCGGGGCCGGACAGGAACGCCGACAGCACGAGGTCGTCGATCGACAGCGTGAACGACAGCAGCCAGCCCGACACGAGCGCCTGCGAAATCAGCGGCAGCGTGACGAAGAAGAACACGCGCAGCGGCGTCGCGCCGAGGTCGAGCGCGGCCTCTTCGAGCGACGGATGCAACTCCCGCACACGCGACTGCACGATGATCGCGACGTACGAAATGCACAGCATCACGTGGCCGATCCAGATCGTGAAGATACCGCGTTCGGCCGGCCAGCCGATCAGGCGCGCCATTTCGATGAACAGCAGCAGGAGCGAGATGCCCTGAATCACTTCGGGAATCACGAGCGGCGCGTTGATCATGCCCGTATACAGCGTGAAGCCGCGAAAGCGCCCCATGCGCGCGAGCACGAAACCGGCCCACGTGCCGATGGCGACCGACGCAAACGCCGTCATCAAGCCGATGCGCAGCGACAGCCACGCCGACGCGATCAGCTCGTCATCGTGCAGCAGCGCCGCATACCAGCGCGTCGAAAAACCGGTCCAGACCGTGACCAGTTGCGATTCGTTGAACGAATACACGACGAGGCTCACGATCGGGATATACAGGAACAGAAAGCCGATGCCGAGCGCGATCAGCTGCAACGTGCGATTCGGCTTCATTGGCGGCCCTCTTCCAATGCCTTCGCCTGCGCATGCTGGAACAGCGCCATCGGCACGAGCAGCAGCAGCACCATCGCGCACGTCACCGCCGACGCCATCGGCCAGTCGGCGTTGTCGAAGAACTCGTTCCACATGACGCGGCCGATCATCAGCGTGTTCGCGCCACCGAGCAGCTCCGGAATCACGTACTCGCCGACCGCCGGAATGAACACCAGCAGGCAGCCCGCGACGATGCCGTTCTTCGAGAGCGGCAGCGTGATCTGCCAGAACGCCTTCCACGGTTTCGCGCCGAGGTCGTAGGCGGCTTCGAGCAAGGTCAGGTCCATTTTCACGAGGTGCGCGTAAAGCGGCATCACGAGAAACGGCAGGTACGAATAGACCATGCCGATATAGACGGCCGTGTTCGTGTGATACAGCTCGATCGGCGTATGGATCAGCCCGATCGACATCAGGAAGTTGTTCAGCAAGCCGTTGTTCTTCAGGATGCCGATCCATGCGTAGACGCGGATCAGGAACGAAGTCCAGAACGGCAGCATCACGGCCATCATCAGCAGATTGCGCGTGGCCGGATTCGAGCGCGCGATGTAGTACGCCATCGGGTAGCCGATCAGCAGACACAGCACGGTCGAAATTCCCGCGACCACGACCGAGTTGACGTAGGTCGCGAAGTACAGGCTGTCGGTCACCAGAAACGCGTAGTGCGACAGGTCGAGCGTGATGTGCAGCGCGCCGTCGGCGAAGTCGACGAGCTGCGTATAGGGCGGAATGCCGAGCTGCGAATCGGCGAAGCTGATCTTCACGACCAGCAGGAACGGCACGAGAAAAAACAGCAGCAACCAGATGAACGGCCCCGCCACCACGGCGGTGCGGCCCGTGAGCTTCAGGCGCCGCACCGGCCACGCGAAGAACGAAACAAGCGCCTCTTTCATGACGTTAGCACCACGCCGGCCGATGCGCTCCAGCGCACGTACACTTCGTCGCCCCAGGTAGGCGGCTCGATCTCGGTGAGCGCGAGGCTCGTTACGTTCGCGATCACGGTCTTGCCGCCGTCGAGCTTCACGTGATACAGCGAATAGCCGCCCATGTACGCGATATTCGTGACGACGCCCTTGCCCCAATTGTGCGCGCCCTCGGGCGGCTTGCGCGTGAGCGCGATGCGCTCGGGGCGCACCGAGATCGTCACGGGCATGCCGAGCGGCCCCGTGATACCGTGATTGACGTGCAGCTGGCACGGCAGGTCCGGCGTTTCGATAAAAACGTGATCGGCTTCGTCCTCGACCGTATGGCCGTCGAACAGATTGGTCGAGCCGATGAATTCCGCCGAGAAGCGGCTGTTCGGATACTCGTAGACCTCGTGCGGCGTGCCGAGCTGGACGATCTGGCCTTCGCTCATCACGGCGAGGCGGCTCGCCATCGTCATCGCTTCTTCCTGATCGTGCGTGACCATCATGCAGGTCACGCCGACCTGGTCGAGAATGTTGACGAGTTCGATCTGCGTGCGCTGGCGAATCTGCTTGTCGAGCGCCGACATCGGCTCGTCGAGCAGCAGCAGCTTCGGGCGCTTCACCAGCGAGCGCGCCAGCGCGACGCGCTGCTGCTGGCCGCCCGACAGCTGATGTGGCTTGCGCTTCGCGAAGCGGCCCATCTGCACGAGTTCGAGCGCGTTGTGCACGCGGTCTTTCAGTTCGGCCTTCGGCACGCCTTCCTGCTTGAGGCCGAACGCGACGTTCGCCTCGACCGTCATATGCGGAAAGAGCGCGTACGACTGAAACATCATGTTGACCGGCCGGCGGTACGGCGGCAATTGCGCGAGGTCTTCGCCGTCGATCAGGATCCTGCCCGAGGTCACGGTTTCGAGCCCTGCCATCATGCGCAGCAAGGTCGACTTGCCGCAGCCCGAACTGCCGAGCAGCGCGAACAGCTCGCCCTTCTTCACCGACAGATTGACCCCTTTGACCGCCACGGTCTCGCCGAACTTCTTCACGACGTCGACGATCTGGATGAACTGGTCCGCTGCATCGCGCGACACGGCGTTCGGGCCCGGGGACGGCGCGCCCGCCCTCGCCTGTGCGCCCGGCTGGTCACTACTGATCATAATGCTGCTTCACTCCGGCGTTTGACGAACAAAGCCCCCGGTAAACACCGAGGGCTTCATGATGATGCGGATCCGCTGCCGCGCGCCGCGCTCAGCGGCCGGACTTGAGTTCGGTCCACAACCGCGTTTGCAGCCTCTGGATTTCCGGCGGCAGCGGCTTCAACAGGAACAGTGTCTTGATGGTTTCAGGCGACGGGTACACGGCCGGATCGTTCGCGACGTCCTTGTCCACGTACTTGCGCGCTTCCAGGTTGGTGCTCGGATAGTACACGGCATTGGTGATCGCGGCGTGTACCTGCGGCGTCTCGATGTAATTGATCCATTCGAGCGCGGCTTCCTTGTGCTTCGCGTCCTTCGGAATCGCCATCACGTCGAACCAGACCGGCGCGCCGCCCTTCGGAATGTAGTACTCGATCTTGTACGGCTTCTTCGCTTCGATCGCGCGATGCTTGGCGATCACGACGTCGCCCGACCAGCCGTACGCGAAGCAGATGTCGCCGCCGACCAGATCGTTGATATAGCCCGACGAGTTGAACTGCGTGATGTACGGACGGATTTTCTTCAGCACTTCGAGCGCGGCACGGTAGTCGGCCGGGTTCGTGCTCATCGGATCACGGCCCATGTAGTGCAGCGTGGCCGCGAACATCTGGTCCGGCGCATCGAGCACCGACACGCCGCAGGCCTTCAGCTTCGAGATGTTTTCGGGCTTGAAGAGGATGTCCCAGTTATCGAGCGGGGTGTCCTTGCCGAGAATCTGCTGGGCCTTCGTGACGTTGTAGGCGAGCCCGGTCGTGCCGTAGGCCCAGGGCACCACGTACTTGTTGCCCGGATCGGCGCCGGCGACGAGCGCCATCAGCGACGGGTCGAGATACTTGAGGTTCGGCAGTTTCGATTTGTCGAGCGGCTCGAAGATGCCGGCGGCGATCTGCTTGCCCGCGTAGTTGCTGGTCGGAACGACGATGTCGTAGCCCGAATTGCCGGTGAGGAGCTTGGCCTGCAGCGTGTCGTCGCTGTCGTAGTTGTCGTATCTGACCTGCACGCCGGTCTGCTTCGTGAAGTTCGGGATCGTGTCCTTCGCGATGTAGTCGGACCAGTTATACACGTTGAGCTGCGTATCCTTCGCAGCGGCCGTCAACCATGGCGCCGCGCACAAAACCAGCGCCGCCACCTGCCCCACTACCCGTCGTTTCATCCCGTTCTCCAATCCCGTCGTCACTCAAGCCGCTGCGTCGCGCGCGGCCCCCTGAAAACCCCGAAAACTACCACCAATTACCGCGCGGTCCAAAAAAAACGCCGAGCTGTCGCGCAAACGGCACAGGCTCGAGCCGCACCGCTGCAAAATGGCCGCAATTTTAACGGGTTATCGGCGCCTGTCCACCTAAAATTGTGCGGGATTATGGGGCTGATAACCGGGTGGCCGCGGGTTGCGCCGGCGTCGCCAACCCGCTGTTATCGCACTGTCATCCGGTTGTCAGGTGAGCGCGCGAGTAGCGGTGCACAATAGGCGCTTGAGGCCGGCGCCGCCGTCATGCGATGGCCGCCCTGCCTCGCTCCGCTGTCCGCCGCGCACGCGACGGGTGTGTGGCTTGCAAGAGGATGCGTCTTTCCGACCTCAGGCACCGATGAACACCAATCCTTTCGCGTTGCGCCCCAACCGCCGCCGGCGTCTGCCGGGCGAGCCCACGCGTCCGGCGCACTGGTTCTCGCTCCTCGGCGCCGGCGCGCTGATCGCGGTCGGCTATATCGACCCCGGCAACTGGGCGACCGCGCTCGGCGCCGGCGCGGGCTACGGCTACCGGCTGCTCGGCATCGTGCTGCTGTCGAGCGCGATGGGGATGCTGATGCAATGGCTGTCGTCGCGGCTCGGCGTCGTGACCGGGCGCGACCTCGCGCAGCTATGCCGCGAGCGCAACGGCCGGCGTGCGACGCTGTTCCTGTGGCTGACGAGCGAGGTCGCGATCATCGCCTGCGACGTCGCCGAGGTGGTCGGCAGCGCCGTCGCGCTGCAACTGCTGCTCGGCGTTTCGCTGACGGTCGGTGTCATGATGTCGGCGGTCTGCACGTTCGCGCTGCTCGCGCTCCAGCAGAAAGGCGGCCGCCGCCTCGAAGCGGTGATCGCCGCGCTGATCGGCTTCGTCGGCCTCTGCTTCGTCGTGCAACTCGCGCTCGCGCGGCCCGACTGGCGCGCGGCGCTGGCCGGCACCGTGCCGAGCGTCGAGCTGCTGAGGAATGCCGGCATGGTGTGGCTCGCGGCCGGCATCGTCGGCGCGACGGTGATGCCGCACAACCTCTATCTGCACTCGGCGCTCGTCAAGCATCACGCGCCGGACGGCAGCGACCCGCGCATCAGGCTCGCGCTGCACGTGGTCAATCTGGATACGTTCGGCTCGCTCGCGTTCGCGTTCGTGATCAATGCGGCGCTGCTGATCGTCGCGGCGGCCGTGTTCTACGCGAGCGGACATCGCGACGTGACCGATCTCGCCGACGCGCACCGGCTGATCGCGCCGCTCGTCGGCAGCCGCTGGGCCAGCATCCTGTTCGCGGCGGCGCTGCTCGCCTGCGGCCTGAGCGCGACCGTCACCGGCACGCTGGCCGGTCAGACCGTCATGGAAGGCTTTCTGCAAATCCGGCTGCCGCGCTGGAAACGCGCGCTGCTCACGCGCGCGCTCGCGATCGGGCCGGCGCTGCTCGCGGTCGCGCTGTTCGGTCCGCGCGGCTCGAATCAGCTCCTCGTCGCGAGCCAGGTGGTGCTGAGCCTGCAATTGCCGCTCGCGGTCGTGCCGCTGATCCGCTACGCATCCGATGCGAACCTCATGCGCGGCTGGCGCGTGCACGGCGTGCCGCTCGCGCTCGCGTGGCTGTCGGCGGCGTTTATCGTGATGCTCAATGGGGCCTTGCTGTGGCAGTTGGCGCTGGGCGCGTGACGCTTCTGCATCGGGTAACATGGCGGGACTCCGCTTTTGCGCCACAAGGTTTCCGATGACTTCGAATCTTCACGATCTCCCCGATAGCCCGTGCGTCGGTGTCTGCTCCACGCTGTTCGACGAAGTCTGCAAAGGCTGCGGCCGCACCGCCGACGAAGTATCCAACTGGGTGTTCCTCAGCGACGAGGAAAAACGCGCGATCTGGGAACGTATCAAACGGGAAGGCACCGCGATGCGTTTTCAGTACGACAGGCTGTAGGCGCGACAGGCCGTAGGCCATGCCATGGAAAATGCCGGGACATCCCGGCATTTTCTATTTTTGCGGCCGGCATTCGTGTCCGGCATTCGTTTCCGGATAAAGACAAACCGGCTGCCGCGAACGGGCTTTACTCCACGCCCTGGCTCGTCAGGAAGTCCTCGTAATTACCGCCGAAGTCGTTCAGCGTGCCATCGGTCTTCACTTCGATGATCCGGTTCGCGAGGCCGCTCACGAACTCGCGGTCGTGCGACACGAAAATCAGCGTGCCTTCGAACTTGTCGAGCGCGATCTGCAGCGATTCGATCGACTCCATGTCCATGTGGTTGGTCGGCTCGTCCATCAGCAGCACGTTGTGGCGGCCGAGCATCAGCTTGCCCCAGATCATGCGGCCCTTCTCGCCGCCCGACAGCACCTTGACCGACTTGCGGATATCGTCCGCATTGAACAGCAGGCGGCCGAGCGTGCCGCGCACCATCTGCTCGTCATCGCCTTCCTTGCGGTACTGGTCGATCCACTCCATCAGCGTGACGTCGCCCGGAAACTCTTCGTAGGTATCTTGCGGCATATAGCCGACGTTGGCGTTTTCCGCCCACTTCACGGTGCCGCGATCGAGCTGCAGATTGCCCAGCAGCGAACGCAGCAGCGTGGTCTTGCCCGCGCCGTTCTCGCCGATGATCGCAATGCGCTCGCCCGGCTGCACGCTGATGCTGAAGTTATTGAAGATCGAGCGCTCGTACTTCTTCGAAATGCTGTCGGCCACCACCGCGATGTTGTGCAGCTTCTTCTCGAATTCGAAACGGATGAACGGGTTCTGCCGCGACGACGGCTTGAATTCCTCGATCTTGATCTTGTCGATCATCTTCAGACGGCTGGTGGCCTGGCGCGCCTTCGACTTGTTCGCCGAGAAGCGGCGCACGAAGTCCTGCAGGTCGGCCACGCGCTCCTTCGCCTTCGCGTTGGCGGCCTGCTGACGCTCGCGCGCCTGCGTGCTCGCGAGCATGTAGTCGTCGTAGTTGCCCGGGTAGACCTTCAGCGTGCCGTAGTCCATGTCGGCCATGTGCGTGCAGACCTGGTTCAGGAAGTGCCGGTCGTGCGAGATGATGATCATCGTCGAGTTGTACTGGTTGAGAATATCCTCCAGCCAGCGGATCGAGTTGATGTCGAGGTTGTTGGTCGGCTCGTCGAGCAGCAGCACGTCCGGCTTCGAGAACAGCGCCTGGGCGAGCAGCACGCGCAACTTCCAGCCCGGCGCCACGTTGCTCATCGGGCCGTTGTGGTCTTCGATCGCAATGCCGATGCCGAGCAGCAGTTCGCCCGCGCGCGCTTCGGCCGTGTAGCCGTCGTACTCGGCGAACTTGGCTTCGAGTTCGGCGGCGTGCATGTAGTCGTCGTCGGTCGCGTCGGGGTTCGCGTAGATCGCGTCGCGCTCGGTCATCGCGGCCCACATTTCGGTGTGGCCCATCATCACGACGTCGAGCACGCGCACGTCTTCGTAGGCGAACTGGTCCTGGCGCAGCTTGCCGAGACGCACGTTCGGTTCGAGCATCACGTTGCCCGAGCTCGGTTCGAGATCCGAACCGAGAATCTTCATGAAAGTGGATTTACCGCAGCCGTTCGCACCGATCAGGCCGTAGCGGTTCCCTTCCCCGAATTTGACCGAAATGTTCTCGAAGAGGGGCTTCGGCCCGAATTGCATGGTGATATTGGCAGTAGACAGCACGGCGCGTCCCTTTGAATGTGATATCGGCGAAAAACCCAATATTTTAGCAGACTATCGCTAATCTAACCCGCACGGACTGCGCCGCTTTGCCTGACGGCCCAATCCGTTGTTGCGGCGTCGGTAATACGGCGGTGAAAACCGGCGGATCGGTATCGACCGGTATCGGCGCACCGCATGGCCGCGCGCCGCGGCGGGATGGCAGACCAACGCCGCACGGCCTGACGGAGCCGCCTGCCGCAGGTTATGTGCCGCGCGAGCCGCTGCGTCAGCGGTCACGCACGCGGCCACGCCACCACACGAGGCATGCGGCCATACGCATAGCCCATAAACCGCGCACATCGTTGCCTATACTTTTCGAAGGCGCTTGTCTCGCCCGCGCCTGGCCGAACGGCGCTTTGCCGATCAGCGGCGCAGACCCAGGAGAACATCCATGTCAGAGCACGTTTACAAGAAGATCGAACTGACCGGTTCGTCGACGAAATCGATCGACGACGCCATCAGCACCGCCATCGCCAAAGCGTCGAAAACGCTGCGTAATCTGCACTGGTTCGAAGTAACCGAAACGCGCGGCCAGATCCAGGACGGTAAGGTCGCGTACTGGCAGGTGACGCTCAAGGTAGGCCTGCGTATCGACGACTGAAAGCAGGATTGAACAGCGGCGTTGCAGTGTCTTGACATTGCGGCGGTCTGCGGCAACGCGACGTCGCGACATCATGGAATTGGCGGCAGAAAAAAGCGGTGGCCGGCCCGAGGCGATTCACCCGGACCGGCCGCCCTGCCACGCCTTATTTCGGCAACGACCCGTCCACCCCCTCGACGTACCAGTTCAGGCGCTGCAATTCCGGATCGGTCAGCGTCTTGCCGTCCGGAATCTTCACCGCCCCCGACTGATCCTTGATCGGCCCCGTGAACACGTCGCGCTTGCCGCTCGCGAGTTCCTCGCGCTTGGCCGCCACCTGTTTCTGCGCGTCGGCCGAAATTACCGACGTGTTCAGGTCTTCGAGATTGACCGCCTTCTGCGGCAGGCCCCACCACACCGGATCGTTCTTCCACTTGCCGTCGAGCACCTGCTGGATCACCGCGTTGTAGTACACGCCCCAGTGCGCGACCACCGAGCCGAGATGCGCGTCGGGACCGAATTTCTTCATGTCCGAATCCCAGCCGAACGCGTGCACGTGTTTCTCCGACGCGGTCGCGAGCGTCGCGCTCGAATCGGTGTTCTGCAGCAGCACGTCGGCGCCCTGGCCGATCAGCGTTTCGGCGGCCTGCTTTTCCTTGCCCGGATCGAACCAGCTGTTGATCCAGATCACCTTCGTATGCACCTTCGGATTCACCGAGCGCGCGCCGAGCGTGAACGCGTTGATGTTGCGCACGACTTCCGGAATCGGCACCGACGCGACGAAGCCGAGCGTGTTGCTCTTCGTCACGTAGCCCGCGGCGACGCCGGCCAGATACGCGCCCTGGTACATGCGTACATCGTAGGTGCCGAAGTTCGGCGCTTTCTTGTAGCCGGTCGCGTGCAGGAACACGGTGTCCGGGAAATCCTTAGCGACCTTCAGCTGGAAATCCTGAAAGCCGAAGCTCGTGCCGAAGATGATCTTGTTGCCCTTGTTCGCGAGATCGCGGAACACTCGCTCCGAGTCGGCCGATTCCGGCACGTTCTCGACGCGCGTGATTTTGATCTTGTTGCCGAACTTCGCCTCGACTTCGCGCGAGCCCTGGTCGTGCGCGAAGGTCCAGCCGGCATCGCCCGGATTGCCGATATAGACGAAGGCGACGCCCGGCGCATCGGCGGCCTGCGCGGTTTGCGCGAGCGGCGCGGCAAGCGCGAGCGAAGCCGCCCCCCAGGCGAAAGCGGTCAGCAGATTTCTTCTCTTCATGTGGTTCCCCTGTCGTGTTAACCAGAATGTGCTGCGCGAACGGTGATGCGCGAAACGCCAAAAACGCCGGCCTGCTCAGCCCGCCGAGAAAAACGGCTTGCCGAGCGATGCGGGCGCATTCAGACGGATCGTGTTCGGATTGCGCGAGATCAGCGCGAGCACGACGATCGTCGCGACGTACGGCAGCATCGCGAGGAACTGCGTCGGCACCGGCACGCCGATCGCCTGCGCGTAGAACTGCAGGCCCGTGACCGCGCCGAACAGCAGCGCGCCGATCAGGAGACGCCCGGGCCGCCACGTCGCGAACACGACGAGCGCGAGCGCGATCCAGCCGCGCCCCGAGGTCAGATTCTCCTGCCACAGGTGCAGATTGACGATCGAATAGTAGCCGCCGGCGAGCCCCGCCATGCCGCCGCCGAAGGCCACCGCGCCATAGCGCACACCGACCACCGGAAAGCCGACCGAGTGCGCGACCTGCGGCGATTCGCCGACCGAGCGCAGCACGAGCCCGGCACGCGTGCGATACAGGAACCAGCCGATCGCGGCGAACATCAGGAATGCGAGGTAATCGAGCGGCGTGAGCGTAAACAGCGCCGGGCCGAGCACCAGAATCTTCGAGAGGCCGGGAATGGTCCACGTGTCGATCGTCGCGCGCACGGCGGCCGACGTGTACGGCTTGCCGACGTAGGCCGACAGGCCGATGCCGAAGATCGTCAGCGACAGGCCGGTCGCGACCTGGTTGGCGAGCATCGTCAGCGTGAGGAACGCGAACAGCAGCGACATCGCGAGACCGGCGCCG
>Ga0153988_1000322_pt1 | contig 12195 bp, 6 predicted proteins | sample TSNC072MetaG_FD_104742 | JGI IMG/M metagenome (GOLD analysis project Ga0153988, IMG submission 104742) | Attine ant fungus gardens microbial communities from North Carolina, USA - TSNC072 MetaG | ecosystem: Host-associated > Fungi > Mycelium > Unclassified | place: USA: North Carolina, Jones Lake...
ACTACTTACTGTTACACAGAATGTTGTAGGAAGGGAGCGTAGCGGACTGACTTCAGCACAAACTTACTTAGTAGAGGGTTCCAGAAGGGCCGGAGGCCCAGATGAAAACCTTGTCTAGTATATATGCTGCACCAAATGTGGGATGATGGCACTTTCAAATTAATTATGTAAAATTAGATAAGTATTTGTCAGTTTTAGCTAAGAATTGGTCATCAAATTTCTTTACACATTCTCTCTTTTCACTCAATTCACTTAATAAATTCTACAAAATTCAAATAAATTCAGTAAAAATTCAAATAAATTAGGATAAATTGGAATAAATTGGAACAAGTAGTGGCCCTGCTGTTGTAGGAAGATAGCAGAGCAACCTGACTTACAACAGTGCAAACTACCAGTGTAGGAAGGGAGCAGAGCAACCTAATATATAATATTGCTCACTATGTCACAGACCATTGTTGAAAGGGAGCAAAGCAACCTGATAGATAACACTACTTACTGTCACACAGACTGTTGTAGGAAGGGAGTGTAGTAGACTGACTTCAGCACAAATTTAATAATATAGAATTAGTAAAGGATTCTGGATAGACTGGAGACCCAAATAAAAACCTTGTAATAAAAGTACTGGGGCACCCAGTACATTCCCACACTTCTCCTGGGCAGGCTAGGCTACTTACATAAGCAGCCAATACTCTGTTACAAGAGATAGAAAATATAAACAAAATATAAAATAGAGAAATGTTACATCAACCTTAGTTTCCAACAATAGCATGAAAACTCTGCTTGTTGGCAGTATTCATTGTTTTAAGTTCAATTTTTGAGTAATTATCAAGGCAATCATGATAAGGTGTGAGGTGAGTACTATAACCAGAATCATATAATGTTAGATTTTATGCTAAAGACAACAGACTGGGTACAATGTGAATATAACTTATAAAGGAAGGAAAAAGGGATTCTAGTGGTGTGTTCACCTCAGTCTTAACATACAGTGGGCCAAAAAACCATTCACATGTTGGTCACTTTCATATTAATCAGCTCATAACTCAATTAATAAATTCAAAAGAATTTTGAAATATTAGGTAATCAACTTTGGATTCTTGACTCCAAGTTACAAAATGAATCACATGATTTGGTTGAGAAATGACCAAACAAAAAGCCAAACAAAAAGAGATGGTACTCAAATAGTTTTTTTGCTGGCAGTTTGGATGACAATCAATTATATCTACTAGTACTTGGTGTGTTCCCCCTTTGCCTTTATCACTGCTGCACACCTTCTAGGCATACTGGCTATCAGATTCTACATCACCTCCTTTGATATCTCATTCCATTCCTTTTCAACCCTATCCCAAAGCTCATGTATTTCTCTAGATGATTCTTCATAGTTATTAAGCTTTCTCTTGAGGTGATCCCAAACATATTCAATGGCATTGAGGTCTGGGGACTGTGCTGGCCATATAAGTACCCTAAAATCATTGTCTTGAAACCACCTTTTGGCCAGTTTTGAGGTGTGCTTAGGGTTATTGCCTTACTAGAAGTAGACATCTTCTATCTTGTGATCATAATACTCCAAGGATTTGAGGAGCTTATTCCCAAGGATCTCTGTGTAAAGGTTAGCCTCCATCCTACCATCAGTCCTGGTAGCATATAATGCTATCTCAGTTCATACAGCACCACATTATCAAGTTTCCTCCTCCAAACTTCACTATCTGCTTAATCCTCCTAGAGTCCTGCCTATTCTCCTTGTCTGCCCATACCTGATCCCTCCAATCTGACCCCAATATATTGATCTTGGTCTCATCTGACTACAAGACCCTCTTCTAGTCATTCACAGTCCACTCCAGATGCCTTTCTGCAAACTCTAACCTAGCCCTTCTATGCTTCCTAGTCAAGAGAGGCTTCTTCTACTTGGACACTGCAATCATTCCAGTTGGTTTGAGTACATTCCTGACTGTTTGAGGTGTGATATGCTGGTTGTTAACAGTGGATAGAACTTTGGCAGCATGCACTGCAGTCTTGATCTTTCTAGTACAGATTCTACATTTGATAAAGGTAATATTGGTAATTGTAAGCTTTCTAGGGTAGCCTCCTGAGGAAACTACTGCTTCAGGGCAATGTTATTGGTGTATTTTGATGATAGAACCAGCACTGACACTAGTCTGAGCCTGAATGGTGGAGTAGGGGTGGCCAGAAGCAAGAAGAGTAAGAATAGCAGAAATAGTAGTATTAGAAAGAGGCTACATGATTAATTGGGGGGATTGAGTAGCTGGTACTCCTTATTATATATTTTTTGACATGTGGTCACATGATTCCATTGATAGTTTGACAACTAATTAACAAAGTTAGGTGATAGTACATGATCTTTGATATTTGAATAGCCAGCAAAAAAATTATTCAAGTGCTATCTCTTTTTGTTTGGCTTTCTGTTTGGTCATTTCTCAGCCAAATCATGTGATTCATTTTGTAACTTGGAGTCAAGAATCCAAGGTTAATCACCTAATATTCTAAAAATTCTTTCTAATTTATCTATTAAGTTACAAACTGATTAATATGAAAGTAACCAATATGCAAATAGTTTTTTGGTCCACTATATATACTATTCCTGTTGTTTCCTGGAAACTGTTAAATCAAATTATTATTGTACTGTGTATTACTGTAGTCTAATATATGAGCCATGCTTAGATAAGCATGCTTGCTTCTTTATCTCAACTGCCACATCATGAAATCTCTTTACTTTTTTCGAGATCTCTCTTTCCTATCAGGCTATCTATTAATATCTGTTGGATAACCCAGTGAGTGGGCCATCATTTGTTCCCACTGTAATTGCTACTCTCTATCCTTCTAACAGGTTATAGGCCCCAGTTTGCCCTGACCTTCTCTTTGGCACTCTCAAGCTACCTCAGTTGATAGAAAGGACTTAACTAGCTTGCCAACCTATTGTGGATTAAGATGATCTCCCTGTTGAATCACCTCATGCCCACAGAATCCTCTGCTCCTTTGCAGATGCTATAGCCCATGGTTGTTTAGGATGAAATGCTGTGTATTCATTGCTATATCTGCTCCCTGAACTAAGCTAATTTCTTGATAATAGCTATAACAAGTTTAATATCCACTATTACTCATCTCTTTGGCCCTGTTATTTACCCATTCTGGGCAATCAGTGTGCAGTCCTGTCTTACTATGATTACTATACCTGGTTCTCCTTATAATGCCAAAGATATGCTCACTTCCTTCACTATTCCTTCTACTACAGATCAAGATGAGTATAGTAGATGTAGTAGCCTTGACTCTTAGGTACTTGGGATAATGAGCTTATCCCTAGCTCATAATATCCTTATGTATGAAAAAGAGAATGCAGAGCCTCTCTGGAACTATTTGTGTTATAAGTATAACTCTCCTGGGCCTACTTCTAGTTTTGCAGACTATCAGTACACTAAACACTTCCAGATTTCTGGAAATAGTAACCCTACTCCCTAGATTGCAAAACTCGATACTCTCTATACTAGGCTGGAGGAGAACAAATATAATGTCCCCTCCCTCATTCATGCAATAACACTTCTATTTGCTATCCCTCAATCTTGGAATAACTTAGTCACCTCTATCCTCACTTCCCAGACCTCACTCACCTAGTTGACTTGGGATTTTGTAAACTTAGCTATTCAGTCTGAGTTCTCCCAAAGATTAACCAGTGCTTATACTGCTTGTTACTCAGGTGTTTCTAGAGGTGATCATCCCCTCTCTTGGAAGAAGAATCCCCAGAATAAGTAGTAGTAGTAGTTATAAGGGAATTCCTCCTAGCAGCAAAAGAAAAAGTGTGATCAAGAAAAGCATAGTGGCAAAGCACACCAAGCAAATAGCTCTTCCAAATCTGTTAATAGTGACAAGTACCAAGCCTCTAGTGCCATTGCTTTTGCAAGTATAGTTACTATTGTTTCTCTTACCTATCCTCTTCTTTCTAAGCCTTAGTCAAAAGCTAAAGCACCTAAGCTTGCTGATCAGCTCTCTGAGCAAAACCCTTCTCAAATTAGTCCAATCTGTGGTCCATTGGCATGTGCACAAGATAGAGCATTAAAATTATATAATAAGCACTTGGCTAGGAAATTCCCTGATCCTACTCTTGTTAAGGTATCTATCTCCAAAATCACTGAGCCTTTCTCAAAGGCTCCTTTCCCTCAAGTTCAAAGTAGTCTATCCAAAATGGATGTTGACCTACCTTCAGTGACAAACACATCTATTTTAGGGGAGTCAGCTAATGCTGATGATGTAGTATCCTTAGAAAGCCCTAAGGATTGGGGCTTAAATAATCAAATTTCTAGATATGACCTGTATGTATATTTCCCCACTATCTTTTACTATTCTCTAACTATCTCAGCTCAGTCTCTTGCAACCTGTGCTAATGTAATAGCTACAACTAAGATCTCTGTAGCATCAAGTAGTGTAGTCTATATGACTCAATGTAATAATAAATTTGTGTTGCCTACATCGCCTACAGCTGAGAATTTACAAAGATGTGATAGAGCACTATGTACTGCATACAAGGGTAAAGAAGCACCATATGGCTGCTCTTATAATAATGAATGATTCTTGGACTTTGATGCCTTTGCCCATTTTACTCCTTTTGAGTTTGACTTTGTCTCCATGACTCAAGGAAATTATGGTCGCATTGAGACAGCCAATTTTAAAGCACTTCTTTTTATGGTTGCTGTAGGAACTGTCCTTATAGAACATGAAATCATTGACCCTAAAGACATGACAACCAGAACTGCTATCTCTAAACTATGGCTAGTATACTATGTTCCTGGTATGACTATGTGCCTTCTCTCTACTGGATAGTTACTCTAATCCAGATTGAGTATAGAAGGCACAATGGATGGTTCAACCTTCCATGATTTATCTAGTAATGCTGTTCTCTTTGCCTTACCTAATCTTTGGGAGAGCATCCAGGTTGTAAGAACATGTATCATTAAGAACAATGTTCCTAATCCTGTGAGCCTTGTTATAAGGCACCCAGATTATGAGACAATTCATTGTTGACTTGGGCACATCTCTGATGAAGCCATGAGACATATTTCAGACAATGTTGAAGGTGCTGAAAAGATCTGCTTCCCTAACAAGAAGCATATATGCTACAGTTGCACTTTAGGAAAGCTGCACCAGTGTAGTTTCCCTGAGAACCCTAAGCATTCTAGTGAGACTCTTGGATTGATCCATTTAGATCTTCTTGAGCTCCCCACTTTGTCATACTCCAAGTATAAGTGGGTGATTACATTCCTTGATGACTATTCCTTCTATTGCAGAGTTACTTTCTTGTACAAAAAATCAGATACTACAGAAGCAATTAAAGCTGTTTTCTGGCTGTGGTCAAATACTACTTCCTACTCTGTTAAATACCTGCATACTGATAATAGGGGAGAGTATATGATATTGGAATTGCAATCCTTTTTATGTGAACAGGGAATTGTCCATGAGACAAGTATATCAACAAAATGGTTAAGTAGAACAGTTGAATCGGACACTACTAGAAAAGGCATAATCCATGCGACTTGAAGCATGTTTACCTGATTCCTAGTAGGAGTTTGCTTTTGTAACTGCTACTCATGTCTATAACCATACTCCCATTAAACATCTTAAATAGAAAACACCTCAGGAAATCTTCACAGGTGAAAAACCCAAAATATCACACCTCCGTGTCTTTGGCTGTGGAGCATATGTGTATTTCCCCAATGAAGTTTGCACAAATAAACTTACACCACACTCTGAACTCATGATATTTATTGGGTATGAGAATAATGGCTATATATTTATTTGCCACACACAAGGGAATGTTATATTCCACTCCACCTAAGCTATCTTTGATGAAGAACACTTCCCTAGATGTCCATCTTCTCACTCCAGAGAACAAATGCCTTCTGGTAGACTAATCCCAGAGATAGAGTCGTCAGCACCTGAACCTTTTGGTGTAGATAAACCTGCTCCAACACCCTTTTCACCAATACCTGCATATCCTAGACCCTTTACTCCTCCAATCCCTTCTAATTTACCAACTCACTCAGAATCTCTATCTCTCTCTTTTCCACTGACACTACCTAAATGGTCCTCAGTAAAAATTGAAGAGGTTGAAGATGTTGAGATACATTCCCCAAGCCCTTCTTCTCCTAAAGCTGATCCCTCACAGTATACTCCTCCTCAGGTTCCAACTGTAATACCTCAAAAATGAGGTAGTGACCTGCAGCCAGGAGAAGATGTTCCTCCTCTGAGATATGGCTTAAGGAGATCAACCCATGAGACTAGAGTCCCTCATAGAAAAGGCAATATATATAGAGAGGATCACCATCCTACAGATGTCTTGAGGCATCCTGAGTGGTGATGATATCCTGGTGAGACTGATCCAGATATAGTATGTAGAATGCTTGAGAATGCTTACAGACATATTCAAGTGCAGCCTGACACTATTCCAATTGGAGGAGTATACTATCTATATAGTCAATAGGACAATACCATTGAAATAAATGGAATTTGCTATGAAGTTGATTGGGTAGGACAATGACCTATTATAATTGACATAGAGGGAAATAGGATAGATACCCTATCTCTAGCAGGTGAGTCAGCTACCACAGCTATTACTAATCATATGATACACCTTGTAAGAGAAGGGGGAGCAAAGCATATTTGCTTTCTCTTGGCATTTAGAGCAACTGAGACCCATTTTCTACCAAAAACCTTTAAAGATATCACTAAACTACCAGCTGACTCTAAGAAAAAGTAGCTTGAATCTTGCCTTGAGGAACTGAAATTTCTCAAAGACAGAGATGTTTATGAGATTGTAGACCTTTCTAAGGAAAGAAAAACAGTCAAAAACCACTAAGTGTTTAACATCAAGCCTAATGGTCATTATTAATCTTGTCTTGTTGCCAAAGGATTTTCTCAAGTTAAAGGCATCGACTTTGATGAATTATTCTCTTCAGTTGTCCACTATGAAACTGCACAACTGCTTCTTGCTGTTGCTATACTCAAGGATTTAGATATCCAAAGCATTGACATCAAAACAGCCTACTTGTCACAAACTTCATTCGGTCATATCTCCACCAATTCTTTGATGATTCCCACGGTCTCAAAGCCAGCTTAAAGCCCTTAAGAATACATTTTGATCGATACTAGTCACGTCTCGAGGCAATCAATAATAGCTGAGATATTAAGCAGATCAACTGGTAACCACCATGTTACCATTTATTAAATTGCTAATATCTCGGAAACCGCCATGATTGATGCTTCAGTTCTAGGCTCAGCAGAAGCCTTCTTCATAATGCTCAGAATGAGCCTAGAACAACCTCAAGGCAATTAATATTAGTAGAGATATAAAGGCCTCAATGTTTGCACATGGACTTTATTAATTACCCATAGATAGTCATCTGTCCTTTTCTTAAAACAAAGGACAGCCTCCATATGGTTAGGTTATTATTATTCCAGTACAAAGACACTACCATATGTAGAACAATAAGTAGTAATCAGGTGATGATCTGTACTAGTGCACAGACCATCACAATTATGTATATAAGGACTCATAGTCTGAGGATTAGACCTCAGACTTAATAACATCTTTTGTCACTTGTCTAACTTTACATTTTTGAGCTCTTTAAAGTATCAAAGCACCCATCACAAATAGTAAGTGACCTTTTGTGATACACTTGCACTACTAGCAAACTCTTCTTTAGCCTTTCTAGACTTGAGTTCCTCTATCTTTGCAACCAGAGTATTCACTTTTTTTTTCTTTCGTTGTTGCCACTTCAATTGATGCTTCTTTGCTGCTTTAGATGCCATTTTCATAGAAAAACACATATCTTCCATATGAGAGTGATCATCACAAAAGGTGCAAATCATAGGACCAGAAGCAGACATGATAAAAGAATGAATAGAAGGATTTGACAGTTGCAAAGAAATGAGAAAAGACAGGGATAAGCAGCCTTTTCAGTTATGTAATTGGATATTGAAAACTTGTAGAGTCCAACAGGAGGAACCCAAAAAGAAGAACTAGTGAGACAGAAAAGGTATAAAACCAATAAAAGGGATATTGTGTAATAACCAGAGCAGCTATGTACAATCTGATTTGACAGTGTAAAAGAGTGTTGCAAGAAGCACTGGATGGTATTGACAATGTTCTAAAAATAAGTGCCTATCAAGCAAAAATCAAGGATAAAGTCTCTTGCACAATAATAGAAATGTGCTAGAGACCTAGACAAAGAAATGATGATATCTTGAGAACTGCTAAATGGATTTTCAATCAGATTAGACAAGCACAAAGAGCATGATAAGACAAAGCAGCTGTCCAAAAATCAGATGAAATGAAGATGTTCTGATGGGGCAATGATACAATCTTCACACAGAAGGGGACCTGAGTACAAGGGAAGGTGGATACAGGTGTAAGAAGTATTGAAATTGGAAAAACAAAGGCTAGGAGTTGCTTTAGAAGCCAGGGCCCATAACCTATTAAAATAAGACAGATAACACTCTCAGTGACCTACAAACCACACTAGAGAAGTGTAGTAGTATATAATAGAAGTACTGGAGTACCCAGTACATTCCCATACTTCTCCTGGACAGACTAGGCTGCTTATTTAAGCAGCCAATACTCCATCACAAGAGATAGAAAAAGTAAACAAAATACATAATAAAAAAGATGTTATATCAATCTTGTTTTCTAACAAGAAGAGCATGACTGCCAATCAAGACAAATGGAAGGGACTACTGCAGTAAAAGAAGGCTGTAAACTAAAGGATGATCAAAATGAAAATTTAGCTGCCACTGATGCCAGAAAAATCAAGGGTGCCTGTTGGAACTGTGGTGAAAAGGGTCACCACAGAGCCAAGTGTCCTAAACCTCTTAAGAAAAAAAAAGCAAAATTCTTCAAAAAGAGGAAGGACTCTGAAAATACTATTGATTCTGATTCAGAAGCTGACAGAGTATATGCAGTAACTTATGGAACAGATGAGTCTGACCATGAGAATGATGACAAAGCACCAGAATCTATGAACATGTCAGATAGTTCTTGTTCTGACAGTGAGTATCCTCAAGACAATGTTGACAATAATGAGGCCTCATTTTCTGTAGTGGCAGAAGACAATGATTTGCTTTCAAATACTGAGGACACTGAAGACAACATACCTATAGAAGCAGCTATAGCTATCACACCTGACAAAGCTGAACCTGCCTCCCATATTGAGCTATATGTTAAGCATAATTGTGTAAACATGTGGTGTAGTGCATTATTATGCACTTATTCTATTTTACTATATTCTACATCATTTTATTCCACCTCTTTTCCTTAGTTATCTCTCCTTTCTCATTTTGCTGTTAGCTGCTTAGGACAAGTCCATCAGTGCCTTTGTCTCCTGTTCCCTTTGTTCCCTTTGTTCCACTTGTTCTCCTATTGTTCTACTTGTTCCCTTTTGTTCCTCTGTTCCTTTTGTTCCCTCTGTATTTAAGGAACTCCCATTTTTGTTAAGAATACAGGAACCTTTCCTTACCCCAAAGCTCTAAGTTACTCTCTAAGCACTGTCTCTAGGATACTCTTCACTTTCTCCCCTCTCTCTTCACTCTCCCTTGTGCAAAAACACAAGAACCCTTCCTTCTAGTGCTCTTACTGTACTTGACTATACTGTAGACACTGTGCCTTTTACTAGAAATCCTTATTCTAGTAAAAGTACAACAGTGGATACACAGATGTGCCAAGAACAAATGCACTATGTCATCACCAAATATAGCATCACAAGCATAACATCATCCACTAGAAATGTCCCTTACTTGCCCCTTTGTTGTTGTTTTTGGAGCACTCCACAGTCATTCTTTTTGTATATAAGTACCCCACTATCTTCTGTGTCACTGCCATGCTCCTGTATGACTATGGCATGCAACACTTAGTTTTGAGCTCCAACTACCTTTCTGAACTCTGTGGTATGCCTTTGCTCCTACTTCATTTCTCCCCCTCTACTCCCAAGCTTGTCTGTCCCATCTTTGCCCTCTGGCTTGTCCATTTTGTCTTTGTCTATCATGTATCTACCACCAACAAATCTAGCCTCCTTTGATTAACCTTCCTTTGCTGCCCTCATAACTGAGCAAACACTCACCAGCACCACAAATATTACAACTTGATTGCCCCTTATCATGAGCTCTGTTCCCCAGCATTCCTACTACACACCAAATAACCTTGGAAGAGATCCATGTTCATGACAAAATGCCTAGAGGACTATGCATCATGCTTCTCTCTATGATTCCCTGTCATCAATAAAGTCCCTAGGAGGTCTTCTGGACTCCCATCTTCAGGCTTACATTGGATAGGGCCCTTACAGTACAATGATTGAGTCCCAAGGACCTAGGTCCTTTGGATGCAACAAGATACATTTTCTAATAAGGGGGTGTAAAGAAGTTTCTGTTAGAAGGATAGAGAGCAGCAATTACAGTAGAGACAAATGATGGCCCACTCACTGGGTTATCCAACAGATATTGATAGACAGCTTGATAGGAAAGAGAGATCTCGAGAGAAGCAGAGCAGTTCTATGATGTGGCAGTTGAGATAAAGAAGCAAGTGTGCTTATTATAGTAAGTCAATGTAAACTCAGACGTCACTGCAAGATAGACGAATTCTATTCATTTACCTATAGTAAGTTAATGTAAACTACATACAAATAAGTATGAGTTGGCAGGACCAAGATTTAGTTGTACCCACCTCAGACGTCACTGCAAGGTAGACAAATGAGATGGTCTTACATAGTAAAGGGATTTTAAGATATAGAAAATGAGTACCTCCATAGATAAGAGGTATCTAAATAGATATAAGAGTAAATGGAGAGAGAAATGATGTAGTGATCGGGTAACCTTTCAGGTTGTCATGACTGATGTGGTACTCCCTATCGATACTTATCTAAGCATGTCTCGTATATTAGACTACAGTAATATACAGTACAATAATAATTTAATTTAATACTCTCCCTCACTCAAAGTAGTAGTCATTGAGTGACAATATAAATTAAAAGGAGAGGTCATAGAACCTCCAAACCAAGAAGTGGACAGAACTAATGAAATAGTGCTTGGCCAAGATTCTTGGTCAAGATATCAGTAGGATTCCTGGCTCCATCAATATGGTATGGTTTGATTTTGTCATCCTCTATTGTATTCCTGACATAGTGATACTAGATGTCAATATGTTTGGACCTTTTTCCCTGCACTGGGTTGGTGCTCCAGAAGAGTGATCCAAGGTTATTGCCATAGAGGTGAGGGACAAGAATATCAAAGCCAATTTTACACAGGAGATTTGATGTCCAGACGAGTTGGTGACTACAATCAGAGAGTGCCATATACTTAGCCTCAGTAAAGGAGAGGACTACTGATTTCTGTTTGCGACTTAACCAGAAAGTGATTCCTTGAGCCAGCATAGTAAAATAGCCAGTAGTTGACTTGCGATGCTCATAGTCTTGGTCCCAATCAGAATCAGAGTATGCTATAAGCAATTCGTTGCTTGATCTATTATAGATAAGCCAATATCTGTGAGTGGTAAGCAAGTATCTATAGAGGTATAACCCAACTCAATAATGATTATTAGAAGAATTTGCCATCTATTGAGCTAACTTGATAACTGCAAAGCCAATATCTAGTCTTGAGCCAATTATCAAGTATATTAGAGAACCAACTAGTTGTTGGTACTTTTGGTGAAATTTGGGGTCACACTGCTTTTCATTTGGTTTAAAGCTAAACTCAGATGGCTTTGGAGTATGAGTAGGATTAGTCACAATATTAAAGCATGCCAGCACCTTCTCCAAATACTCATATTGATCAATAAATATCTTTTGATTTTTACGATCACGGCTTATGTGCATGCCTAGGAACTCTGTGGTTTCACCAAGGTCATAACATTCTCATCTAGCCATAAATTTCTGCTTCAACTCATTGAGAAGTAGGGAATTTTTAGTACTCATAAAGTAGATATCATCGACATAAACAATTGCTATAATAAGTACTTTAGTCTTTTTGTTATGATAGTAGTATATGCCAGCTGTTATCACAAAGCCTTGATGACTTAGGGACCACTTGAGGTGAGTGTTTAGGAAGAACTCAATAGAGTTCTCTGTTGGATTTGACTACCTACTTATACTACTTTACAAGTGGCTGTGTCCCTATTATTACACAATCACATGTCCTTTCAGAATGTTC
>Ga0153988_1000326_pt1 | contig 12144 bp, 9 predicted proteins | sample TSNC072MetaG_FD_104742 | JGI IMG/M metagenome (GOLD analysis project Ga0153988, IMG submission 104742) | Attine ant fungus gardens microbial communities from North Carolina, USA - TSNC072 MetaG | ecosystem: Host-associated > Fungi > Mycelium > Unclassified | place: USA: North Carolina, Jones Lake...
CCGATCCTGCTGACCCTGACACTAAGGGATGTATATAATGTAGAATATTCCTCCAGAAGCCTCATCCTAATCTCTGAGGATTCTCCTGGAGGTGAGTTGTATCATAATTGTAGACTGTAATATTACTGAGGATTCTTCTGGAGTCTGGTGTCCCAGTCGCCCTCACAAGAACTCCATTGAGTTCTCCTTGTCAATGTTACGACCTTGAGAAGTAACTCAGGTTGTAACTTCAAGTAAAGACTTGAGGATGATATGAGAGTTGAGAAAGGAAAGGAATGATACAATTGGTAAAGCATAGAAAATACAGAAGAGTATCTACTGTATATATACTTATGTACTATGAGGTAGTAGCGAGAAGAACATATGGCAGACATAAGGTCTGCTGAGTAAAGAACATGCTCCACCAGTGAGGCGCTGACTGAGCTATTAGATAAATGAAGTAATATGAAGGAAAGAAGTAGTCTATGTGGTTGCTTCATAAACATCTGTATAAAATGAGGTTGATCGTTACAATACCTCCTTCTCAGAGTTCATGTCCTCATGAATCTTCTACAATCTTTCTTCTCCCATAGCATAGATAGCCACTGACTTTTTCTATGGTCCCACAATATAACCATCATCTGCTGCTTCTGATATGAACCATGGTTCATGTGGTGGTCCTCCTGTATATAGTGGTATTTTAAATCCCCTTTGTACTGTTTCTGAGTTTTGCTTTGATTCAAGCAATTCTTTGACGATCTAGTTCCAATATCTAGAACTGTTTTCTCCATTTCTGCTGATGGTATGATATCCAGTAGATAGTAAAAAGCAAGTAATATTGGATGAAGCTTTGAATCATTTTAAACTTGTAATGAGATTGTTGATTTCTTTTGATAACTGTATGTTAGGATTTTCGAATGCTGAGACCATTGATTTATTGCTTAATAATGTGGTTGTGGATTTGTCATCTGTTAGTGGAGAGGAACATATTAAAATAACTTCTTCTTCTTCTTCTTTGTTTTCCTTTGGTAGAACTGTTGGTTTAACTCATGAGAATGAAATAAACTGATTGGTATGAGCAAATGATTCTTGTAGTCCTTGAATATGACTGTCAATTGCTAGATGTCTGTGGTTTTGGCATGTTGTTAATTCATTCACCAGGTTGCATTGGATACTATGGAATCGTTGGAGTAAGGCATCATGTAAGATGAACCTAAGTGTTTCTGCCACTTCATAGAACTGTATGGCAATAAAAGTATGCAAAAGGGAATTGCACACTGGGACAAATAAAACAATGATGTGCCAGCTCCCAATTGCGTGCTAAAGGTCTAAGAGGAGATTATCAAAGTTGAAGGTTTATAAGTAATTAGAGAAATAAAAATTATACATAGCTCTAGTAAAATATATGTTGGTGGTTGTCAAAGGATCATAAGATCTCTCTAGATTGTCATCATATATCCTCTCTAAGGTGTTAACCTTTACACACCATGACAAAAGCTCCTCTGGAAAATACAGTTAGTTGATCACTCATGGACCTTCCACATTCAGTTGCTCCCTTGTCTGCACCCCCAACACCGAACCTTATAGGTGTAATGCAATCCAAGTGTGCATCTAGCCAAGCTTTCCCAGCCTGCTGTCCTCTCTAAAGCCTGCCTGAGTTGCATTTGCATCTTCTCTCTAGATCGAGTTCTGGGTATATTCTGTGTTCTTCTCAAGACACTCCACTAGTCCTAGTCTTCTTACTCTCAATAGATCTGTATTCACGATTCCAGAGGCAGTGTAGATGGAGGTAGAAGTCAAAAGGTTCTTCTCCGATCCAACTGTACTCTGGATACTATATTAAAGATATTACAAATGGCTAAAACTCAAGAAATGAGATATAAAAAGGAAACTATTACTACTTTTAGAATTCCATCGACTCCTTTCTGTCCTAAGTTCTCCCAAAATCCCACTGATGACACAGTCCTTTCCTTTCTTTGTGATGACGCATTCCTTCACCAAGTCCTTCTTATCAAATATGACACGTCTTCATCACTGCTTCCTTCTAGAATATTCTTCCAGCTTCCCCTATCATACTCTTGATGCTGCTTTGTAATTTGAACTTCTTCAAATATCTGTTAAACAGTTAGCAAGTCCCAATAAATATCTAGTATCTCCAAGTCGTGTCCTAGAGGTCATTTATCTAAATATAATTGATCTGATGCCATCAATGCTTATCTACAAGCACAAAGTCGATTAGTCTAAGTTCTTCATCTGAGTAGTACTGGTTCTAGAGTACAAGTTTACTATCTTCCTAAGTTGGTCTATCTAAGAGTGGATCTAGAGCATAGTCCCTTAATAACTCTCTTAGTAACCTAATGCCAGTTTATCCTATTTGTCTCTTGAGGTCTCAACATGAGCTCTAGGTCAATTATCACCTGCCTAATGTACTCATCATATAATGTTACGTTCTGAGGATATAGAAAGGGTTCTAGAGCGAATTCTAATTGAGAATCCATTGGTATAAAGTATATCAAATGTTATCTTCCATGGGAAATTTACCTGCGGTGTAACAGTGATGTTTGTGCGATATCCTTCTCCAGCAAGTAATGTACCTGTTTCTGCATCTGCCATGGTGTTGTTGATAATGTCAGCCATTCTGACTAGTTCTTTTGCTTTTTTTTCGAGTTTTGCTATAGCTTCAATAGCTTAAATAATGCGATCCATTTTGCTTGCCCAATCTTTGGTTTTGTTGTTATGACGTATGATTTTGTTATAGGTTTTCTGGTTCCAGGTGAGGGAGGCAGCAGTGGTAGAGGTGTTGGTAGTAGCATTAGTGAAAGAGGACATGTTTGGGAGTATTTCTCAAATACTGATGTGTGTTTGAGATGTCGAAAAATAATCTTTAGCTCCCTCTTTTATAGATTTCGTCTCGAAAGCTACATCTAATAGTCTTGAATTACTTCTTTTGCATGTTCCAGATTTGTTTCTACCATCCATTGGTCATGTTCATTTTCATATCCTTTCCAGTGTACTAAGAACTAAGTACCTCTTCTTTTTTTGCGATGTTCTCTGATTTCTTCTACTTGATATTCTTCTTTTTTATTAACAATGTCAGGTGGTGGTGCTAGATCCTTGTGTTGACTTGCAAACTCTGCCTTTTTGCAACGTGTTAACAGGTCTTCATTGAAAACATCATGTATGGCCCATCCTTCTGAAGGCTCTAGTCTGTATGCTCCCTGTCCGATTTCCTCTTTGATTGTAAAAGGTCTATATCTTTTCTAGTCCAGCTTCTTTGAGGGTCGGTTTGTATGAGTTCAGAGATCAGTGGGAGAGGGTACTTGTTCTTGACCATCATAGAGTTGAGTGCTCGATAGTCCTGAACCAACCAGAGCAAGCCGTTCTTTTTCTTGATGAAGAACACTGGAGCTGCCATAGGGGATTTAGAGGGACGGATTCATCCAGTATGCAGATTCTCTTCTAGGAAGGAGTCCAATTCCTTTTGTTTCACCGGAGACAGAGGGTAGACCTTTGACGACTTAGGCTCCGAACCCGGAATGAGTTCGATGGCATGGTCCCATTGCCTGTGCTCTAGGAGAACGTCAAAGTCTTTCTTGGCAAATACGGACTCGAATCCTCTAATGCAGTTGGGCAGAATGAAAAATTCCTTCCGTGCCTCTGTGGATCGACAGGCTTCTTCTGCAAGTTTCTGGGAGGTCGTAGAGGTGGCATATAGGTCTTCCACAGTAGCATCCAGGAGGATTCTGGTCATGAAGAGTCGGTCCCCTAGCTTGTATTCAGCTTCACGAGTCTGAATGGAGGCCTCATCCTCTTCCGAGTCTTCCGCATACTCTGGAGAGGGTCCAGACTGGCAGACGTTGAGGGCTCTGGTCTCCATCCTCTTCCGCGATGCTTGTTCCTTTTGTATCACGCGGCATCCTTCGCATCGAGGGGGACATTGGTTCATCTGCACTTCTCTAGTCTGCCAATTGACCTCCGGGTTGTGGTCCTTAAGCCAGGTATAACCGAGGATCATGTTTTGCCTTCCGAGGCTGGAGACAGTGAGGAGCGTCCTTTCGGAGTGGGTTTTGTAACAGAGAACCATATCTACTACTTCAGAGATCTGACCTGCCTCGTTGGGGGAGCCATCCACATTGTACACTGGTATGGGGTGAGAGATGCTCCAGGTGTTAATGCCTTTCGTTCGAACAAAGTCTCGATCTATGAAGTTGTCCGTAGCTCCGGAGTCCAAAAGTGCCTTGACGGAATGCACCTCACTGGTATCTGTGGTGCTGACTTCTATTGGCAGGATAATCGACATCCTGCGAGCGTCGAGGATGTTGACGGAGAGTTATTTAGGTAGCCTTTTCTCCCATTTTGGCTTCCGGGGTTGCACTGTCCTGTCCGGAGCAGAGGAAAAGAGAGGGGGTGCGTCTATAGGTTCACGGATATCTGTATTGACCTCTTCTATGTCTAATACAGTGAACCTATTAACTAGCAGCGACCGGGGTGCACTTTTCGCTGGCCACGCTAAACAAAACCCTCCTCCGGGGCTGAACAAACCTTCTCTTCCTCTACTGCATCCTTCAGGGCCATTAAATCTTCAATCAATTCCTCCCTTTGCTCTGTGGTTAACCTCCAGACGTCCAAACGGTAGGGGCAGTCCTTCACAAGATGGTTGGCCTCTCTGCACCGATAGCAACCTTGCAGAGGTAAAGAGCACGTTTTCTGGACTGCGTCTACGTCCATAGGTATTCTGCCGGATGGTGCAGGCAGAGGCAGAGGGGGTCTTGGCAGAACGGAAGGCGGAGCTGCTGGAGGAGAGCGGAGTACAAAGAAAGAGGTTGGTCGAGCAGAGGTGGAGCATGCAGGGGTGTCATATTTCGGAAATATAATAATTATATAATTTATTTCTCCTAATTATTCTCCTAATATTAATAATAGTAGGATAGCGTAGTAGACTACCCTCTTCCTATTCCGGACTTCCTATAAGTACTGAGTAGTTACAGTATAATTCCTCAGTCTGTAAATTAATGTCATCTCGTCCTAACCTCACCTTGTCCACTCCGGACCCTCCACTCGACTCCTTAGGACTTCTGTCTTGATGACTTTCTTCACTCCGAAATACGCGACCAACCTCACGACCGGAGACCGGGGCGCAACACATAAGTTGAAGCCAAGGTCGTTCAATAAGTCGTTCTCCGCTCCGACGTCCTTGACAGTCCACTGGAGCCTTCTTTATATCATCGCTAAGTATATTCTTCTCCGATGTTGTACATTACTCTGGAACGGAGTGTAGTTTCTATCTATTATTCCATACTTCCGTTCCTCCAGAATTCCGTCCTTGACAAGGGGTCACAGTCATCGACCAGAGCGTGGATTGGAATGCCTCATTTACCAACCGCGCCTGGTCAATCCTCTGGGCTGCTGCGTACCAGGCCTCCAGATCAGTGTCTGCTGGTCGTCTGAAGGGCATGGTGGCGATCTGACTTTGGACGTTCAATTTGAGTCTGTGGCGGAATTTGACCACTAAGGTCCGAGAGTCCGTGTATCCGGCATCCGAGGCTAGGATCAGGAAGCTGTCTAAGTAATTGTCCACCGTCTGGTTTCCTTGATAGTACGAAGACCCCTCCAAAGTGTTGATAGCGTCTGCTTCTGCATTGACTGGAAAGAATTGACTCCAGAATTGTTGTTCAAAGTCGGTCCAGGATCAAATTGGGAAAATGCCAGTGTCCACCTCCTGGTAAAAGAGGTTCTCAGACCACTTCGCAGCATGTCCATCCTTGAAGAAGGTGAAGGTCCAGAAGATTTTTTTCTCGTTGCAGATGAACTGCTCCAGGGCCAAGCGTAAATACAGCATGCAGGAGTTGAGGAAGGCTCGTCCAGAACTCTGTTCGCCAGAGAAGTCTGGAGGAGAAGAGAGTTTTGGCCTCGTCTACTGTTTGGACGGGGCGGACGGAACTGGGGAAGGAGGGCTGACGGGCGGCGGAGATGAGGGTATCGGAGGCGGAGTGACTATTAGGGCGGGAGCAGTTATGAGCTGAGTAAGTTATTGTAGTTGGGCTGTTAGGCCTGCAAGGGTAGCGTTGATAGTGTGTTCCAAAGCATTCTGACACTTGGTCAACTCTTGGAGATGGTGCTGCAGGTAGCCTAAGGCATCAGCGACGGCTGGGGGGATATCCACAAGGAGCGACATCTCTCTTGGAGTGGAGTGATCAGAGGACTGGAGTTTGTTAGCGGAGGGCAACCAGAGGACAGCTGTCCACTAAGAAATTCCAGGGCTCTGACAAAGAGATCTAATTCTGCTGTGAGAGCGACCGAAGTGGACTCTAGGAGATTCCTCAGTTAAATTATAGTATGGGATATGTTACAACTCACCTCCAGGAGATTCCTCAGAGAATTAGATGAGGCTCCTGGAGGGAATAATCTACAATATATACTAAAATGCCCTTGTATTCCATTTTTTGGTAACCAGGGGCTACATAATGAAATTATGTTAGGAGGCAACGGGGGGGCACTCCGGGGTCATGTATAAGGGGTCCCCTTACAGTAACAAGAAGAATATATGGCAGATATAAGGTCTGCTGAGTAAAGAACATGCCCCACCAGTAAGGCACTGACTGAACTATTAGATAAATGAAGTAATATAAAGAAAAGAAGTAGCTCATGTGGTTGCTTCATGGTGAATATCTGTATGAAATGAGGTTAATCGTTACAGTCAACTTGGACTTGAAGGGCGATTAAGTTGTCTAGGCTAAGTTGCTACAGACTGGATGTATATTTCTCCAAGTGTTGGGGATCTTCAATTTGTATGCCACATCTCCAATCTTTCAGATAATAAGAAAGGGTTCTACTCTTTTAAAAGATAGTTTTTTTGAAGAGCATTCATCATTGTAGTACGATCCATCAACCCATACTAGATCTCCTTTCTGAAAGTCTATTTCAGTCTTCTTCCTGACATTAAACTTCTACTCTATCACTTCGTTGGTCTTTTCCAGTGCTATTTTCACTTCTCTTTTTGTTCTCTCTATGACTTCTAGGAATGTGTCTACTGATGGTGTATTTCCTTCTAATCTTTCGACTTCCCTGCCTGTATTAGGGTGATGACCCAGATTGATGAAAAATAGGAATTTGCCTGTGACCAAGTGTATCTGATTATTGCAGGTAAATTTGGCCATTGGTAGCCATTTAGTTCAGTTATCCTGCCAGTAGCTATAGTAAAGCTGTAAGTATTGTTCCATTTCTTGATTAACTCTTTCTGTCTGACTATTAGTTTGGTATCCATTTCATGAAGTTTGACACAAATTGAGGACCTTTATCACTTATGACCTTCTTAGAAAGACCTACATCCTTGAAAACTTGTTCCCAAAGTATTTTGATAACTCCTTGTAACAAAATTTCTATGTTGATTGTTAGGACAATCACTCAAGGCAACTAACCCTAATTGTAAGGGGACATCTAGGGTTGTGCTTAGTAAGTTCTGAGGGTCTGTTCTATTAATAGCCTAGTAACAGATCATGTATCGCACTTCCACTGTTTCTGACTTCTCTTGTTTGTGTTATATGGTGCAATGCCTATTATTAGTTATTTTAGAACATTCTGTGATTATAGGTTGGTTGCCATGGTGCTGTGTGCCTGACTATCTAGTGTAGTATATATACTAGCAAGTGTATGTAGATATACTCCCACTTGAATCTCAAACTAGCTTCTGGGACTATCCACTAGCTTAGGGAGTGATCACCTATTGAGTGGTCCTCTTACACTAATGCTAGGTAAAGGTCCCAGAAGCAGAGGTGATATTCAAGTAAAGATATATCTACTAACTCAAGCAACTATATATACTAAAGTCAATAGTCTGTGCATCGCAGTCATGTGAGCACTAACTAATAATATCACTGTCCTATTTATAGATCATCAGGCACATCAAGGTAGAGCTAGTAGAGAAGGTAAGGAGAGATGGAAAGGCATTTCACAAGTTAGGTTAGTTCTTTAAGTTGGAGCTTACTCAGCGATCTAGGTCGTTCCTAGAGTATCCCCTTACATTGATGGGAATATATCTGGCCATCTTTGAGAAATGATTTACTACTACCAGTACTCCATTGGATCCTGTTGAAGAGGGTAACAGTCCCACCAGATCCACACTGATAGTTTTCTAGAGATGAGAAGGAACTTTGTTAGGATGAAGTTGAACTTGTTTCTGTTGATGGTTGGGTTTTGTAGCCTGGTATTTTTTACATTCTGCAACAAACCTCTTAATGTCACTTATCATTCAGAACCACCAGTAGTTTCTTGTTACTAATTTATGAGTCTTGGTATATCTAGGGTGTTCTGCCAGTTCTGATTCATGATGGTAACTGATTATTTCTTCTCTAAGGGTTGATGAGTCTGGTACATATAATTGCTTTGTCACAAACTTCATTTGGCTATATCTCTATCAATTCTTTGATGATTCTCACAGTTTTAACAGTTACAAAAAGCCCTCAAAAAGACCTTTCAATTAATGCTGGTCATATTTCGAGACAATTAATATTGGCTGAGATATTAGGCAGATCAACTAGTAACTACTATAGTATTATTTATTAAATCGCTAATATCTTGAAAATTGCCACAATCAATACTTCGGTTCTAGGCTTATCAGAAGCCTGTAAGGGTAACTGGAGTAGAGCTTCAGGAGATTCCTCAGTTAATTATAATTTATGAAATATGGTTATAACCTACCTCCAGGAGATTCCTCAGAGAATTAGATGAGGCTTCTGGAGGGAATAATCTACATTATATACTACAGTGTCTTCACATCCCTGCATCGGTAACCAGGGTCTGAACAAGGAAAGTGTGTTGGGTGGCAATGGAGTGCTCTTGGAATGATAGGAGCAAGACCCAATATTACATAGTAATATTGGATTGGCTGCAGGGTCGCTCCGGAGTCACGGATTAGGGGTCCTCTTACATTTACCCCCCCTCCAAGGTTGCTGCACCTCGAAGCAATGGTTCTGGACTTGAAAAGAGTATCGAAGTCCGTCCGGTGGATGTGTCTTGGGGCGGCTGGGTGCCTTCAGTAATATTCCGCGATGAGGTCTGGCGCCTTGACATTGGAGGTTACCTCCCAAGAGTTGTGCTCTCTGCTGAAACCCTTCCACTTAATCAGGAACTGGAACCTCCTCCGGTGCCAGCGACTATCCAACATCTCTTCTACCTTCCACTCCAGTTCTCCGTCGACAACAATAGGTGGCGGTAGGGCTCGTGGCTCTCTTCCTGGTATTGGATCATCCGGAGCGGTAGACAACTTAACCACGTTGAACACCAGGTGCAACTGTCTCAATCCATGAGGCAACTTGAGTCAGTAAGCTAACGGTCCTACTTGGCATTCAATTTCGAAGGGTCCCAGTCTGCGATGTGACAACTTCAGAGACGGACATGTCGTTCTGATATCTGACGCATCTAGGTATACCCGGTCTCCTGGTTTGAATACGGGGACTGGAGACCTTCTTCAATTGTAGTACCTCGTCATGTCTTTCTGTGCTTTATGGATCGCAGACTTGGCTTCCTCGGTGGCGGACTCCATTCTCTTGGTGAATTCGTTAACCGTCTCCAGGCTAGAAGGGTCCTGTCTCGGCTCGAAGCCCATGTGGGGGATTTGTCCCATGTTCAGTAGGAACGGAAGTTATTGCGTCGTGGAGTGAACGTGGTTGTTGTGCTAAAACTCCGCGATGGGTAGAAGGTCATACCAGTCATCCTGCCGTTCGTTTACAAATAGGTGGAGGAACTGATTGAGCTCCTGGTTGACGCGTTCTGTTTGTCTGTCCGTCTGGGGGTGCCAAGCTGTAGAGGAGAATATTTGTATACCTAGTAGCCTGTACAGTTCCTTGGTGAACAAAGCTACGAATTGAGGTCCACAGTCAGAGACGACATGTTTTGGGAGGCCGTGGAGTTTCCAAACGTAATGGAGGAAGAGTCGGGCTGCTCTTTCCACTGTGACCGTTATGTACGTCGGAATGAAGTGTACCCTTTTGGAGACAGCATCCACGACCGTCATAACAGCGTCATGTCCGGAGGACTCTGGGAGTTCGATCACAAAATCGACACTGAGGGTGTCCTACCATGTGTCTGGCATGGAGAGCGGTTGAAGCTCGCCAATAGGAGAATATCGCCAAGGTTTTGTCCGGAGGCAAAGATCGCAAGTACTCACATACTGGCCAATGTACCTAGATATCTGGGGCCACCAGTAGTTCCAGGACACTAGTTCTAGTGTCTTCCAGCATCCGGGGTATCCTGCAATCTGGGTATCATGGCAAAGGGCTACGATCTGCCTGCATAAGTCCGGACTCTATGGTACGTATATTTTCCCTCAGAAACGGAGTAGGCCATCTATGTTTGACCACTCTGAGGAGTGTACTGCCTTGTTGGCAGAGCTCCGGAGCTCTCGTGCTACCTTAGCTATGGGTTCCTCTTGGTCCCTATTCCAGTTTCTCTTGTGGATATTAGACAAGATCTTCTGTTCTACGCCTGTCAGTTCCACCCCTTCCAGAGCATGTACCGCAAGGAATTCCGGTCGTAGGAGGACTATGTTCTCGTTGTCCAAGGCTCCGTTTCCGTGATCAGCTCTCCTCAACAGTGTGTCTGGTTTGCCCATGGTATGTCCAGGGTAGTGGTGAAGTAAGAAGTCGAACCTGGCCAAATGCAAGGACCAACGGGCTTGACGACGGTTAAGTTTCTTGGCCGTCATGAAATACTCGAGGTTCTTGTGGTCTGTCCAGATCTCTACTGGATAGGTCGTTCCTTCTAGGAAGTGCCTCCACTCTTCTAGCGTATAGATAATGGCCAGCATTTCCTTGTTGTGGATTTCGTAGTTCCGTTCCATAGAGGACAGGGATTTGCTGTAGAACGCCACGGGGTGCCATTTTCCATCCGTCGTTGACTACTGAGACAAGACTGCTCCTGTGGCGAAGTCCGAGCTATCTACTTCAACCCAAAAGGGCTCCGAGTCCTGAGAGGATACCAACACCGGAGCAGTGGTCACCGCTGTTTTGAGGTCCTCAAAGGCCATCTGTTCCTTTCCACTCCACGCCCAGACTCGTTCGGAGTGTGTTAAGTTGAAGAGGGGTCGAGCTTTAGCAGAGAAATCCTGGATGAACCTTCGGTAGAAGTTGATGAAGCCCAGGAAAGCCTGGACGTCTATTTTGTTTTCCGGAGTGGGCCACTCTTGGACTCCCACGACCTTGACCGGATCTATGAAAACTTTGTTCTCTGAGATGACTAGTCCTAAGTACTCGATTGGCTCCTTGCAGAACTCACATTTCTCCAGGCAGAGGAAAAGTTTGTATTCCTGTAGGACCTGTAGTACCCGTCTGATAGCCTTCACGTGCTCCTCTTCCATCCTAGTAAAGATCAGGATGTCGTCCAGGTAGACCACCATGATACCTTTTGCTATGAGGTCCCGGAAGATGTCATTCATCATGGTTTGGAAGGTAGCGGTGTTACACTGTAAGCGAATTTTCCACGGAAAATAACATTTGATACGCTTTATACCAATGAATTCGTAATTAGAGTTCGCTCTAGAGCCCTTTCTATACCCTTAGAACGTAATACCATATGATGAGGACATTGAGCAAGTAATAACCAAACTAGAGCTCATGTTGAGACCTCGGGAGGCAAGCAGGATGAGCTGGCATCAGGTTTATGAAGAAAGTCATAAAAGGACTACGCTCTAGATCCATCATAGGATGGGACTGACTTAGAGATACGGTGAATTGGGACTCTAGAACCCGTAGTGTTTGAATGACAGACTTAGATAAACAGACTCTGGTTGCAATTAAGCACTGATGGCATCAGATCAATTATATTTAGATAAATGAGCCCTAGGACGCGACTTGGAGATACTAGACATGAAACAGGGTTTACTGACTACTTAATAAGTAATCCATGAGGTCCTTCTTACAAAGCAGCATCAAAGGGAGTGATGGCAGATCAGAAAGAATATTCTAGAGAGAAGCGACGATGAAGACGCGTCATCTTTGATGGGAATGGTTTGATGAAGAGGACGCGTCACCCTAAGGACATGTCATTGCTGGGAATTGGGATGGACTTAGCATAAGAAGAGGTTGAAGGAACATCAAAAGTAGTAATAGTTTCCTTTTTATATTTTATTCCTTGAGTTTCAGGGCTTTGTAATCATTTTAATATAGTATC
>Ga0153988_1000327_pt1 | contig 12138 bp, 13 predicted proteins | sample TSNC072MetaG_FD_104742 | JGI IMG/M metagenome (GOLD analysis project Ga0153988, IMG submission 104742) | Attine ant fungus gardens microbial communities from North Carolina, USA - TSNC072 MetaG | ecosystem: Host-associated > Fungi > Mycelium > Unclassified | place: USA: North Carolina, Jones...
ATTTCCACTCGCGATATTACTCAGGTCAAGTCACAGACTGTGGATTAGCTATATGCAAGACAAGTAAGCGACACATGCATGGCAATACAAAAGACTGCGCTTGCCCAGAGGTGAGAAATTGACGTCTTTACTTTGGGCACGCTGGTGTTGCAGAATGATATTCATGCTCATATGTTGATTGTCAGGTCGTCATTGAAGACAGGAAGGTGGAAAACTTATTCCAATTTGCTTTTGTGTCTTGCTCAGATACAAGACGTAGAACATACTGATGTCATATGTCTGACGATATGAGTAGTTCCAGTGTACTACAACTCCAAACATAGCCCCTACCGAAAATTCGTTTTCTTATTTTTATACTCTGAACGGATCCCGTTGAAGTACCGTTGAGCTTCGAAAATCCACCCTAGTATATTCCATCATGTCATGAAACGTCATCCATATGATATTCTGAGAACCAGAACCGGTGGAGATCAGAGGATCAGAAAGATCAGTTTCTTCGAGAACTGGATCTAGATCTGGGTCTCACAAATTGCTTGTTCACAATAAGGGTCTTCTCGACAGGAACTGTGATATGTTTAGAGCTCTTGGTAAAGTACATTTTATCATCAAGGTGCCTGTTAAACTATCATGATTTGTTGGTACATGATTGACAATCATGATCATATCTGCTTCTCAAATAAGGTGGCCCTGAGTCTACTGGTAAGCAGAAACAGTTGTGGGTGTGCAGCATTCTCTTGAATGGATAGAATATATGCCCTTTCTGGGCTCTTGGCCTCGAAGCACCTGGCCTTGCATTAGGCCCTAGCCAGCCAATAACCCCAACGACATCCGAACTCTCCGACAACGTCCATCTCCCGGCATTCTTCTCCCTGCCTCCTGATTCACCTTCCCTCTCCAAGGCTCTCTCGCAGAGTATCCTGTCTTCGGCAAGCCCCTTGTTGATAATCCCAAGTACGCGTCCGTCCCAATGTCAACCGCAAACCACGATGGAGAACTCTATGTTTAGGATTTTGTTCCTGGCGTCGTTGCCAAGCGGTGTGCCTGCTCTTTGTCCTCTTCTTGCCAGAGTCCTTGATCCATCCACTCAATTAGTGGGCTGTATTTCAAAGGGAATGGTATGCTTCAAATTCCCATTACTTGACCTGCTACCCCACTCACGAAGCATGAGATTTCCAAGGGTGGATCAGCTGTTGATAATGATTGGTCTGCTATGGGTTATATCAAAATGATATAGTTGCATTAAAATAAGCATAGTTGAATGGGTTTTTTTTATCTTCAACGGAAGGCTTTTCTTGTAATTATTGGTGGTGGTGTAACTTGATATTGAAAGAGATGAAACATTTGATTTGATATGAATTTGTGATGGTAATCTAGCTATTTTTATATATAGTGATGTCTTAAGTCGCTTTTAGGATGTCTCAGTCTCAGATAGAAACAAAGGAATGTCTCGTGTTACTAAACAAAAAGGCGGTTGAGTGCGACAAACGAGACAAGACAAGGCTTTTGATTGTCTCTGTGATGTGATGTGATTAATGCTGACGTTCGCTACTCCTTTTTCGGGAAGAATTGTCTTGGCTGGTGATTCAGTTCGTGCGATCTTACTATTTCATGATATTTATTGGATCAGATGACAAGGGTTTGAGGATAGGTACACATGGATGTGAGTCAATGCTGAATGTTCGTTCTTCAGTGCTATGACAACCACATCCAGTTGTGCTCGAGGTCAAATACTCGATTCATGTACGATGGTTTGGGCAAGCCTAGTCAGAGTCCTTAACAAGTAAGCTTGACAATGTTTGGGAGCATCATGAGAAGTCGATGATGCGTTGAAATGTCAAGTCTATTAAGCCATTTAATGTACGTTGATGGAACAAGACAACATAAGGTCATCCATAGGGATGGGAAAACATTTGAAGCATAGATAATATGGAAAATTTGAGTTGAAGTCGGTCATGACAATCAACCGCCTTCTCCGTTCAGGATTCAACAGTCTGAGACAATCATCACGAGGAGAGATAAGATATGAAGATGCCCATTTAGTAGCTTTCCCTTTTTTTACTGCGAGTGGAAAGTATATTACTCAGCTCAGAGGTTTTGGTGGTCTTTTAAAAGGCATGTAGTGGCAGTTATAAAGTCTTCCCGGGTCTCATAAACGAGGCTGTTCTATGACACAGCCAGACAGGAGCAGCACCTGAACGTGAACACGGTGAATCTGGTGCTGTGGAAGAGCAAGCGAGAAACTGTGCCTTTCTGAGCTCTTTTTTTATCCTTGTCTCCTTGGCGTTCAGTCTCTAGACCTATGTTGTAAGGTTGGACAGTCGAGATAATGAATTCTTGTCACGAGTCTGCCTTTGTAGTTATTGGCAGAGCGAGAGCTGTCGTTATTATTGATGGAGATAACCTGCGACATGTACTTACTCCGCAAATTCAATCTTTGTTCTTAGGGTACAACAAATGCTGCAAGTATTGTCGAGATAGCAAGAGCTGGAGATCAATTTTAGAAATAAGACGCCGTGGTCGGACAACAACATGATCAAGATATGGGTGATGGGACGTGTGCTGTGATAGATATATAACTGCTGAACGTTTAGCGTCATCTACACTATTTCGACGTGACAAGGACTGAGCAACTCTGACTAATCACAGATCTGGTCTCAATATCAAGTTCCCACTGATTAGGTTGTGTCGTTTACTCTTCTTCTTCTTTACCCACGACCATGATGCCGTCCTCTGCAGCTTCCCATATGGCCAACGCGAAGACATGCACCTTGAACAAGATACAGCCCCAACATTATTTTTCAAGTCAAGAGCTATCTCACTGCTCCCTTCTCATGGGCACAAATGATGAGAGGGACGATGCTGGGCAGTGATCACCTGCCACCCCATCAGAGCTCCGAGAGACAGAGCATGCACAAGTCCCATACCAGGCAGACCAGTCCCCGTCATCAGCTTCCACACTCCGGCCTTTTGTGTCTACCAGGGCTTACCCAACCACATCTACCAGGGCTCACCCATCCATGTCCACCAGTGCCCAACTTTTCATGTCTACCTATTAGCCTTTTGCATTCACCCATACTCAACCTTCCTGCACCCAGCCTTCCACACTTACTCACACCCAGCCTTTTGCACTTATCTGTGCCCAGCCTTCCATGTCTACCAGTGCTCAGCTGTCTGCACCTACCAATGTCTACAAGAGGGGCAGTCTTGGGAAGCACAAGCAAACAACTGCAGTCTCAACAGAGATCAAAGAACAAGAAAAAGGAGAAGGAGAAGGAGAAGGAGAAGGAGAAGGAGAGATACAGTATTTGAGGAGAAAGTCTCCTGAATTCAAACAATGCAAGTATAAACTGGGATCAAATGCCCTTAGGTCCATTTATGGAGTTATTGGAAAGCTCCCATGTTCTGTTCCTTGGCCTGGCCCTGAGTCCCTTGTTGTCAAATACAGAAAGGATGGAGGACAAAGGAAAGGAGTTATAAATAGAATTACACTCCAGAACAGATGTATTGTACTACTTTGGAGAATAGATAGTACTTAGCAATGATAGAGAACCCAAAAAGCAGGCTCTGGCAGACAGGAAAGACGTTGGAGTGGAGTATGACTTGATGAATGACCTTGGCTTCAACTTATGTGTTACACCCCAGTCTCCAGTTGTGAGGTTGGTCATGTATTTTGGAGTGGAAGGAAGTCATCAGAACAGAGGTCCTAAGGAAGTAGAATAGGAACTGGAGTGGACAGGGATAGGATTAGGACCAGATGACATTAATTTACAAACTAAGGAAATACACTTTAACTACTCAGTACTTATAGGAAGTCTGGAATAGGAGGAGAGTAGTCTACTACACTATCCTACTATTTATAATTTCAGGAGAATTATTAGGGGAAATAAAATTACATAATTGTCAGATTTCTGGAATATGACACTTGTCATTCACAAGCCCATTAACAGTTCTGTCAGTTTATGTTGTTGTAGAAAATATTTGCAGACTGGTTTGTCTTGGAATGTAGGAGTGTTTGCAATTTATTCCTTTGCAAACCAGTGGATGCATACAATAAGCTACTGAGTCTATATACTAAAAAGGTGGAACGTTCTAGAACCTTCAACAAGATTATGATGTCGACTCGATATTCCAACATATGTCCTGTGCTACCTCCTGTAGGCATTGTTCGAACTTTTGTATGTGTTTTTTATCGTGTTTTCCTAACGTCCATTGACTCTGGCTTAGGAACGCGGTGAAACCGTTTCTGAGAGTCGGTCTTTGTCCGGTACTTCTGAAAATACAGGTTTGTCTATTAAATCAGTCCAGTCTATTGAATCTTCTATAACCACAGCAATGTCAGTCACATTGGTCACACCAGCAACATTGATAAGACCCTCTCCATTTGCAGAACCCGAGTTATATTTGAAGTGCATGGCTCCTCCAAAAAATCCGGACTGGATCGATATGATATCTATGGAATTTTTGCAAAATCATCCCGCTTTTGTTAAACCTCCTCCTGACAGACATGGGGTTCCTGTGTGGGAGACAATTGGAGAAAATCCATCTATTGATGAGCTCTTGGCATCAAAGCAAGGGGTTCGTTATTCTGCTCTAATCTTTGGTCCTTTTTTCTAATACATTTCCTTAGAAAGAGTGGCGTGAATATATTGAAGGCCCAAGCTAAGGCTGATCACGACAAGTTGGCGGCTGAACACAACAAGTTGGAGGCTTTCGAGCAAGAATATTTGGAAAAATTACTCGGTAAACCCATATTCTTTTGGCCAAAACCAAACCTTCCTTCGCCCAACCTTCCTGATTCGCCCGACCTTCCCCCAAACTTCCTGTCCTCACAAGACGGCTCTTCCCTAATCCAAGATGATCTCCTAGATTGGAACGGTGGTGGAAAGAGACTACAACCAATGCTCAAGATGCGTGTCTTCTCGAAGGGGTATCATGCAGAATTCAAGAGATTAAATGAAGAGCAAAGAGGAGAGCACAAAGGGTAAACAGGATTAGCGCTTCAAATTCAGTGCCAACAGACGTGACGGTAGAGGTAACACTTCAACTTCAATGACCGATGTAGAAGCAGCAAGGGTTCGGCCTTCGGCACCAGTACTTCAAAGTGTGGCTGTACAAACAATGGAGGCTTGGCCTCTGACTTCAGTGACTGATGAGGTTGAGGTAGAAGCGGCGAGGGTTCAGCCTTCAACTTCAGTGCCTAATGACCCGATTTCAGAAGTAGCAAATACTCAGATTCCAATGTCAGTGTCCAACAACGCGATCGTGGAAGCAACGAATGCTCAACCTTCGCTTCCATCACCCAAGGATGTATCTGTGGAATCTGGTCGACATTATTCCCCGATGTCTGTGGATGTATCTCTGGAATCAGCGGAAAACGTTCTACTTTCACCTTCAATATCCTCAACGTCCGGTGCATCTTCCTTACGTGTTGGTCATGTGAAGTCGTCGCGAAACCGTATTCCTCAACCTTATACGATTCGCTCTAGAGCTAGGTCTCCAGCAGAAGGTGATGGCTTCATTCCTGACTGAGATAAGGAAATGGCGATGCTTGAGGAGGCCGCCAAGAATGTACCTGACTTCAACCTTCCAGCAAATTTCAGCTTTACCGAAAATGTGGGTCATTCTTCAACCAGTAATTTTTTTTAGCTGACATCTGTTCCCAGACGCAACCTACCCGGGGGAGCACTACTTTTTTGTCAAATCTTGCGCCTTTACACGCTGCTTCATCAATATCCTCTCCTGGTGCCAATGTCAACCCTTTCGTTCCTAGTCTTCCTATCGAAGATCCTGCAAATCCATTATGGGACGGTGAGAAGAAGACTGAGAATGCTCAAAGAGACCAAGATTTGTCGCTCGGTCAACAAGCTTATGCTCCAGCCGGTTCTATGTCTTATGGTGGTAAGTCACCTGTGTCTGATTTCTCAGTATTGTACTTACCGCCTGACAGTGAACGACCCCTCATCGTCCCATGCTGGAGCCTCTGAACCTACCCTACCCAATGATAGCGATCAGGATTGCCAGATGGATGTGAGCCCTCCGAATAATAGATCTACTTCCAGCAGCATCGGATTTGGCCAGTCATCTGGTCAAACGTCTCAGGGAGCAGGAAGCTTTCACCCATCCACGCCGGGTCCTTTCGGACAGCATTCTGGTGGGCCTGCATCTAGCAACTCGTTCACAGCACCAGGTTTCTTTGCCTCAGGTTCAGGTTCGAACCACCCTACTCTTGTTCCCTTTTCCGGTCCCAACTCGTTTCCGTCGGGGGTACCGTTCGAGGCAAATGCTAATCAGTTCAATCCCGATCCTAATCAATTTAACCAGTTCAATACCAATCAGTCTATTCCCATCGAATCTAATCCCAATTCGTTCAATCAGTTCACTACTTCGTTCAATCAGTTCAATGCTATTTCGTTCAATCAGCCCAATCCCAATCAGTTCAATCAGTCGACGCCCAGTCAGTTCAACCAGTCGATGCCCAGTCAGTTCAACCAGTCGACGCCCAATCAGTTCAATTCATCGGCACTCAGTTCACCTTCTGTGTCTCTTGCATCTACCCCAGTGGTTTTCACTATTGGAGCTCCACCTCCGGTGAAGCTGGATAGACACGGTCGTCCAGTGAAGAATAGAAGCGGTCGTCCAACGAAGAAACTTCCGCAACGAAACCGTATGAAGCAGTGATCGTCTCATAATCAAACAAGATCCATGGATTCACAACGTCGTCTCTGGTGTCCTTCGATGGCCTATTTCTTGTCATCGCCCTCCCCTGGATCGTATCATAACTCACCTGCATACCAGAGCTTTTGTAGGCTCTGTTGCATTCATTCATCCTTGCCCGAGATCTGATTGGCGCGAAATATGATTGGCATGAAATATGATTGGCACAAAATATTGGCACTGATGTTCATAGTTTCGCTTTATTATCTTTCGCCTTATGATCTTTCAGTGGCTCAAGGCAGTGTTTTTCCTTCGGTATAGGGTCATTCTCTTTTACAGAAGGCACTTCGTTGTTTCTCAACCTGTTTCCATTCTTCTTCGACCTGTTTTCATACCTTTGACGAACGGACAGACGACTCCACGCCATCAAGCCCGACATGCTCTCTTGGAGCGTACTTGAACCCTGACCGTACCTTGCTCTCCTTCGGGATTTTGAGCAGCGGGCTCTTGGTTGTATTGTTCTTTGAGAGTGTGGGGTTGCGTTGGTTAGTGTTGAGATGTTCTTGTTCTTGTTTGTTGGGTGTGGAGGCACTTTAATTTATTTTTCATCTATTTGGACATTCTAGGGTAAATTGTAGGGTGCCATTCTGTTTACTGATTATCTTTTCATTTTCCTCGATCCTATCCGATGCGATGCACTGCCTGGCAATTTTTTTTTCATTCTCCTCAATTCGATGCTCTGCCTAATCATTTCCTTTCGATCTCCTCAATTCTGCCTAGTCTTTTTTTTTTTAAATCCTCCTCAGCTTGATACTTTCCTAGTCATTTTCTATCTCCTCAGCTCGATACTCTGCTTGGTCACTTCTTTTCAATCTCCTCCATTCGATACACTGTCTAGTCCTTTTTTTTTTCATCCTCCTCAATTTGCCTAGTCATTTTCCATCTCCTTAATTCGATACACTACCTAGTCATTTCTTTTCATTCTCCTCAACTTGATGTATTTGTAGTCTTCTTATTTTCTCCTCATCCTGATGTATTGTGTAGTCTTCTCAGTACATAATCAAAGAAATTCGATCTTCATAAATCATTTATCGATTAGTAAAGGGTTTACGAATTAATTTAATTAGTGATTAATAAGTGATTCGAACCCTCTCAAAAGTACAGACAACAAAGTACTGAGTACGGTGACTGGAGTTCTCAGTTCGATGCTCCTAGACAGCGTAACATGTCCTCTGCTTATCAGGTCCATCTCCCTTATGCAGGTGATTTGGAAAGCCCAGAGCTCTTCGATGTCTCTAAAGTCGGCTGCAAGAAGAGTTTGGTTTACTCGGGCCACAGAATTGACCCTGGCCATCGTCAATGGTCCTTATCGCAGCCGTGTCGCTCAACTTGAACAGGAGGGGAATGATGCCGTCAAGTGCGTCTGCGGAAATCTGAGCACAGAGACACTACCCTTCCCCTGCACATCTTTCAGCTGGCAAGCAACACCCATTACCTCATGCGCAGGACCACCCGGGACCAGAGCATGCTTTTCATGTGCGTGCTTTTTGTCGGCCATGTTTTTGGTTCCGTCTGACCATCAACACGAATTTTTCTTCTTGATCACAGGGGCGATTCGGGCAGCGGTAAATCCGAGAACTTACAACTCACCATTGAGACGTCCCACAGCAGGGCACCCTCTGATGGGGACAGTCACTCCTTGGCCATGAGGAGGATGTTCATGAATAAAGCCTCGCACTCTTCAAACCTGGGAGCTTGAGACGGAAGAAGTTGGAAGGGCCCTGGCCCCAGTAGTCCGCGGATGATCGATCTACTGCCATATCATTATGATCTGGGTTCCGACTTTTCTCATGCATCAATGTGGTGGGTTATGATGCCGCTGTTATCTGTCATTCCATCTTGACGACCCGTTCGCTTCAGGTCTCTGTAGTTCAAAGCAGCAACGTGCATAGCGAGAGAATATGGGCCTTCTCAGTCTTATCCTCACCCCAATGGCAGGCGCCGGATTCTTGACTTTTGCCTTCACTGAGGCCATGCGTGAGACACCCGCAACAAGGTCCCCGACTTGTGGGATAGTGTTTCGAGTATGTCCGTTGTTATCTGCGGCTATAGTTATGACTTCACTAACTTTTAGCCTGCCGCAGCGGGATTCGACGGCATTAACGATCCCATTACGACGATTAGAATTTCGCCGGAAATAGTGCCTGATTTACCTTCCAAAAGGTCAACCAGCATTGCCTTGGTGTTTTCACCAGAGCCTCTGGTTCAACTATCACTGGTGCAAGCAATTTCGATTGGTATATTCCATGCAACATCCATAGCCGTATAGGAGGGACTGGCGCTTGCTTGACTGTTCATGAGTCCAGGGCCAATTGGCACATCTCGGCAAAGGCTCATTCACTATTTGGCGACAGCCAGGTTTGCTATACCTGTCAAAGTTACTAATTAAAACAGTCGTATGTATTCATGCTTGGTTTTATATCAACCTTTTACCATGAATAAGCCCTGTTGAGGTCAACTATTCAAGTAAATGGCTCATGCAAATGGGATCTACAATACCAAGGACCTGACGATGTCATTCATGTGCATGGGTGAACGTAATGTTGGTCATTGCTTGCAGGATCTTGTCAACATCGGTCCTATCGATATGAACACGATTGGCTGCGTTGCTTGCGAAGCTGTTCTCTATCTCTCTCCCGTCTTCATTAATTTTCCGAGAGAGCTACAAACAGCGCATGCAACGATCTGCCGAAATTGAAAACTGGTCTAGCAATATCTACCGCCTCGCCCTGAGCAATATTGTCTCACCAGAGGATGACGACTTTCGAGTACGAATTTTTCAACTCGATGTGGAGGGCAACTGGTGCTGCAAGAGAAGTTTTGAAAATGAGCTGCGCAAGTGTGATTATAGCATGGTACTTTGCTAAGTGAGCCCATCAGCCGATATTCCCTGTAGTTGTAGCTGATTATTTACAGTCAGGATGTCATACTTCCGTCCACAATATCAACACACATCATACACACTGCTGTAGACAGATACAGAAGACCTCGATACATTCAAACTCAGTTGAGGCGTCTGAGCAGGTAGCAACACTGTCGCTACAACTCGAACTACAGTTTAGGTCGAGACAGGCCTATTTCTATCATGATTCCGTCAACTGCACCTACTCTAACTGATACTCTTCCAACTTATTTCCACCTGTCTCGATGCGACTGCCACAATGATTCTCTACGCTGATAATCCTCTAAGACACTTACCAGGCCACCTCTTTTATCTATCAGAATACTTTTCTCATCGCTACTCGTCCTTGGGGATGCCTGTTAGAGGATGGGATCGATCGTGCTCAAGTCCGCTGATGTCGTTTATACCCTCGCTTTCCGCACTGGGAAAGGTCTTCACAACGGCAACATCAATGTTTTTGTACTCTATCTCAAGAGCACCATGATGACAATAGGCCTCATCAACACCCTCCTACATCATCTCAAGACCACAGCGGTGGCTATAGTCACCAGTCTTATACTTCGCCTCGGGAACGCAATATCGACACTCTTGCATTTTTTTCCTTGTAAACGTGATGATGACCATTGTCAACATTTACACCTTTCCCTGCGAGTGCAATGACGATCATTCTTGTATTCTGCTCCACAGGTACAATGATGACTATCATCGATAATTTCACATTCTTCCTTGGTTCGGTTAGGCTCCCCTATGCAAACCATGTATGGAAAGCACCCGCACCGCTGTCTTACAAGAGATTGGAAACGAGATAAAGAATGCCAATGGTCTCAATCTGATTTGGAGAAGGGGATCTCCTGGTGTTGGAAAATCGGCCTTGGCAGCTAGCACGGCCATTTGACCAGAGGATCAGAAGCGACGTGTGATATCATTCAGGTTTGAGGTGCAAGGACGTTCAACAAACAGGGACTCAGGACAAAGAAGACAAATAGAAGACAGATTACATCAGATGTCCAGCATAATAGAGGGCGTTTGTGGTGATGGTAACATTACTACGAATGCCCTCTGGCGCGCTATGGCCTGTGATCTTGCCCGCCTGTACTCCTATCTTTGGCCACACTTAGCTCAAGGCTATCAATTGGGAGACTTAAGTTGAGTACAAGTGTGTATGACTCTTTTGAGAGACTGAAATTTCTTGCAGATAGATCACCCTCAATCTTTAATTTCAAATCATCTCGTTCTCAATGCCTCTCTTCTACCGACAAATTCTTAGGACAATTCAAGGCCTAGATGTGATGAACAACCGAATTCTTGATATAAGGGTCGATGACAACCCAGACGACCTGTCAAAAGTACAGCAGATCGCCCAATAGGATGCTATGCTATCATCCCATCTATCTTTCTGCAGCGCTCCTTGTCATTGGATCGATCTTGACGAACGGTAACAAGCGAGTCCTTCAACTAAGGCAACAAGATCAGGAGTTCCTCAATCGGCTGCCGTTCCTTGACTTGGAATGAGCTGAAGCCCCTCCTCTCTTTCTGTGCACAACTTGATCTGATAGTGTGCGTAGGAATGAGCGGTCTCAGTATCTTCTCAGCCTCTACCTTGTCTCATCGTCAACCACTCCAGAGCCCTTCCCGTCGTTGCCTCCCTCTCCCTGCTACTCAAAAACGCTGCCCTAGCCCTCGCAGATTGCAGCACAGCTGCATGAGTCCTTGACATCACAAAGCCTCCAACGCGCAGCTCGACTCAGGCCTGTCCCGTCTCTCTCCATGGCCTCACCAATATAAAAGCTCTCCATTCCCCCCTCTCTCCAACTCTTTACCCTCTCTCTGAGTCCAATATCTCCCCACGAACAAAGTTCCGAATAGGGAAACAACTGCACTGTTCAAACAGGCCTAGACTTCTCAGCAGACTTGTTCGTGATGCCTTGCAACCAGCTAGGAAAGAAGGTTACATCAAGATAGTGACCATGCTTGGAGACATGGCCGATGCTCGCACCCGCTGGATGGTCGACGTCCTCGTACCGATATTGACCACAACAACAAGTTGAATTGGTCTTTGTCGCTTCTTCCCTTTTCTCACACTATCCGCTTGGCTATGCTCAACACGCCAGTTCATTTGTCCCTCGCCGCTGACATCTTCCTCAGAGAGGCCTCCAAGGAAGCGGTGTCATCAGGAGCTATGTATGCCCTCTTATCCTTTTTATTGACAAATCCACTCAAATCCACTATACAGCTCGACTCAACTCATCAACATCATCCTTTTATACTCCCTCCGTGGTTTGTGACAAAACGCCCCTCACAAAAGCCCAAACTAAACTTGATGGTGCTATTGGCACTAAAGCAGTGGCACGACGACCGAAAGAAAAAAACACTGGTGAAGAGAAAGTCAGGGAAAAAGAAGGCTGGAAGCAATTAGAAGAGACTTTATTTCGGAGATGGGAGCTTCTTGGGATCTGTTATATGAAGATTGGGGACAAGAAGGTGATTCGGTCTCCTTGTTGAGTATCATTAACTGCTAATGC
>Ga0153988_1000328_pt1 | contig 12123 bp, 11 predicted proteins | sample TSNC072MetaG_FD_104742 | JGI IMG/M metagenome (GOLD analysis project Ga0153988, IMG submission 104742) | Attine ant fungus gardens microbial communities from North Carolina, USA - TSNC072 MetaG | ecosystem: Host-associated > Fungi > Mycelium > Unclassified | place: USA: North Carolina, Jones...
GGCCATTATTGATCGCCTCGAGACGTGACTGGCATCGATCGAAAGGTCTTCTTAAGGGCTTTAAGCTGGCTTTGAGACCGTGGGAATCGTCGAAGAATTGGCGGAGATATGACTGAATGAAGTTTGTGACATATACCCCTGGATTTCACTATTGGAGTCCACTCTAGAGACCTTCTACAAGCCCCAGACATAATATAGATCCATGATTGGATACTTCTAATAGGTAGTTGCCAAGCTACCACATGCTAGAATAGCATATACCTTGGGAGGCAAGACTGATGAGCTAATATCAGGTTTCTCAGAGACAAACTATCAATATTGAAACTCTAGAACTCAGAGATTGAAGGACATCTCTGGAATGCAATACAATTTCAATCTAGAGCAGACTTAGACTAATATGATACTAAGACAACAGATTAAAAGTCTATCAGTGACTAGTGATCCTATCACTGCTGGACTCAGCCAAGAAGCAGATGCTCTATTGAACAACAATTGTATCACTGATGCTCATACACACTGTCATGTGTTTCTAGATTGTATTTAGAGTAAAAGGAAGCTAGTTTGGAGATTGGGAAATGTTAGACAGGAGTAAAGTATGGAGGTGGAGCAAGATCACATGATTATGTCTAGAAGGTATGGAGAACAGAAAGGTGATGTCTGTCATGGCTGCATGGCAATGTTATGAAGGAGAGATGTGAGGGAGAGAAGTAGAATAAAGGGTTTCTTTTTAATTGAGTTTTCAACATTTGTAATATTTCTTAGAGTGAAGATTGATGGAGAGAGCTTCCTTGGCCCTTGTCTTCATCTTAGAAGCTTTTGAGGTTATAAATGCAATTCTCTTGAGTATATAAGGGGTGATCTTGGTGAGAGGTTGAGTTGGTGAATGTTTTCTACCATATACCCTACTCTTTCTTAAGACAAGACGCAGCAGTCACTTGGACAACCTTCTATAGAGTAATAGGCCTGAAAAGCCTGGCTAATCATTGACTCAGATTATATCACACCCATAAGGTTTGGTATGGAATACAGATGAGGGCTTAATTGAGTATAGTAAGGCCCATGAGTAGTTTACTGACTATTCTACTAGTGAGCTTGTTACGGTGTGTAAAGGTGGACACCTTAGGGACACTATGCGAGATAGATCTAGATTGAGTTCCTAATCATTTTATCTATTTTTATATTACAGATAAGCTGTACTTCTACTTTTTAATTTCTTTCTGATACTCTTACTTCTTCTTTCTCCCCATGAACCCTTTAGCATGCAATTGAGAACTATCACCACCTCTTCTACTTGTCACAGTAAACATCTCTTTTGCCCCTTTCACCATAGACAGGTGGCCAAATAAAAAGGATGAATTAGGACTTAGAGTAATACTTAAGAATATTCATCAATCATTGACAAGAGCAATGGCCAGATTGGTTAGTGATAGCAGAGTTTGCATATAACAATAAAGTGCAGACTAGTACAAAAGTATCACTGTTCAAAGCAAACAATGGACAAGACCTGCATATGGGATTTGAAATGAGAAAGAAAGAAAAGTTTAAAAGAGTAGAAGAATTTGTGATGAGGATGAAAGAAGTACATGAGAAAGCAGAAGTGGTACTAAGAAAAAGCCAAGAAGAGATGAAGAAATATGCTAACAGAAAGAGAAGTGGGGTAGAAGAGTACCAAGTAGAAGACTGGGTGCTTTTAAGCATGAAAGATCTCAAATACCAGATAAAAAAAAGATGATCGGAAAAGCTTACAAAGTAATTTGTAGGACCTTATCAAGTAAAAGGGATCATTTTGACAAATGCAATAGAACTGGATTTACCAAGCATAATAAAGATATATCCAGTATTAAATGTTAGCAGAGTATGTAGGTATAGAGATCAAGTCAAAGGCCAAAAGAAAGAATGACCAGCACCAGTTGTAATCAAGGGAGAAGAAGAATATGAGGTGGAAAAAATATTGAACAAAAAGGAATTCAGAGGGAAAGATCAGTATCTAGTATAGTGGAAAGGATATATGGTAGAAGAAGACACCTGGGAACCAAGAGAGAACTTAGGAAACATAAAGGAGTTAGTCAAAGAATTCAAGGAAGAATACGGTGAAATTGGGAGAGTAAAGACAAGAAGGAACAATAAAGAAGATAGGAGAGAAGAACTGCCAGGTAGGTATATGGCAAAGATATTGTATAGATGGGATAACAAGAAATTTAATGAAGAATATTAGGGATAATTGGAAAGAAATTGGAGAAAATGGAAGGGAAAAGGAAAGAAGAGATTAGAAAGGATCGACAAAGAAGAAGAAGAAGAAGAAATTAAAGAAGGAAGAATAGAAAAATAGAATAAAGAAGATGAGATGGGAAAAATAGGAGATATATATGACGAGTTGTAAGAAATTTTCAGGACAAAAATTCTTAAGAGGGGGATATTATCATGAGTTGCCTTGACCATGACTAAGAAATATGACATGGACTAGTAAAGACTTGTAGATTAAATAAGAACAAATGATACAGAAATGTATAAGTAGTATAGCAGAATGAAGCAAGGACTCTATTAAGTTTTCTTTTAACCCCGAAGAGCTACCTGGACTAAATCCTAGTCTAGGTTCTTAAGTCAGTTGCTGACATAGGAGTTGAACCAGATGCTAGAAATTGAGAGTAAGATGTCAATGGTGTTCCACTCTCAAATAGATAGGCAAATAGAGAGAGTTAACCAGGAGCTTAAACAGTACTTAAAAATGTTTATTGACCATAAGCAGGAACAGTGGCCTGATTGGCTAGGAACAGCAAAGTTTGCATACAATAATAAAGCACACTCAAGTACAAAAATGTTGCCTTTCAAGGCAAATTATGGACAGGATCCTAGGATAGGGTTCAAAACAAGAAAGAAGAGGAAATATGAAGGGACAGAGAAATTTGTAACCAAGATGAAGGAGATACAAGAAGAAGTGAAAGCAGCACTAGGAAAGGCACAGGAAGAAATGAAGAAATATGTGAATAGAAAGAGGGTAGAAGTTGACAAATATAAAGTAGAAGACTTAGTGATGATAAGTACTAAGGATCTGAAATATCAGATGGTTGGGAGAAAGATAGAAAAGTTGATAGAGAGGTTTATTGGCTCTCACAGAGTAAATAAAATAGTATTATTGAATGTAGTAGAACTAGAATTACCTAGTAAAGTAAGAATATATCCAGTAGTAAATGTTAGTAGGATACAAAAATATGTAGGACAGGTAAAAGAACAGAGAAAGGAGCAACTAGCTCCAGTAATTATAGAAGGAGAAGAAGAATGGGAAGTCAAGAGAATCTTGAATAAACAGCAAGTAAGAGGAAAGAACAAGTACCTGGTGAGATGGAAAGGATTTACAACAGAGTCAGACACATGGAAAGGAAAAGAGAATTTAGAAAATGCCAAGGAAACAGTAGAAGAATCTGAGTAAGAATATTGGTGGGATATATTGGTGGGATATAGAAGATGTAAGGCATCAAGAAAGAGAAGAAGAAACATTTAGGAGAGAAGAATTGCCAGGGAGATTTATGACAAAGAAACTATTTAGGTGGTCAGACAAAAGGTATAATGAAGAATATTGGGGAGGATTGGAACAGAATTGGAGGTAATAGAAAGGTGGACAAGGAAGAAGAAGACAAAATCTAGAGACAATCAAAGAAGAAGAAGAAATTGAGCAGAAGAAATTGGAAATTAGGGAGTGAATAGAAGAAGATAATGAAGAAATAAGTAACATGATTGACCCATATTAAGAGTTGTAAAAAAAATCCTTGGGATGAGGAAACTTAAGAGAGGGGTAGTGTCATGACTTGGCTAAACAGCTAAGTCATTATTTATATTTCTTTTTCTTTTTTTTTTCTTTTTGGACTTACTACATAGGAAGGAGTACAGGAAAGTATCACATCACAAGTGTCACACAAGTTACAGTCACAAGATGGATCATATGATGAGTGTGGGAAAGTAGTACACAGACCATGTAGTAGTTGTATAAGTAGTGTACAGAATCTAATGGAAACTCTATTGAGTTTTCCTTAACAACTTGGACTTGGAGTAGGTTTAAGTTGCCTTGGCTAGAGCCTTATAACAACAATCAAGGAAGATAAAAAAGGAGACTTGCCAGGCAGGTATATGGCAAAATTACTATATAGATGGGACAATAAGAGATTTGATAGAGAGTACTGGGGATGACTAGAGAAAAATTGGCTAAGGTGAAAAGAAAAGAAAAGAATAGAAAGGATTGACAAAGAAAAAGAAGAAGAGATAAAAGAGATGGGAGTAGAAGATTGGGACAAAGAAAATGAATTAGGGGACATATGGTATCATGCTGGACAGCCATTTAGGCAATACAAATGGCATTTTTCACCATATTAACAAGAATAACCAGCTTGAGAGACAAGTTTGGCCTTCCAAAGATGTTCTCTTAGATGCCCAGTCATAGACTTAAGCATACTACTTGAGTAGCAGAGTAGTGGCTGTGACCACTGCTACAGAGACCTCATAGATATTTGCTTAGATCTCCCAGATCAGATTTATAATGGAACTCCTTTCTAGAGTGCTCTTAAGAAAGAAAAGGACCTTAGAGGATTGTTTTTTATAAGGATAATGTTATATCTTAGTAGCAGTTACTTATTTATAACATCTAGGTTACTATCAGATCAGAGCCATCATTGCTGATGGCTAATTATAGCAAGAACTAGCAAGACAAGTCCTCTCAAGGATTGTATTGCAAACCTAACAGAAGGAGACTAAGGCTCAAAGATGTGATGAGGTATAAAGGAGTAGTAGAAGAACTAAAGAGGTCAAATAGAGAGATAGAAGAAGAGGTTTGATGAAAATAATGTGCTCGAGAGCAAGACAACTTGAGATTGCTATCTCTCTCTATAGCCTATCAGAAAGCTCAAGAGCCATCTATTGTTCAGAGAAAATCCCCAGGAGTAGGATTAGAGGAGTGAAAAGTAGTAGTCAAGTGATCAGAAGAGGTACCATCTCATCATTTTACTCTTACTATCTTTGGAAATTTGAAAGTTTTCTTTGTTTCTTTTCTTTTGTTGAGCTTTTCGAATTGCTGACTTAGCTTCTTCAATGGTAGTTCTTTGTCAGAGAGCCAACTCCAAGCTGGAATTAAGCCAACTGCTCTTTATCAGCATTTGACAAAGAGAACTTGATAGAGTTCCCATTAGATTTTCTATACTACTTATACAACTACTACATGGTCTGTGTACTACTTTCCCATGCCTATCATGTGATGTGACACTGTGACCTCCTGTCATGTGACTGTGACTATATGACACTTGTGATGCAACACTTTCCCATACTCCCTTTTGTGTAGTAAGTCCAAGATAAAAGAAAAAGAAAAAGAAAAGAAAAGAAATATAAATAATGACTTAGTCATTTTGCCAAGTCATAACATTCTTATCCTCTCTGTGAATTCATTAATAGTTTCTAGGCTAGAGAAGCATTGTTGAGGCTTAAACCCCATGTGAGGAATCCATCCAGTATCTAGTAGAAAAAGGAACTATTGGGTAGAGGAGTAAATGTGATTATTGTGTTGGAACTCTGTCATAGGTAAAAGGTCATACCAGTCATTCTATCATTTATTGATGAAGACATGGAGATATTGATCCAGTTTTTGGTTGACCCACTCCATCTGTCTAGGGGTGTCAGGTTATAGAGGATACAAATTTAATCACAAGGAGTCTATAAAGTTCCCGGGTAAACCAGGCTACAAACTAGGGGCCCCAGTCAGAGACTATTCATCTAAGGAGTTTATAAAGTTTCCAAACATAGTACAAGAATAATCTCACAGCTCCTTCTGCAGTCACTGTTATGTAAGTTGGGACAAAGTAAGCTCTTTTAAATACTGAATTTACTATTTCTGGAACTGGGAGTAGGTATAGTCTGCCTACTAGAGGATGTTGGCTAAGCTTTGTTTGTAGGCAGAGATCACAGGTACTGATATACTGTCCAATATACTAAGACATCTGGGACCACCAATAGTTCTAGGAGATAAGTTCTAGAATCTTCTAGTATCCTAGATGCCATACAATCTTTGTATCATAGCATAGTGAGACAATGCATCTACAAAGGTCTGTACCTTAGAAGTGGAGTAGGCCATCCACATTCAACCACTTAGCAACATATACTATATAGCTAGGAAACTGCTGAAGTTTGCAGACTACTCTTGCTACTGGTTTCTCTTGTTTCCCCCTTTGGTTACCCTTACAAATGTCAGAGATTATATCCTACTCTTCCCCCTCTAGTTCAATTCCTTCTAGGGCTTGGACTGCAAATATCTCTGAACAAAGAAGTACAATACCTTCATTATCCTGGGTTCCTATTCCATAGTCTAGTCTTTGCAACAATGCATTAGGTTTTCCCATCAAGTAACTGGGACAGTGGACAAGTGTGAAGTCAAAGCAGGCTAGGTAAAGGGACCAATGGGCTTGGCAACAGTTGAGCTTTTTGGCCACCATGAAATACTCCAAGTTCTTGTGGTCCATGTCAGTAAGCCAACTCCTAAGCCAGAATAAAGCTAACTGCTCTTTGTTCAGCAATTAACAAAGAGAACTTAATAGAGTTCCCATTAGATTTTGTACACTATTTATACATGAAGAGTAACCTTAACCCTTCTCTTTTATCCCGCACTTCCCTATGAGTTACTTTCCTTTTGTATGTCCATTGATAAGAAAATAAAATAAAATAAAATAAAAAGAAAAATAATAATCAGAAAATAAAAGAAAATAAAATAAAAATAAAAATAAATATTAACTTAGCTGTTTTTGCCAAGTCATGACACTATCCCTCTTTTAAGTTTCCTTGTCTAGAGGAATTTTCCTACAACTTGTAGTATAGGTCAACTATGTTGCCTATCTTGTTGTCATCTTCTTCTGTCCACTCTCTAACTCCTGATTTTTCTTCCTCAATTTCTTCTTCCTCCACAATTGTTTCTATTTTTCTTCTCCCTGATTATTTTTCTTTCCACCATCTCCAATTTCTTTCTAATCTTCCCTAATATTCTTGGTCATATCTCTTGTCTAACCATCCAAATAGTTTTCTTGCTGTAAATCTTTCTGGTAATTCTCTCCTTCTAAATGTTCCTTCTTCATGTTCTTGTCTTGCCACATCTTCCATATCTCACTGATATTCTTTCTTAAATTCTTTGATTGCTTCTTGTATATTTTTCAAATTCTCCCTTCCTTCCTAGGTATCGGACTCCACTGTAAATCCCTTTCAGCATACTAGGTATTTATTCTTTTCTCTTACTTGTTGCTTATTCAATATCCTCTCTACTTCCTACTTTTCCTCTCCCTTGATTATGACCAGAGCTGGTTGCTCCTTCTTCTGACCTTTTACTTGTCCTACATATTTACATATCCTACTAACATTGACTACTGGATGTATTTTTACTATATTAGGTAGTTTCAATTCTACTGCATTCGATAACACAATTTTCTTTGTCTTGTAAGGTCCTATAAACCTTTCTGTCAGCTTTTCTATCCTTCTCCTGACCATCTGGTACTTTAGATCCTTAGTACTCAATATCACTAAGTTTCCTACTTTGTAGTTGTTGACTTCTCTCCTCTTTCTATTTGTGTATTTCTTCATCTCTTCTTATGCTTTTGCCTCCTCCTAGATTTCTTTCATTTTCTCAATGAACTTTTCTGCCCCCTAGTACTTCTTCTTCTTTCTATCCTCGAACCCTATCCTGGGATCTTGTTTGTAATTTGCTTTGAAGGGCGACGTTTGAGTACTTGAGTGTATTTTATTATTATATACAAACTCTGCTATTCCCAACCATTCTGGCTACTGCTCTTGCCTATAGTCAACAAACATTCTTAAATACTGTTCTAGTTCTTGATTTACCCTCTCTGTTTATCTGTCTGTCTAAGGGTGAAATGCTGTTAACAATTTACTTTTGATCTCCAACATCCTGTTCAGTTCTCACATTAATCCTACTACAAACTAGAGTCCTCTATCCAAAATAATGCTCTCTAGTAACCCATGTAGTTTCCACATGTTATCCCTAAACAATCTTGCCAATCCTTCTGCTGATGTTTTCTCTGTAGTAGGTATGAAATGTACCATTTTAGTTAATCTATTGACTACTACTAAGATCAAGTTGTATCCCTGAGCTAACAGCAATTTAGTGATGAAATCTACCAATATATGTGTCTAAGGTTTTTCTGGAATAGAATTAGGCATTAATTTGCTGGCTAGTTACTCTGTGCAATTTTTGTTTCATTAGCAGGCATTACATCCTTCCACATACTGCTTCACTTTCTTTGTCACTCCTGGCCACCAAAAGTTTCAAGTGACCAACTCCACTGTTTTCCACTGTCCTCCATGTCCTCCTATCAGTGTATCGTAATGTAGCCTAATTATTTCTGCTCTAAGCTTATTATCTTTTGGTATATAGACTTTTTCTTCTTTGTACATGATGCCATTGACTTCTCTCCACTCTTTATCTCTTAACATTTTCACCTCTACTCTTCTTATTTCTTCCACTGCTTTTACCACTTTGTCATCTTTTACTTTCAACTTTCTTACTTCTTCTAGTAGATCTACCCTGTCTACTATTATTTCTACTACCTCTGTTCTTCTTACTTCTAGCCACTCTGGTTTCACCAATGTCTCATCCTCATTGTCCTTTTCTACTCCAATTTCCCAGTCCGGTCTCCTGCTCAGACTGTCAGCCTTTTCCATCTTACTTTCCAGAACATGCTTTAGTATAAAACTAAATCTAGATAGGTATAATACCCATCTTTCTTGTCTTCAATTCAAAATTTGTGCCTTCATAAAGTATTCAAGATTCTTATGATCTGTCCAGATCTCGAACTTTTCTGTTGCTCCTTCCAAGAAGTACCTTTATGCTTCTAGGCATCTAACAACTACTAACATCTCCTTGTCATGTATCTCGTAGTTTTGTTTTGTATCACTAAGAGACTTGGAAATGAAAGTGACTGGTCTTCACTTTTTGTCTGAGCACTTCATTGACAGTACTCCTCCAGTAGTGTAATTTGATGCATCAGCTTCTACTCTGAATTCCTTATCTAAGTCTAGTGCCGCTAATACTGGTTTCATTATGAAAACTTGCTTTAGCTCATCAAATACCTTTTGCTGCTCTTCTTTCTACCACCACCTCTTATCTTTTCTCGTCAGTACATTCATTGGTCTCGCTACTTGAGCAAAATCCTTAATAAACCTTCTGTAATAATTGACAAGGCCTAAGAATTTTCTATATTTTTCACATTTTTGGGTTGTGGCCAACCAAGTACTCCTTCTACTTTTTCCACTTCTATCTTTATTCTATTAGGTCCAATGACAACCCTTAAGAACCCTATCTTTCTTGCCTTCCACACACATTTCTCTGGCTTGATGTACAAGTTGTTCTCCTCTAGCCTCTTCAGTATTTCTTTCACAATTTCATTATGGCCTTCCTCTGTTTCAGTTCTCACCTGTCAGTGAGCCAACTTCTGAGCCGGAATTAAGCCAACTGCTTTTTTATCAGCATTTGACAAAGAGAACTTGATAGAGTTCCCATTAGATTTTGTATACTATTTATATATGAAGAGTAATCCTAACCCTTCCCTTTTATCCTGTGCTTCCCTATGAGTCACTTTTCTCTTGCATATTTATTGATAAGAAAATAAAATAAAATAAAATAATAATAATAATAATAATTAGAAAAGAAATATAAATATTAACTTAGCTGTTTTTACCAAGTCATGATAGTCTGTCCATATCTCTACTGGGTGTTTTTCTCCTTCTAGAAAATGCCTCTATTTCTCTAGTGTACAAATGATGGCCAGTATCTCCTTATCATAGATCTGGTAGTTTCTCTCTACTGGTGACAAGGACTTGCTATAGAACATGACTAGATGCCATTTCTCATCTTCTGGTAGTTGCTGCAAGAGAATGGCTTCTGTGGTGAAGTCAGAGCTATCAGCTTCTATGCAGAAGGGTTCTGTGTCTCAGGGTGATATAAGGACTAGGGCAGTGGTAACTACAAGCTTGAGTGTTTCAAAGGTATCTTGTTCTTTGGTATTCTAGGTCCAAGGCCTTTTAGACTTTGTGAGGTCAAACAGAGGGCAGACTATTGCAGAGAAATCATGGATAAATCTCTAGTAGAAGTTAGCAAAGCCTAGAAAGGCTTGGACATCTGTTCAACTCTTAGGCATGGGCCACTCGTGGACTCCTGATACTTTAACAAGATCTATGGATACTTCATTTTTGGAGATTATTAGTCCCAAGTATTCGATCTATGTCTTCTGGGATTTGCACTTCTCTGGGTAGAGAAATAGCTTGTGCTCTACAAGAATTTCTAATACTCTCCAGACTGCTCATGCATGTTCTTCTACTGTCTTTGTGAAGATAAGAATGTTGTCCAGGTACATGACTACAATGCCTTCTGCTATGAGATCTTGCAAGATATTATTCATCATAGTCTAGAAGGTAGCTAGGCTGTTAGTCATTCCAAAAAACATTACTAGGGGTTCAAAGAGTCCATGGTTGGTCCAAAAGATAGCCTTCTACTTGTCTCTAGGTTTAATTCATACGTTGTTAAAATCCTAGCAGATGTCTAGTTTCGAGAAGTACTTAGCTCCCTTAAGTTAGAAGATAAGCTTGGATATAAGGGGGAGGGAATATTTGTTTTTGACCATTACTGAGTTCAAAGCATAATAGTCCTATACTAAGCAGAGTGGGCCATCTTTCTTTTTGATGAAAAAGACTAGGACTACCATTGGTGACTTTGAGAGGCAAATGTAACCAGTATATAAATTCTCTTCTTAGAAGGTATCCAGCTCTGACTGTTCTACTGGAGACAAGGGATACACTTTTAATGACTTGATTTCTGACGTAAGAATTAGTTCTATTGCATGATCCCAATGGCAATGTTCTAGGAGTACATCAAAACTGTCCTTAGCAAAAATGAACTCAAAACCTTAGGCATAACTAGGTAGCTTAATCAGAGGATCCCAGGCTTCTGCGCTACACTGGGATCTCATGGTGAGGCATTAGGAGCTAGTAGGCATAGTTTGGATATTGGCCACCATAGGCTCTGGGAGTATCCTTGTCACAAACAGGCAATCTCCGAGTTCCCAGTCTCTTTCATTAGTGCTAGAGAGGGAGACTCTGTCTTTCTCATCATCTTATTCCTCTAAGAGTAAGAGAAAGAGTTCATAGTAACATGATGTGAGAGCATGGGTCTCTGTTCTCTTGTGTTGGGTTTGTTTCTTCCATAGGGCTTGGCTGCCTTCACAGCATGGGGAACATCAGGTCATCTTTACTTCTCCAGTTCCCCAGTTGATCCTAGGGTTATGGTCCTTCAGTCAATTGTAGCCTAGGATCAAGTCTTGCTTTCTAAGGTTTGAAATAGCAAGGAGTATCCTTTCCAAATGAGAGTGGTATCATAGCAATACATCCACTACCTCTGAGACTTTACCTGCTTCATTGGAGGAACTATCCACATTGAAGACTAGAATGGGGCAAGAGATGGCCCTAGTATTCAGCTTTTTTGCATAGACAAAATCTCAGTTGATAAAGCTGCCTATGGCTCTATTGTCTAGGAGAGCCTTTGCAGAGTGGAGTTTACCTGTGTCCATAGTGCTTAGCTCTACAACAAGGTGTAGAGAGATCCCGGTAATGGGAATCAAAAGGTTTGATTACAAAGCAAAGGTAAAAGCAAGGTCAGAGAGGTAAAATCTCCAAACTACTTCACAATTGTGTACTAAACAAGTAGGCACTAGGGAGATAAATCAAATAATAGAGAGCTTACTGAAGATGAATTGTTATGAACATTGAGTGGGACTACAATTATTATCAGCCATGGTCTGATAATGAGTGGTTAGTAGACGAAATGTTGGTGATGCTAAATGAAGACATTATTATGCAGTAATGCATTAAATAATGTCTAAAGACTCTAAGAGACAATGGACTCACAGAATGGACAGCACTCTTTGGAGAAATCTCGGACTATTCTTTCTTCTATTTTTGGACTTGTGTTAGATGGGACAACATTGGACTAACCCATTATTAGACACTGACTCACCTCTGACTCACTTGTCACCTTGTCACTGATCTGTCACTTAACTAGTCACTCTTAGTTACAAGTAGTGTTACCACATTGTA
>Ga0153988_1000329_pt1 | contig 12105 bp, 13 predicted proteins | sample TSNC072MetaG_FD_104742 | JGI IMG/M metagenome (GOLD analysis project Ga0153988, IMG submission 104742) | Attine ant fungus gardens microbial communities from North Carolina, USA - TSNC072 MetaG | ecosystem: Host-associated > Fungi > Mycelium > Unclassified | place: USA: North Carolina, Jones...
AATAGCCGCTTTGCATGATACGGTTGTGCTTTATTTTTACCGAGTTTGCCATTTGCTTTTTACTTCTACAATGATTTCTGGCTTACAAAAACATTGAGAGAACTTCGCGTGGATTGGCGAACAGCATAGGAGATACGGAGGCAATGAACTAACTCAAGTACGTTGCATTCATCGGCTTCGGCGAGGCGGGCGGTATACTCGGCGCGGCGCTGGCCCGCAACGGCGTGCAGGTGTCGATGTTCGATCTGCGGCGCGACGCGTGTGCGCGCTTGCAGGACAGTGTCGTGGATGCCATGGAAGTCGGGGGTATCGAGTACGGCACGCTGCCGACGCCGTTCGATTGGCGTGCGTTTTTCGATAGCTTGCCGGATAAGGGTTGAGAGTCCAGGGGTTGAAAGTCCAGGGGCTGAAAATCCAATGGCTGAGCACCAAGTCGCTAGTTCGCACCGATGCTGACCGCGCGCGTTACGTCGACCACCGACAGGCGGATCGCATCGATCAACGCGCGCGCGGCCGGCGACGGCGTGCCCGCCGCGCGCAGCGTCAGGCCGATATTGCGACGCGTGTTGTATAGCGGCACGTCGAGTGCCACGAGTTGTCCTGACTGAATCTCGTGATGCAGTTGCTGTGCCGACAATGCCGCGGCCATATCGGTGCCGAGCAGTAGCCCGCGAATCACCGCGAAGTCGGCGGTCTCGACTGTCGGTAGCGGCGGCTTTACTTTCAGGCGCTTGAATTGCGTTTCGAACAATGCGCGTGCGGGTGCGTTGCTGCGCGGCAGAATCCACTGCGCGTCGCGCAAGCTCATGATGGTCAGGTTGCGCGCCTCGGTGAGCGGATGGTCGCGCCGCACCAGTATCACCATGTCGTCCGACATCAGCCGCTCGTTTTTCAGGCCGCTCGTCGCATCGTTGTCGCGCAGCGCGCCGAGAATAAAGTCGATGTCACCGGCGCGCAGGCTGGCCACCAATGTCTCGTACGCGCTTTCGTCGGTCACGACGCGCACGCCGGGATTTTCCGAGGACATGCGGGCAATCGCCTTGGGAAGAATCAGCGTGCGTCCGAGCGGCAAGGCACCGACCGTCACCGAACCCTGGATCTTGCCGTGCAGCGCGGCGATATCGTCGGGTACGTGACGTAACTCGTTTAGCGCGCGCCGTACGTGCAGCAGAAACGTTTCGCCTTCGGTCGTGAGCAGAATGCCGCGTGGGCTGCGATGAAAAAGACTCAGACCCGAGCCGCTTTCGAGTACGCGAATCGCGGTGCTCACCGCGGGTTGACTGATGCCGAACGTTTTCGCCGCGCTCGGCATATGCCGGTGCCGCGCGAGTGCTACCAGCAATTGCAGGCGCCGCGTATTGAGCAGATAAGCGGGCAGCGTGCCTTCCGCGACGGGCCGGCGACGCGTCTGACGCGCGGCGCACCATTGCGCGAGTTCTTCCAGTTCGGCGAAGATGCGTTCGCAGCGATGCAGCACCGCGCGGCCGACCGACGTCGGCAGCATGCCCGACGGGCCGCGATCGAATAGCGGTTCGCCGAGTGCCGATTCGAGTTCCTGCACCGAGCGTGTGACCGCGGACTGAGCGCGAAACAGCGCGGCCGCCGCGCGCGTTGCGCTGCCCATCTCGGCGACGAGTCTGAAAGCACGTAATTGCGCGAGATTGAGCAGGTCTTTGCCACTCACCGGCAACGGCGTTTTGACCGAGACGGGGCTGTGTTTCGCCGAAGTGTTGTCGTTCGTCATGCCGCGCCCGTAATCAGATCGTTTGCGCATAACGCAGCGGCGTGCCCGATATGCTGAGCCGCTGTGCGAGCCGTGCTTTCACGAGACGCCGACCCGGCGACGATTCGCACGGGAGAATCTTCTCGCCTAACGTCTGGACAATCGCCTGCGGGGTCGTCTCGTTCATGGGTGTCTGACTCGTCGGAAGCACGAAGTATAGCCACGCGTACAACACCGTACCAAGCTTTAAAAAGTGCTTTGCGAGTTCTTTTCCGGGCCATCTGTTTTATTTATCGAATGCGGTGGCGTGAGGGCGAGATACGAAGTCCGCAGTGCGGCCTTGGGATACCCGCGAAGCCATGCGCAGCGAGGCTTGCCGCGATGTTCGCCGGCTCTCCCCGCGCTCATTTGCCCGGGTCGGTCCATGACCATGACGCCGAATGAGGTTTACCCGTACTTCCTGTCTCGCGGCACAATTCCTATCTTTGGATCCCAAGACGGTCGCGTTGGCTACTGCGATGCAGACGACGACCTATCCGATCGACACGCGGCACGAAGTGACGGAAGAGAACGAATATGGCAAGGATCATCGGTGGTATCGGCACGTCGCACGTGCCGACAATCGGCCTGGCGTACGACAAGGGCAAGCAGAACGACCCGGCGTGGGCGCCGCTTTTCAAAGGTTATGAGCCGGTGGCGCAATGGCTCGACGAGCGCAAGCCCGACGTGATGGTGATGTTCTACAACGACCACGCCAATAGCTTCTTCTTCGACTGCTATCCGACTTTCGCACTGGGCGTGTCGGCCAATCATGAATTCGCGGATGAAGGCGCGGGCAAGCGTCCCTTGCCGGATATCGCAGGGCATCCCGATCTCGCGATTCATATCGCCGAGCAGATGGTCAACGACGAATTCGATCTGACGATCTTCCAGGATCGCCCGCTCGATCACGGCTGCAATTCGCCGCTCTCGCTGATGTTGCCGCATCAAGGCGGCTGGCCGCTCTCACTGGTGCCGTTCGAAGTGAACGTGCTGCAATATCCGTTGCCGACCGCGAATCGCTGCTACCGGCTCGGCCAGGCGCTGCGTCGCGCGATCGAGTCGTTCGAGCAGGACCTCAAGGTCGTGGTGGTCGGCACGGGCGGCCTGTCTCACCAGGTACACGGCGAGCGCAGCGGCTTTAACAACACCGAATGGGACATGGAATTTCTCGACCTGATCGTCAGCGATCCCGAGCGTCTTGCCGCGATGAAGCACGTCGACTACGTGCGTCTTGGCGGCGCGGAAAGCGTCGAGACGATCATGTGGCTCGCGATGCGCGGCGCGCTCGGTTCGAAGGTTCGCGAATTGCATCGCAACTACTATCTCGCGACCAGTACGGCAATGGCCGTGACGATCTATGAAGAAGAGGTGGCGCAATGAATCCGCAACTGATCGGTGTCGAGGCATTGACCGGCACGTATCCGTTCGACATTCGCCAGAGCATGAAGGCGATGCGTCTGAACCGTTTCTTCTGGCGGATGCGCGAGGCGCCCGCGCGTGCGCTGTGGCTCGAAAACCGCGCGGCCGCTTACGATGCGGCGGCTCTGACGCCGGAAGAGCGCACGCTTGTCGACAACACGGACTGGATCGGCCTGATTCGCTATGGCGTGTGCTTTTTCGTGCTGGAGAAGTTCGCGCGTGTCGTGAAGATCACGAACCTCGGCATGTACGCGAGCATGCGCGGCGAAACACTCGAAGCATTCCTGAAGACGCGCAGGGTGCCGGAAGCGGTTTAAACATGGCATGGCTGCAACCGGTTATCAGCGCGTCGTTCCTCGAATTCCGGTGCCCATGGCCAATGCACCGCCGGCAAGCCATATCTGGCGTCTTCGCGCATAAGCGAGCAGCGAAATGCGATCGGCGAGATCGAGTGCGGTGTAAGAGGCGAGCGTCGCGATGAGTAGGGAAATGGCGACGAGCCACAGGTTGTAGGTGCTTTGCATAGGTCGATGGCTTTTGTAATAGCTCGTATAGCGATTATTGGCAATCTCGCCCGGATTTTTCACCGGTGAAAAATCCGGCCCTGCAAACCGCATTGGCCTGTGCGGTTATGTTTTTTCCACGCTTGCTTCTTGCCGGCTATACCCCGATACAAACTGAACGACGGAAAAAAGTCCGGTCGAGTGTAATACAGATTGGCGAGATTTTAATTAGCGATTTGACGCGTATACAGGATTTTCGTCGATCAATACCGTGCGGATTGTTAAATCCTTATGCATTCGCAATCAGGTTCGTCGTCGCTGGAAAGGACCGATCGGGGAAACTCCGGGCATGCTTTCACGTCTTGCTGCGCTATAACGCCGAGAGGGGATCCATGTTCTTTCTACCTGCCGGGGCACGCAATGAAACAAGACAAGACGTGCGATATCGTCGCGAGCGGGAACGCCAGCCTCTCGAAGCCGCCCTATTCGACGCCACGCTTTTCGGTTCGATGGGCAGCACGCATTCCAATGGCTTTATTCATGGCGCAGGCACTGATAGCGGCCAATGCGTTTTCCGCCGACCCTGCCATCACGCCGGGTTCGACTGTTCTTCCACCCGGCATCGTGCTTCAGAACCTGCCGGCTTCACAGCAGCGTTATCGTACGCAACAGGTCCGGGCCGTCAGCGCGGAAATCGCAAGCGGTTCGCGCATTTCGCTGATGACCTATGCGGACACGGTGACTCCGCCGTGGCAGCGCATCGTCATTCCGCGTGCCGGCAAGACACTGGGCGAGACCTCGACGGTCATTCTTGTTCGTGTCGACGATCAGGACAAGACCGTGGATGTCGCCGTGCGCGGAACCGATAACCTCGACGACGCGATCAAGGATCTCGATATCGCCGCGGTGCAGGACAAGCGTCTCGGCATACCGCTACATGCCGGGTTTCAGTCGATCGCATTGGGCGTTATCGGCAAACTCGAATCCATGCTAGGCAAACAGCAGCTCGACACGTACACGTTCCGGTTGTACGGGCATTCGTTGGGCGGCGCGGTGGCGTCGATCGTCTCGATGTACATGCATCAGGATGGCCGGGACGTCGGGCTGGTCGTGACGTTCGGCGCGCCGCGCTTTACGACCAACGAGGGAGCGCGCAAGTACCAGGTGTTGAACAGCAAAACGTATCGTGTGGTTCGATGCGATGACGTCGTGCCATTTCTGCCGCCGCCGAGCTTCTTCGGCTGGACGAACCAGAACTATCAGGCGAACGGCAACCTGTTGCTGCTGCTCAAGCCGCCGTATTTCGATTACTCGGTCGGAATCGATATCGAGCGGGATTTCACGCATCAATTGAGAACCGAGTTGAACAATGTCAACGATCGGCAGGCGCTGGTGTTCGGACATAGAATGAAGAACTATGACGAACTCGTGTACGAACTCTCGCCGATGGGAATCCGGCTCGTCGAAAATCAGCCGGATCTCGTGCCGGTCAGCTATACGCTGAAACAGCAGAGTACGTTATGCCCGGCCCGCTTGAGTCCGGCAATGTCGACTTCCGAGTAGAGCGCGAACGCACGGAGCAAAAGATTGCCACCTGCCAATCGCCATGAATAGCCATGTATGATGGCGGACTCGCGCCCGCATCCGAACGCCGCGCGGGTGCCCCGTGCCGATTGAAGGCACGCGCCGCTCGCGCTGGCCGCCGGCCGCCGGCGCATCCATTCACGAAGACTCAGAGGAAGACCGCCATGACGGCTGCAACACAATTCGATCAGGTTTCCGTTGTTAAACGAGCCAACGTCTATTTCGACGGCAAGTGCGTTTCGCACACGGTTCTCTTCGCAGACGGCACGCGCAAGACGCTCGGCGTGATCCTGCCCTGCACGCTGAACTTCGGCACCGACGCGCCGGAACTCATGGAAGTGCAAGCGGGCAAATGCCGCATTCGCCTCGATGGCAGCGACGAATGGAAGACCTATGGCATGGGCGAATCGTTTTCGGTGCCGGGCAAAAGCCGCTTCGATATCGAAGTGATCGAAACGCTCGACTACGTTTGCAGTTATCTGTAAGAGCGGGTGGGGCGCATGCGGCGGGGGATGCCGCATGCCACGCAAACTTACTCCCTCTGATCGCCCGTATCCCCGCCCAAGTCATCTACTGTCACTCCCAATTTCTCATACAACGCCGTCCGGCCCAGCGGTGTAACCTGCACCGCCCGCGATGAAGACGCGCGCCGCAACCAGCCGTTCTCGCACAGCATCGACATGAACCTGACACCGAGCGGGCCGGCGAGATGGTGTTGCCGCTCGGTCCAGTCGAGGCATTGGCGCGCGATGCCGTGCTTGCCCGGTCGCAGTGCCGCGACGTCGATACCGAGTTCTCCGAACCACCGCGCGCCGGCTTGCGTAACTTCCAGGCGCTTGTCTTCGCCGGGCGCGAGAAGATCGCGCTGCATCAATTGCTGCGTGATCGCCACGCCGACCTGACCGGCAAGATGGTCGTAACAGCATCGCGCGAAACGCAATTGCCGCGCGTCGCGGCCACGCGGTTTGCGGCGCGCCGGTGCCGTGGCGCCGATCGCCGCGAGGTTTTCGAGTAGCGACGCGACCTGCGTATCCGCGAGTCGATAATAGCGGTGGCGTCCCTCTTTTTCGACCGTGATGAGGCCACCGTCCAGCAGCTTGGCGAGGTGGCTGCTCGCGGTTTGCGCCGTGACGCCGGCCGCGTAGGCCAGCTCGCCGGCGGGCAGCGCGCGGCCATCGGCCAGTGTCATCAGCATGGCCGCGCGAGCTGCGTCGGCGATCAGGAACGCCGTCGCCGCGATTTTCGGTTGAACGTCCATATTCGTCTCCTGAGCATTGACCGACCATTGAACGACAGCGTAGCTCAAACTCGTACTCGGATACTTCGACGCGCATCGAAGCATCGCGGCCCCGCGATCCCCGATACTGAAGCGATACCAGCCATGTTTTCAAGGGGTACTCGCTCGATGAACGCTCGAATACGGCAACGGACCGTGCTGCTCGCAACGAGCCTTAGCTATGTTGTCGTGATCCTCGATACGTCGATCGTGAACGTCGCATTGGAGCCGATATCGGCGAGTCTTGCGACCGGCATGAGCGGGCTGCAATGGGTCGTCAATGCTTATACGCTGACCTTCGCGAGTCTGCTGTTGTCGGGCGGCACGCTCGGCGACCGGCTCGGCGAGCGCAATGTGTATATCGCTGGTCTCGCGATTTTCACCGCGGCTTCGGCGCTGTGCGGCTCAGCGTCTGGCCTTGCGATGCTGATTGGCGCGCGCATTTTGCAAGGCGTTGGGGCGGCGCTGCTGGTTCCCGCTTCGCTTGCACTGATCAATCGCGCGTGCCCGCATCCCCGCGAGCGCGCGGCCGCATTCGGCGTATGGGCCGGACTCGGGGGCCTCGCGATGGCGGCAGGGCCGCTAATCGGCGGTGTGGTGATCGGACTGGTCGGCTGGCGTAGCATTTTTTTGCTGAACGTTCCCGTGTGTCTCGCCGGCATCGCGTTGGCGTTGAGGGTGGAGATGGCGGCGAGAGCGCCGGGCAGCGCCGCGCGTCGTTTCGATATTGCCGGGCAGATCGCCGCAATCGCGACGCTCGTGCTGCTCAATATTACGGTCATCCGTTTGCCCGTATATGGATGGTCCGCGCCGCCCATTGCCGCGGGCATCGCGGCAACGCTGCTCGCGGGCGGCATGTTCGTCGCAATTGAAATGAAGAGTGCGCAGCCGATTTTGCCTTTCGGCCTGTTTCGCCATTCGGGCTTTTCCTGCGCGATTTTCGTCTCTGTGGTTTCGGCCTTTACGTTCTATGGCCTGATGTTCGATCTCAGCCTGTACTTTCAGCATCAGCTCGACTACTCGCCGACGCGGGCGGGGCTGGCCTTCCTGCCGCTCACGATGGTCGTGCCGATCGGCAGCCTCGTGTCGAAACGCGCCGTGGCCTGGCTGGGACCGAGATATCTCGTGTCTGGTGCGTGCATGCTTGCGGCGCTCGGCTTTACCGGTTTGGGGGCGATCGTCTCCCGCTTTCCCGATGCACCCTTCGCATTCGCATTGCCCGCGATCGGTCTTGCCGCGAGCCTGATTACCCCCGCCACCACGGCGACGCTCATGGCATCGGTCGAGGTCGATCGCTCCGGTATCGCGGCGGCGGTGCTCAATGCCGCGCGTCAAACAGGCGCGGTACTTGGCGTCGCCATTTCGGGGAGCATGCTCGCGATACGGCATTCGATTGCCGACGGCATGCGCGGCGGCCTGTTGCTGTCGGCTGCATTGTCGATGGCAGCCGGGATAGTCTGGTTTTCAGCTTATGCCGTCAGCCCAATGACGCCTCGCCCTTCGCGACAATCTCCTCGATCACCTGCACGAACTGCTCCACCGGCTGCCCGCCCGTCACCAGATAGCGACCGTTGAAGATGATCGACGGCACTGATTGAATACCCATCTGCTGATTGTTCTTCTCCGCTTCACGCACCTCGTCGGCATACGCGCCGCTCGTCAGAACTTTGCGCGCTTCGTCGGCATCGAGTCCCACCGACCGGGCCGCTTCGATCAGCACGTCATGATTGCCCGGGTTCTTGCCGTCGGCATGATAGGCGCGCAGCAGCGCGAGCTTGAGCGGCAACTGTTCGCCCTTGATGCCGGCCCAATGCAGCAGGCGGTGCGCGTCGAACGTGTTGTAAGCGCGTGTGCGCGGACCGAAATTGAAGCCGACGCTCGCGCCGCGTTCGCGGATCATCGCCTGCGTTTCGGCGATCTGCGCCGGCGTACGTCCATATTTTTTGCCGAGATACTCGACGATGTCTTCGCCGTCCGCTCCCATTTGCGGATTCAATTCGAACGGATGCACGGCGATCTGTGCCTCGACGCGATCGTGCAGACGCGCGAGCGCAAGCTGAAGCGAAGACAGGCCGATCGCGCACCACGGGCAGGCGATATCGGAGACGAAATCGATGGTGAGCTGCTGTTTCATTGCGGTCCTCGAAGAGAAGAAGGGCTGTGCGGCTCGCGGGATGCGGGCGCGACGAATCCCGACAGCGTAGCGTGAATCGTCGGCGAGTGCAGGGCCGCCGAATATGAGCGCAAGACCCGGAGTGTTTTCGCGGCGCTGTACTCGTACACTGACGCCATCGATTCACTTCACACCACCCCGATGACGGCTTCACACCCAACGGCGCTTCTCGCCACCGCAGCCGTGCCAACAATCGACCCACGCGTCGAGGCACTCGACTGGCGCCGGATCGAGCAGGACCTCGATCAATACGGCTGCGCGGCCGTGCCGCAACTCGTCACGGCGCGCGAGTGCGATGTGCTCGCGGCGCTCTATTCGCGCGACGGTCTTTATCGCAGCCGTATCGTGATGGGCCGTCATGGCTTTGGCCGCGGCGAATACAAGTACTTTGCGTATCCGCTGCCGCACATCATCGGCGAATTGCGCGGCGCGATCTATCCGCATCTCGTGCCGATCGCGAACCGCTGGAACCAGGCGATGGGTATCGACGTGCGTTATCCGCGGCAGCACGCCGATTTCATTCGGCGTTGTCATGACGCAGGCCAGGTGCGCCCGACGCCGCTGATCCTGCAGTACGGCGAGGGCGATTACAACTGCCTGCATCAGGACCTGTACGGCGAACACGTATTTCCGCTGCAGGTCGCCATTCTTTTGTCGGAGCCGGGACGCGACTTCACCGGCGGCGAATTCGTCATGACCGAGCAGCGTCCGCGCATGCAGTCGCGGGCCGAAGTCGTGCCGCTCGCCAAGGGCGATGCCGTGGTGTTTACCGTGAACAGCCGGCCCGTGCAGGGCACGCGCGGCCCGTATCGCGTGAATTTGCGTCATGGCGTGAGCCGTCTGCGTTCGGGACACCGGCACACGGTAGGCATCATCTTTCACGATGCGCTATGACGGCCATGGCGCGACGACGCACTCCATGAGACGATAAGGGCCACGATTCCAGCGTTTCTTCGCGGCACGCGAAATCCGCGCCACGTCCTATGGAAAATCTGCTCAAGAAACTCGATCTCACTTCGCTGCGCCTGTTCGTCGCCGTCTGCCAGGAGCGCAATATCGCGCGCGCGGCGGAGCGCGAATTCATCGCGTCGTCGGCGGTGAGCCGGCGCATTGCGGAGATAGAGGCCGTGATCGGTCTGCCGGTCATTCAACGGCAGTCGCGCGGCATTACCGTGACGCCGGTCGGCGAGACCGTGCTGCGCTACGCGCTGGCGATCATCGGCAATATCGAACAGATGAGCGCCGAGTTGTCGCGCTTTTCGTCGGGCGCGAAAGGGCGCGTGCGCGTGGTGGCGAATCTTTCGTCGATCGTGCAGTTTCTTCCCGAAGACGTCGCTGCATTCGGCCGCGCATTTCCTGACGTGTCGATCGAACTCGAAGAAGAAAACAGCGCGGACGTGCTGCGTATTGTCGACGAACACGGCGCGGACTTCGGCATCTGCAATCCGGTCGCGGGCAGTGAGGCGTTCGAGCAGCTGCCGTACCGGCAGGATCGGCTTGCGGTGCTGGCGCCCGGCGCTCATCGGCTCGCGAACACGTCGCGCGTGGCGTTCCACGATCTGCTGCACGACAGCTTCGTCGGCCTGCGCAGCGAAAGCGCGTTGACGCGTCTGCTGACGCAGCAGGCGGCGAACGCGGGCCGGCAACTCGACGTGCGGATTCGCGTGAGCAGTCTCGACGCGCTGTGCCGGATGGTCCACGCGGGTCTCGGCATTGCAGTCGTGCCGGAACCGGTCGGCCTGCTTTATGTGAATACGCTCGACGTACGGCTGCTGGCATTGAGCGATGCATGGGCCGAGCGTCACCTCATCATGATCTTCAGGGCACGCGAGCAATTAAGCGCGAGCGCGGCGGCATTGGTCGCGTTTCTCGGCGATCAGGCCTGGTCAGGCGGCCGTCGGCGCAGTGGTGGCACGGGGGAGGCCTCGTCGGAATCGGCGCGATGAAAATGATGGGTTTTGACGTGCGATTCGCGTATGGCGATCCACTGACGGACCGATAGCCATGTCTATTCATTTTGGAATATTGAGTGAATATTTCGAAAGTCGTATTCCTTTATGTTCACTACAATAGTGTCGGCCAACGTGACTGCGCTATACGCTTGCGTTGAACCTGATATCGAAAAGGAACACGGAATAGCTATGGTGAGGCTGGTACTACTCCTTCTTGGTGTGGCGTATCTGCGCAGACGTGCCCGCATGATTTTCCTGATCGGAGCGATCTGGATCATTGCGGGCCTGGCCATCTTCATTGACGTGATTCTCGGCGTGCACCAGTTTCCGATTATCTTTTTCGCGTGGCTGTTTCTGGCGGAAGGGCTTGCAACGCTCGCGGTCGCCTGGACCGGCGTGGGCGGACAGCGAGCGCTACGGTACGTCAAGGGATTTGCCGTCGTAGGAGCGGCCGGACTGATCTTTGCCGGGCATCATCACGGAAATTTCATTCTGTCGATGATCTTCGGCACGCTCTTTCTCGTCGATGGACTTCTGCAATGCATAGCGGGCTGGATTGTCCGCTATCGCCGCTGGAAGATCGCATTTTCGTGGGGCGTGGTTGAAATTCTCATTGCCGTTTTCTTCTACCAGCCCTATCCGACTCATTATGTTGGCACTTTGCCGTATGCCTTGAGCCTGTTCCTGTTCTTCGGCGGATTGAACATGATCTCGCTGGCATTCCGTGTGCGGCGCCTCGCCAGCAATCCCGCACTGCGTCGTTCGCAGCGCTCCGCGCTACTGCCCGATGTCGATGCGAACGCGGACAGCCGCGTTTTCGATCGCACCGAGTGGGATGGTCCGCCCGAGGATGAGGAACGCGCCCTGACGGTTCATGTCTGGACGCCCTCCGGATCATCGCGGGCGCCGGCGCAGCGTCATCCGGTGATTGACCGCTATATCGCCGCGGTCGACGCCAATGGCGTGATCTCGACCGGCCACGCGGCACTCGAATCGCCCGAAGGTATCTACATCAGTCTCTACCCCGGCGTCGAAATCGATCGTTCACCTGACGAGTTCGGCCGTATCCTGCGGGCCGGCGCTGAGAACGACGTTCCCGGCCTGTTTCAGCCCGACTATGCGACCGAATCGAAGGCATGGTGTCCTTCGACCGTGCGCGTGCGGATTCGAAATTACGATGCCGCTAAACTTCAAACGTTCTGGGAAAGCTACCGGCGCGATACCAACTACAACCTGACTCACCGGAATTGTTCGAGCAGCGTTTCGTACGCGCTCGAAGCGGCACTGGACGGGGCAGTGGGCCGGCTGCGCGGCGATCGCACGGGCTGGGGCGCGTTCCTTCGCGTACTTGTCACGCCGGAACTCTGGGTGGCGGCGCAGATCCGCAAACGCGCGGTCACGATGGCCTGGACGCCTGGCTTGACGCTCGATTA
>Ga0153988_1000330_pt1 | contig 12104 bp, 13 predicted proteins | sample TSNC072MetaG_FD_104742 | JGI IMG/M metagenome (GOLD analysis project Ga0153988, IMG submission 104742) | Attine ant fungus gardens microbial communities from North Carolina, USA - TSNC072 MetaG | ecosystem: Host-associated > Fungi > Mycelium > Unclassified | place: USA: North Carolina, Jones...
CCAGAATAGGAGGAGTACCAGTAACTAGTCTACATCATGATCCTATAGGAGTAGACAACAGGAGTTTAGGAGCAAAAAATTAGTAATAATATAAAATATAAAAGAAATTATATTATTTAATGGGTATTTTCTATCATATGACAAGCCTCCATATTATATTTTCAAGTACAAAGGCACTACCATATGTAGAACAATAGGTAGTAGCATGTGATGATCTGTCCTAGTGCACAGACCATCACAATTATGTATTTAAGGACTTATCTAAGGATTAGACCTCAGACTTAATAACATTTTTTGTCACTGTCTACCTTTGCATTTTTAAGCCTTTTGAATATCCAATCTTCAATCACAAATCAAGTAAGTGACCATTTGTGATACATATCACAACTACAATAGAAGGAAATTGGGTCTCGGAGAAGTAAGAGGATATAGAAAATGTAGTGAGAAGAGTAAGGGAGTTGGAGAAAGTGATAGAGAAGAGGTTAGATAAAGACAACATACTCAAGGGCAAAATAACTTGAGATTGCCGCTTCTCTCTACAGCCCATCAAAAGGCTTGAGAGCCACTTATCATTCAGAGGAGAACCCCAGGAGTAGGATTAGAGGAGTGGGGAGTGGTAGCCAAGTAATTGAGAGAGGTGCTACCTCATTATTTTGCTCTTACTATCTTTGGGAACTTAGAGTTTTCTTTGTTTCTTTTCTTTTGTTGTCTTATTGCTTTGTAATCTTAATAAAATACTCTAGGGCTCAGAAGGGAACTCAAGCATATTCCCCTATTATCATCCCATTCTGTAGCTCTAGAGCTTAATGGCTATTTGAGTGACTAAGTTTCTATTTTCTGAGTTTTCCTCTTTACTTTCTAAAAACTACCAAAACCCCTCTCTCAAATGGGAATTTGAGCCCCAACAGACTTGGGTATTCGCTTACGCTAGGAGCTAACTACTTGCTATATGTTTTTGGAGTTGGCTTTTAGTTGTACAGTTAGCTAAAGAAGAGCCCATACGATGGCACAGGAGTTCTAGGTAGATCTGCTGTATTGATAGCAAGCTAGACTACTAAACTAGATAAGGGCAGTAGTGTCATAAATGAACATGCATTTTAGAGAGCCAATTTGTCATGGACTATTTCTCTAAGTCATTTTTATTTTCCTTTTTCATTTTATTTCATTTATTTCTTTATAAATAGTGTGGGAAAGTCATGTCACACTTTGTGACAAGATGTAATATCAAGTCACATAAGGTCATGGCATATGTCATGGCACATGATGTCACAAAAGTTTAGCTGGGAGCACAAGTAAAGAGTGCACAGACCAACTAGAAGTAGTATAGATTAATCCAATACAGTGAGGACTCTAATGAGTTCTCTTTGTCTAACACTAATAAAGAGCAGTTGGCTTAATTCCAGCTTGGAGTTAGCTTTTCTGACACAATTACAGTAAGACTGACCTTAAGTGGATTATTAAAAACACTATTATAATTTCTTTCAGCTATTTGAGTTTTTCCCCTCCATTTCAAGCTCTCTTTGTTCATTTGATCATCTCCCCAGTACCTACTTGTTTAGTGCACAATTGTGAAACATCTTAGAGATTCTGCTTCTTTCATTTGTTATCACCTTTGTTTGTGATCAATTCCCTTTGATCCCCATCATCACCTACCTACAAGTTTGTCATGACTTGGCAAAATGGCTAAGTCATTATTTATATCTACTTTTCTTTTTCTTTTCTTTTAGACTTACTATACAGGAAGGAGTGCAGGAAAGTGTCATGGTCACATGACATCATGTGATGGGTCACATGATAAGTATGGGAAAGTAGTGCATAGACCATGTAGTAGTTGTATAAGTAGTGTACAGAAAATAACAGGAACTCTATTAAGTTCTTCTTGTCAACTCAGATAAGGAGTGTGATTAAGTTATCGCAACTAAGTCCTTGCACCAGAACTCAATTCTACTTCTAGAGCACTGTCCACCTTGGATCTTGCTCATCTTTTATCTCATCTAAAATCAACTCTTGGCCAGTGATCATTGTGATCACCAGCCACCTCCATATATAGCTGGGCCCTTGGCTTAAGGGAACTTGTCAATCAGTTAGGGATTGATAGTGGAAGAGTGGTACCAAACTCAGGTATCATTTCTAAGACCTGACCTTATAAAAAAGTGGTGTTTAGTAGATTACTTGTACCCTTTTTAGTATAAACCTCGTGCTGCACTCTATTGTGAGTTGGTACATACAGAAGAGTGATGTAAGACTCTAGCCGTGATGACTTAAGTCCACTCCAAGTCAGAGGTGACAAAGAGAACTCGATAGAGTTCCCATTTGATTTTGTACACTACTTATATATTTTACTACTGTGGCTGTGCAACATCCTCCCATGGTTCTTATGTTATTCCCATCATGTGTCTATCTCCTCATATGTTGTGACTGTGACTGTGACTAATGTGTGACTGACATATGACTGATGGCACACTTTGTGACTATGTGACTGTCATATGATGATTTCCTACACTCCACCTTAGTAATAATCTAACTAAATAAAAGAAAAGAAAAGAAAAGAAAAATAAAAAATGACTTAGCTATTTTGCCAAGTCATAACAAGTGACAGTTACTTCTAGAAGGCCATCTAGATTAGGGATCCTCCCTGTGAGGTGATAGTTTAACCATATTATTAGGGCAGTAGTCAGTAGAGCAGTAGATGTCTGGTTGGGTGAAGATCTTATGCCCTAACAGACATAGGAGTAGATAGCAAGATTCAACATTATTTCTATACCCTTGCAGAGACATAGCACCATGTCTTTGCAACAATACAATTCGTTAATGAGAAACCTGCTCAAAGAAAAATGCTCTCTTGCCAAACTGAGGGAAGAATTAGAAGGAAGAAAGAGGAAGCTATGTAGGAGTTATAAGAAATTCAGGTACCTGGCCTGTAACTGCAGAAATGGGAAAGAAGGAGTAAAGAGAAAAATGACCCCTCTAGATAAATTTGAGATGCTGAGTAGTTGGGTAATGCAGTGTGGGGTAGAGGAGAAAGTGATAAGGAGGCAGAAGGTAGCAGTAGTTAAGTATTTCAAGTATAGAGAAAAGGGACATAAATGTAGAGATTGTCCCTTGTGAAAAAGGACTAAGGAAGAGAGGAAGCTGAGGAGAGTAGAAGAAGTAGCATGTATAGCAAAGCCACAAAAGGCACAGCAAGAAGGAGGAATATGGAGAAGGAGCCTAGTATACATCTTATGACAGAAGGTGCAGGAACACTGTGGAGAAGGCATCCCAGATGAGATGTGCCTACTAGAGCTGGGGTGGTATACCAGGGAGGTGATAGTAATTTCAAATAGACAAAGATAGTATGGGTGCCAGAAGAGAAAAGAGGAAAAAGTAGTGTGGCCAAGAGAGGCAAAGGTATAGCAAAGTGGCACACAGCCAAGAGAGCTGGAAGACACAGCAAAAGAGGGGAGTAGGCAAAGGGAGGTCGGGAGAACCTTCAAAATGCTAAGAGAGGTGTGGTTAAATATTAGTATGGAAAAGGTTGATATGCATGAGGGAGTTATAGTCAAAGCACTCTTGGACAGTGGTGTGACAGGAATGTTCATAGACAAAAGAATGGCAGCAAAACATGGATTCAGGCTGCAGAAGTTAAAAAGACTAATAATGGTCAGGAATGTTGATGGAACCAATAACAGTGGAGGGGCTATTATACATCAGGTGCAAGCAAATATGTACTATAAAGGCTATGCAGAAAGAATAAGGATAGATGTATGCAATCTAGGGAAGACAGAGGTGATACTAGGGATGCTATAAGGGGCAGCCATCAGCTACCCTAGCTACCTTAGTATTAGTGAAGAGAGCGGCCTTAAGTTAGAATGATGGATAGCCCAGGAGTTCTAATCAATGTTGGGGTAAGGTATTCTACTGTATACTACTAGCTACTCATACTAGACTAGCTGGTCCATGTGCCCATTGCTAAGGGAACACAAATCAAGACACTAATAACTACACTACCTAATAAGGCTACAAGTACTGATAGGGCAGACCCAAACTAGAGGAAAAGAGTTGTGAAGCATAGCAGACATAGTGGATCATAGGACAAGCTAGATGATACTCACCCATACCAGTATACCTAAGCTATTCTGGTGCTGACATTATAGACATCCCCTTACAGATGCCATGGTTACAGGTGTCATGACTTGGCAAAATGGCTAAGTCATTTTCTATTTTCATTTTCTATTTTCATTTCTTTTATTTAGTTGAATCACTACTATGAAGGTGGAGCATAGGAAAGGAGTCACATCACAGTCACAAAGTCACAGAATGTCATGTCACACAGTCACAACACATGACAGGGTAGTCACATGACAGGTAACATAAGAACTGTGGGAGGTAAAGTGCATAGCCACAATGGTAGTTGTATATATAGTGTAGAAAATCAAATAGAAACTCTATTGAGTTCTCTTTGTCAACTCAGACTTGGAGTGGATTTAAGTTGTCACAGCTAAAGTCTTATAACAGGCACATAACCCAGAGATAGATTGGGAGACTGGAGAAGTAAAGATAACAAGATGCCCACCTTTGTGTGGTAGGGCAGTACTAAAGAAAGAAGAGAAGAAAGTCAGAAAGGGAAAAAGGGTGGTAATGCTAGAGGAAGAAAGTATTTGGAAAAGTAAAATCAAAGAGAATGCCGACAAGAAAAGTTTGGGATCATGCTATAGATCTCAAGGAGACATTTAAACCACAGAAGGGAAGGATTTATTCATTGTTCAAAAACGAGAGAGAAGAAGTCCAAAACTTTATGGAAGACCAACTGAGGAAGGGGTATATTAGACCTTCAAAATCTCCACAAATATCATCAGTGTTCTTTGTAGGGAAAAAGGATAGAAGTAAGAGAATAGTTATGGACTATCACAATTTAAATGACCAGACAGTGAAGAACAACTACCTGCTACCATTAATTACAGACTTAATAGACAACATAGGTAGCAAGAAAGTATTCATGAAAATGGATTTGAGATGGGGGTTCAATAACATGAGGATCAAAGAAGAAGAAGATGAATAGAAGGGAGTGTTTACAATGCATGTGGGCTCATTTGAGCCAACAGTAATGTTCTTTGGGATGACAAACTCACCAGCCACATTCCAGGTGATGATAAATGAAATTCTGAGGGATTTTATCAACAAAGGAAAGGTTGCTGTGTTTGTAGATGATGTGTTGGTAGGAACAGAAACTGAGAAGGGGCATAATGATATAGTGGAAGAAGTATTGAGGAGGTTAGAGGAAAATGACTTGTATATCAAACCAGAGAAGTGCATATGGAAAGTGAGGAAGATAGAGTTCTTAGAAGTGGTTATAGGACCTAACAGAATAGAGATGGTGAAAGAAAAGGTAGATAGCATACTAAGTTGGCCAGAACCAAAGAATGTAAGGGATGTCAGGAAATTTCTGGGTTTTGCAAACTATTACAGGAGATTCATTAAAAACTTCGCTCAAGTGGCTAGACTGATAAATATGTTTACACAAAAGGATGTGAAGTGGCAGTGGGGGGCAGAGCAACAGAAAGCATTCAACGAGTTAAAACAAGTCTTTACAATGAAACTAGTACTAGCAGCACTGGACTTAGATAAAGAGTTCAGAGTAGAGGCTGATGCCTCAAATTATGCAACTGGTGGAGTACTATTAATGAAGTACTCTGATGAACTATGGAGACTAGTGGCTTTTATCTCCAAATCTCTAAGTGATACAGAGAGAAACTATGAGATTCATGACAAAGAGATATTAGCAGTAGTTAGATGCTTAGAAGTGTAGAGGCATTTCCTAGAAGGAGCAATGGTTAAATTCAAGATTTGGACAGATCATAAGAATCTTGAATACTTTATGAAGGCACAGAAACTAAATTGGAGACATGCAAGATGGGCTCTGTACCTATCTAGATTTAATTTTATGTTCCAGGGAGTAAAATGGGAAAAGCAGACAGTTTGATTAGGAGACCAGATTGGGAAGTTGGAGTAGAAAGAAACAACAAAAATGAGATGTTGGTAAAGCTGGAGTAGCTAGAAGTGAAAAGAACAGAGACAGTAGAAATTATAGTAGAAGGAGTAGACCTACTAGAAAAGGTCAAGCAATCAAGTGTGAAAGATGATAAAGTGGTAAAGGCTGTGGAAGAAATAAAGCAAGCAGGAGTAAAGACACTGAGAGATGAGGAATGGAGAGAAGTCGATAGCATAGTATACAAAGAAGGGAAGGTCTACATACCAAAAGATGATAAGCTTAGAGTAGAAATTGTTAGGCTACATCACGATACACCAGTAGGAGGACATGGGGGCAGTAGAAAACAGTAGAACTAGTCACCAGAAACTTTTGGTGGCCAGAAGTTACAAAAGAGGTGAAACAGTATGTAGAGAGGTACAATGCTTGCTAGTGTAGTAAAAACTGCACAGAATAACCAGCAGAAAAACTAATGCCAAATTCAATTCCAGAAAAACATTGGGCTTATATATCAGCAGATTTCATTACTAAGCTGCCTCTAGCTCAAGGATACAACTCAATTTTAATAGTAGTGAATAGGTTGACAAAGATGGTGCATTTTGTGCCTACTACAGAAAAGACATCAGCAGAAGAACTAGCTAGGTTGTTTAGGGACAATGTGTGGAAGCTACATGGGTTACCCAAAAGTATCATCTCAGATAGGGGACCTCAGTTCATGGCAGGAAGGAGTTAAATCAGATATTGGGAATTAAGAGTAAATTGTCAATGGCATTCTATCCTCAAACAGACAGGCAAACAGAGAGGGTAAACCAAGAATTAGAATAGTACTTAAGAATGTTTATTAATCATAGGCAAGAACAGTGGCCAGAATGGTTGGGAACAGCAGAGTTTGCATACAATAATAAAACGTACTTGAGTACTAGAACATTGCCTTTCAAGGCAAATTATGGACAAGACCCAAGAATGGGATTTGAGGGGAAAAAGAAGGGGAAATATGAAAGGGCAGAAAAATTTGTGGAAAAAATGAAAAAAATACAGGAAGAGGCAAAGGCAGTGCTAAGTAAAGTGCAAGAGGAAATAAAGAAGTATGTTATGACCTTAAGGAGTAACTCAGGTTGCAACACTCAAGTAAAGACTCAAGGATGAATTAAGAGTAGAGGAAGGAAGAGAATAATACAATTGGTAAAGCATAAGGAATACAGAAGAGTATCTACTGTATATATACCTATGTACCATGAGGTAGTAATAAGGAGAACATATGGCAGACATGAGGTCTGCTGAGTAAAGAACATGCCCCACCAGTGAGGTGCTGACTGAGCTATTAGATATATGAAGTAATATGAAACAAAGAAGCAGTCCATGTGTAGAATACCTGGAGACAATGAGGTCAATCATTACAAAGTATGCAAATAGAAAGAGAGCAGAGGTTGATGACTATAAAGTAGGAGACTTGGTGATGTTGAGTACTAAGGATCTGAAGTATCAGATGGTTGGAAGGAGAACAGAGAAGTTGATAGAAAGATTTGTTGGCCTCTACAAGATAAAGAAGATAGTATCATCAAATACAGTAGAACTAGAATTGCCAAGTACAGTAAAAATACATCCAGCAGTTAACATTAGTAGAATATGACACTATGTAGGGCAAGTGGAAGGACAAAGGAAGGAGCAACCAGCTCCAGTGATAATTAAGGAAGAAGAAGAATAGAAAGTAGAGAGAATTCTAAATAAGCAGCAGATAAGAGGGAAAAACAAGTACTTGGTGAGATGGAAAGGATTCATGGCAGAGTCAGATACTTGGGAGGGAAAAGAGAACTTAGAAAATGTGAAAGAAGTAGTAGAAGAATTTGAGAAAGAATACTAGCAAGATATAAAAGATGTAAGAAGGCAAGAAAGAGAAGAGAGAACATTTAGAAGGAAAGAACTACCAGAAAGGTTTACAACAAAGAAATTATTTGGGTGGTCAGATAAGAGGTATGACAAAGAATACATAGCACGATTACTCAGTACAACCTAGCTTCCCATGATTAGGTCATCATCAAATTTCCCTGGGATATTTTAGTAGCACCACTAGTCCTAGTTACCTTAGTTTTGTTCTCTCTTAGGTAGACTCTATCTCTCCCCAATCTCACTCTATTTTTTCCTTGAATCTATTCTCTCAGTTACCAAAGAGGCAGGTGTAGAGGTTAGCATCACTAACTGTGAAGCTAAGCTCCCAAGTGAACATCCCAGAGAGTTGATCCTGACAGTAGAACAAAACTATTCAACTTCTACACTACTACTAATTCCAAACCATGTCCAGAACTCCCATTCCAGACCCGCAGTTAGAGCATTGCATGCACAGAGATGGCATGCATCTTACTGCCCCAAGAGAGGCTACTATGACCCCCATGAAATGCCCTCTCACAGCAGCCCAGGTCCATAATCAGCAGTTGCTTTCACAGGAACTAATTGACGAAACCACAGAAGAAACTACCCCTAAAAGGACAGAACCCACAGAAGGTTCTGAGGACTAGACTGAACCACCACACATTATCCCCCAGAACTCACTCCCTGACACTTCAGAGTTAGACCTACAGGTGCTGTTAATAGTGTTAGCCAAGCAAGCTAATCTGCAACCAAAAAAAAGAAGCAAAGGGATCAAGAAACTAGATCTCTTCAGTGGGGGCAGCCCTGATGAGCCCCAGGCATTCATATTTCAATGTCAAATCTACTTTTGCACCTGCAAAGAAGAATTTACAGAAGACACTGAAAAGATTTTTTTTGCTATCTCTTACCTCTGTGGTATTGCTCTTGATTACTTCAAGCCATTCATCAATGAGGCAGACCCTTATAAAAGCTTCGACTTCTTGAAAGAATGGCCAGCCTTTGTTCAGAAACTCTCAAACCTTTTTGGATTGTACTCACCTGAAGATGACAACAAGGATGCTATCGTCATGATTTTTTTTCCCTATGATAGCAAGGCTATCAACTATTTCATTCAATTTGCTAAATTTCAGAATCGCATCTGATAGGATGACAGATTACTCCAGAAGGTAGTGAAAGATACCATTCCAAGCTGCATCTGTGACAAGTTGAGGTTTAGCTATGAGAACATCTTGTCATTCAAAGGCTTGAAGAGAGCAGTGATGAGGATAGATAATAATTTCTGGAAGTGTCACCAGAAGAAGAAACATAAGTTTCAAGTGGCTAGATCTATGCAGAATTATACATCAAAGCTATCCAGGCCTGTCTAAGGAAAATCCTCCTTTGTCCCAGAAGGTGGCAATTCAGCAGAAAGAATGCCCTAAGACTATACTCGAGTGACCCTGCCCCAGAATTCTCCTCCTCCCCATATAGAGCCAGCACCTACAGTTGTAACTAACATTCTGGGTTCTGATGGGCAGCTGACCCCTGCTGAGCACTAGCGTCGCATGAATCTAGGACTCTGCATGCATTGTGGACAGACCAGGCACCTTGTGAGGGCTTGTCCAAAACAGGCCTACAGGACAACGGAGGTTGTAGGGGCCCATGCTTCCCTTGTTGACTACTCCATGGACTCGTCAGACAGGTCAAAAAACAACTTGGTGGTCACCTTGTTCCTGGGAGAGGCAACTACCTGAGCTCAGCCAGAAAATCATTGCTATACCTAGGATCAGCAGTACTCACTACTCTGAAATCACTGCAAATCACGCTTTTATCCTCTTCCATTTCTGTGCCCATTCATGCCCTGGTAGATTCTGGTTTGTCTGATTGCTTCGTGAACTCCTTGTTTGTGTCTAAATATTACTTGCCTGTCCAAGAGATCAATTCTCTCCTACTCACCTTAATAGATGGCAGCATTAATCATGTTATGAATCGCATTGTATCATTACCAATCAATTTTTCTTGCTCCTATTCTTGTTAGACTGAGTTCTTTATGACAAAATTAGAAGGCACCTACCCCATGGTACTAGAATACAATTGGTTGGCCCAGCATAACCCTATAATTGACTAGAGGAGTGAAACCTTGAGTCTCTCCATGCACCCATTAGAGACCTAACATCTTAACTGCCAAACCAGCCCTGACTTCCAGAACTCTACTTCAGCAAAGACATATACTCTTGAGACCTCTGCCACCTACCTGAAGCCTGAGATACCTATTCCATCCCCTAGTGCCTGGTCTCCAGTCAACCAACCTGTCAACAATAAACCCAAGATATCCCTGGTGAATGCGTTAGCCTACAAACATGCTTGCAAATCTAAGGGAGTGATCAGCTTCCAATTCACATCCCACTCCAACGTAATTAATGGTCGCTTTGTGCAGAAAGAGGAGGTCCCTCTGGAGATACCAAACATCCCTGATGATTATTGAAAATACTTAAATGTGTTCAGTGTACAGAAGGCCAAATCACTTCCTGATCACAAACCTTATGACTTAGCTATATAGATTGAAGGCAACAAAATGCCCCCACTAGGCCCCATCTACTCCCTATCAACCTTGGAATTGAAGACCCTGCAAGAATTCCTGGAGAAAAACTTATGAATTGGCACTATATGCTCATCCAAGTCACCTTGTGGGGCCCCAGTACTATTTGTCAAGAAAAAGAATAGGACCTTGTGCTTATGTGTGGATTATCAGGGCCTGAATCAACTTACCTATAAGGATTGTTACCCAATTCCCCTCTTGAACAATCTACTGGACACACCTAGAAAGGCACAAGTGTACTCAAAAATAGACTTAAAAAATGCCTATCACTTAGTGTGCATTGTCAAGGGGGATGAGTGGCAAATAGCTTTCTGCACTTGATATAGTTCCTTTGAATAGTTGGTGATGCCATTTGGGTTGTCGAATGCTCCTGCGATATTCCAGCATTTCATGAATGAAGTCTTTGCAGACCTCCTGAACATCTATGTAGTTATTTACCTGGACAACATCTTGATCTATTCTGACAATTTAGAGGACCACATTAAACATATGAAGGAGGTATTAAAAAGACTCTGAAGGAACAAACTATATGCTTCCTCCACCAAGTGTGCTTTCTACCAGAACAGGATTAAATTTCTAGGATACATCCTAGGGGCCAATGGATTGAGGATAGACAACTCAAAGATACAGACTATCTGAGATTGGCTGGTTCCCTGTCGAGTGAAGGACATGTAATTCTTCTTAGGATTTGCAAATTTCTACAGTCGGTTTATCAGTAACTATGCAGAATTGACCTCACTGCTTACTGGCTTGACTCGTGAAAATGAACCTTGGAACTGGACAACAGATTATCAGTTAGCTTTCGATACTCTCAAAAAAACATTCACCACAGCCCCCATGCTGGGGCACTGGAGCCCTGATTTACTGATGATTTTGGAAACGGATGCTTCTAACTATGCCTTAGCAGCTATTCTCTCCATCCAAATTGCTGGAGAGGTCTGCCCTATTGCATTCCATTCAAGAACCTTCAGTTTGGCTGAGATCAACTATGATGTGCACAACAAAGAACTATTAGCCATCGTCGAAGCATTCAAGAAGTGGCAACATTACTTGAAGGAGACTATGGACCCAGTAGAAGTTTTTACAGACCACAAAAATCTCATTTACTTCTCTGAGACCAAAGCACTCTCCCAATGCCAAGCTAGATAGTTGGAATTCCTTTCACAATTCAATTTGATGATCAAGTTCTGACCAGAGAGGTTGGGCAAGAAACCAGATGCCCTAACCAGGCGGTGGGATGTCTACGAAGATAGTTCATTAGCAGACTCCCCAACCCAAAGACCAATCTTTTCCCTCCTTCAGCTACCAATGGAAGACATGCACCTAATGGACCAGCCCCCAACACTGCGAGTGACAGTAGTAACAAACCCTCAAACACTCTTCTCATGCGTTAAGGAAGCCCAAAAAGCCAACCCACCTGCTGTAAGGGGACATCTAGGGTCGTGCTTAGTAAGTTCTGAGGGTCTGTTCTATTAATGGCCCAGTGATAGATCGTATATCGCACTCCTACCGTTCCTGAGTCTTCCTTGTCTGTATCATGCGGTGCGATGTCTTCTAATCTATAATTGAACAATTGTGATTACTGATCTATGTACATGTGACTGTGCATGTGATCGTCTAGTATAGAGTATATATACTAGCAAGCTGTCATAGATATACTTCACTTGAATCTCAACTTAGCTTCCGGGACTA
>Ga0153988_1000331_pt1 | contig 12095 bp, 10 predicted proteins | sample TSNC072MetaG_FD_104742 | JGI IMG/M metagenome (GOLD analysis project Ga0153988, IMG submission 104742) | Attine ant fungus gardens microbial communities from North Carolina, USA - TSNC072 MetaG | ecosystem: Host-associated > Fungi > Mycelium > Unclassified | place: USA: North Carolina, Jones...
CACAGGAGCGGCGTGATCGCACGCAGGCCGTCGGAGAAAATCAGCTTCAGCACGAAGCGTTTCTTTTCCTGCACTTCGCCAGGCACGAACAGCGCGTCGGCCGGCAGCGCCAGCTCGGGACGCAGACGCGCAACGAGCTGGCGCACCGTTTCGATGCTGCGCCGGCGCACCACCAGCAGCTTGGCCGACTCCGGCAACATCACCGCCAGCAGCAGCGCAACCGCGAGCGAGCCGATACCGCCCACCACGAACATCACGGGCCAGCCATAGCGATGAATCAGCGCGGACGAAACGATGCCGCCCGAACCCGCGCCGATCGAAAAACCGGAGAACATCAGCGTCACCCAGGTGGCGCGCAATCTTTTGGGTGCGTATTCGGCGACCAGCGCGACCGAATTCGGCACCACGCCGCCCATGCCGAGCCCGGCGATAAAACGCAGCAGCATCAGGTCCTGCAACGAAGTCGCCCAGACGGACAGAAGCGTCAGCGCGCCGAAGAACAGACTGCCCGACACGATGGCGCGCTTGCGGCCGAAGCGGTCGCCGAAATAGCCGAAGATGAACGAGCCGATCAACGTGCCGAACAGCCCCGCGCCGAAGACCGCCCCGAAGCCGCCGCGCGCGACATGCCACTCCTTGACGATGGCCGGCGCGGCGAACGAGACCGCGGTCTGATCGTAGCCGTCCATCAGCATGATGAGGAAGCACCAGAACAGCAAGCCGATGGCGAAACGTCCTGTCTTCTGCTCTTCGATGAGTGTCGAGATGTTAAATGTACGGTCTGCTTGCATGTGCGTTCCAATATGCTGGTCAGACGGCGGCGCTGCCGCACGCCGCCCCTCTGTCCTACTTCCCGTCGACGCGATCGCCGGGAGCCTCAATATACGGCCCGCGAGCGGGCGGCAGAATCAAAAAATCCCGATGATCCCATCGAAATAGCTGAAGAACGTTGCGCCGCGCGGCCTTCGCGCCAGATGGCCGGCGCACGCGACGCGTCAAAACATCTGATTGATACCGATGCGCCCAACCGTCTGCGCACTCGAACTCGACGTCTGGTAACCGAACTGCTGCGCGCGGGCGTTCGGGCCCGACGCGCGCTGCACGCCGACGCCCGCGTAAATCTGCGTGCGCTTGGACAGGTAGTGCGTGAGAAACAGGTTGTACTGGTTGTACGTGAGCCCGTCGAACATCGAGCGGTTATACGAAATGCCGAGGATGTAGAAACGCTTGCCGCCGCTCAGGTCGATGTTGACGCCGGCCTGATAGTTGCGCTCCGAAATCGAGCCCTGCGAGTTTTCGAGCTTCACGTCGGTGAAAGTGAGGTGCGGCACGAAGTAGCCCACCGCAACGGAGCCGCCGAGCGCAATCGTGCTGTAACGATCGGCGTTGAACAGCGTGCCCGGCTTAAGCGTCTGTCCGAGTACCGAGGTCACGCCGAAGATACCGTTCAGATCGGCGGTGCGGTTGTGCGACATCGAATACGCCGCGCCCAGTTTCACCGCGCCGTTTTCGTAGCGCGCGCCGATGCTGTACTGACGCCCTTCGCTGAAATTCGGCTGGTTGCCGAAGCTGTTCATCACGCCGGCCTGGAAGCCCCGGTAATTGATCGTTTCGTAGCTGACGGAATTGTCGAGCGCCCGCGTGTTCGCGAGCCCATCCAGATTGCCGACCGTATAGAACGACGAGATGCCCGGCACCGAGTTGTTCAGCGCGCCCACGTACTGGTACACGTAGTCGGGAATGTGCCCGAGACTCAGCGAGCCGAAGCGGTCGTTGCTGATGCCGACGTACGCGTCGCGGTTGAAGAAGCTCGTCGGATTGATCTGCGCGCCGGTGTTGGTCAGAAAACCCGATTCGAGCCGCGCAAACACCGTGTTGCCGCCGCCGATGTCCTCCTTGATCAGGAACCCGAAGCGGTCCGGCGTGCGCTTGCCCGCCGACTGCTGATACAGATGCGACCCGTGCGAATTCGAAACGAAATCGACACCCACGTCGACGCTGCCATACAGCGTCACCGATGATTGCGCGAACGCCGGGCACCCCAGCACGAACGCACAGCTACCCAACAACAGACTCGTCGTTTTCAAAAAATGTCTCCAGTGTCTTTCTTATCGCCGACCGCCTGTCTGCGGACCGATCCCCACCTGGCATGCGCGCGGGCCCGTTCCCCGCGCACCCGGCTGTCTTTAGCTGCCTTTATGCCTTTACGCCAGAGGTTGCCGAGAGTGTAGCCAATGGATTAAGGCTTTTGAATCGTGAATTCTTTATCAATCCATCGAACAAAACGAATAAAGTCTTTCGCGATCGGTAAAAACACCAGGAGAATGCGATTAATCGGGACATGCGCTTCTATTGGACGAAACCCGGTGCTAACATCCGCCGCGTCGAGATTATGGATTGGCGTTCGGGAGACTCCTATGAATGGCAAAGGCATGCCGCCGCGGCGTATGGTGGTCGGAATCAGCGGCGCCTCGGGCGTCATCTACGGCGTGCGGCTGCTGCAACTGCTGCGCAAGCTCGAAATCGAAACCCACCTCGTGATGAGCCGCTCGGCGCAAGTCACGCTGGCTCACGAATCGGACTACAACGTCGCCGACGTCCGCGCGATGGCGAGCGTTTGCCACTCGAACACCGACATCGGCGCGTCGATTTCGAGCGGCTCGTTTCCGGTGCTGGGCATGATCGTCGCGCCCTGCTCCATCAAGACTCTCGCGGAAATCAGCACCGGCATGACAAGCGGCCTGCTCGCGCGCGCCGCCGACGTCACGCTGAAAGAGCGCCGCCGTCTCGTGCTGATGGTGCGCGAAACACCGCTGCATCTCGGCCATCTGCGCAGCATGACGGCCGTCACGGAAGCGGGCGCGATCGTCTATCCGCCCGTGCCCGCCTTCTACGCGAACCCCGAGTCGCTGACCGACATGGTCGACCACACGCTCGGCCGCGTGCTCGACCTGTTCGGGCTCGATAGCGCCACGGTGCATCGCTGGGGCATGTAAGCGCGCGGCCGGCTTATCGCCGGCTTTGCGCGAATTATCAAAATTCAGTGATGATTCATTCGGATTAATTTGCTTCTTTCGCGCGATTCGCTGGATTAAAGTAATTCACGATTTCAGCGGATTTACCACTGACAAATATTATCGATTGCCTGATAGGCAATTTCGATAAGAATCGCCCATTACGAAAAGGTCGAATCGTCGAATGAAGATAGTTATTGCAGGCGCCGGTATCGGCGGATTGACGGCCGCAGCCGCGTTATTGAAAAAGGGTTTCGACGTCACGGTGTTCGAGCAGGCCCAGGAACTCAAGGAAATCGGCGCCGGCGTGCAGCTGAGCCCGAATGCCACGCGCGTGCTGTATCAGCTCGGCGTGGGCGATGCGCTAGACGGGCTCGCGTGCGAACCGCTCGGCAAGCGCGTGCGCCTGTGGAACACCGGCCAGAGCTGGCGCCTGTTCGATCTCGGTACGCAATCGCGGGCACTCTACGGCTATCCGTACTTCACGCTGCATCGCGCCGACCTGCACCAGAAGCTCGCCGATACAGTCCGCGCGCTCAAGCCCGACGCAATCCGCCTCAATCACAAGGTGGAAAGCTTCTCGCAGCAGAACGGCAAGGTGCGCGTGCAGGCCGTCGGCGGCGAAACCTGCGAGGGCGATCTGCTGGTCGGCGCGGACGGCGTACATTCACGCGTGCGGCGCGCGCTGTTCGGTCCCGACGAACCGGTCTTCTCCGGCGTGATGGCATGGCGCGGCGTGATCGACGCGAGCAAGCTGCCCGAGCATCTGCGCGAGCCGTACGGCGCAAACTGGGTCGGCCCGGGCGCGCACGTCATCCACTATCCGCTGCGCGGCAACAACCTGATCAATTTCGTCGGCGCCGTCGAGAAGTCGGGCTGGCAGGTCGAATCGTGGTCGGAACGCGGCACGCTCGAAGAATGTCTCGGCGACTTCGCAGGCTGGCACGAAGACGTGCGCACGCTGATCTCCGCGATCGACATTCCGTACAAGTGGGCGCTGATGGTGCGCGAACCGATGCCGCGCTGGAGCCTCGGCCACGCGACACTGCTCGGCGATGCGTGCCATCCCACGCTGCCGTTTCTCGCGCAGGGCGCCTGCATGGCCATCGAGGACGGCTATCTGCTCGCGCGCTGCCTCGAGCGCCATGCGCGCGACGTGCCCGCCGCGCTGCAACGCTACGAGGCGCTGCGGCTCGAGCGCACCGCGAAAGTCGTGCGCGGGTCGGCGGCCAATGCGACGCGCTTTCACAATCCGCAGTTGGCGCATGCGGAAGGCGCGGCGGCCTATGTGGACCGCGAATGGAGCGAGGAGCGCGTGAAGGAGCGCTACAACTGGCTGTTCGAATACAACGTCGACACGCTCGAAGTTTGATCCGCGCGGGCGCCACATCCGACGCCGCCCGTACGCCCCCGCCCAACAAGGAGACACCGTGTCCATCGCCCCTACTCGCCCGGCGCCTGTGCTCGGCCTGCATCACTTCGCCTGGCGCTGCCGCGACGCCGAGGAAACGCGTCACTTCTACGAGGACATCCTCGGCCTGCCGCTCGTCCATGTGATCCGGCTCGACCACGTGCCGAGCACGGGCGAATACTGCCCTTACGTGCACCTGTTCTTCGAAATGGCCGACGGCTCGAACATCGCCTTCTTCGATCTCGGCGACGCCACGGCCGCGCTTCCGTCGCCGAACACGCCCGCGTGGGTCAATCACATCGCACTGCGGCTCGACACGCCCGAACAGCTCGAAGCGATGAAGGCGCGCCTGCTCGAGCACGGCATCGACGTGCTCGGCGTCACCGACCATCACTTCGTCCGCTCGATCTACTTTTTCGATCCGAACGGCTTGCGTGTCGAACTGACGGTGCCCGTCGCGCCCGCCGAGGAACTGGCAGGCTATAGAATGCGGGCCCGGCCCGCGCTCGACGCGTGGACCGCGGAGAAAAACAGCGCAGCCCCGGAGACACGCGGCGCATGAGCACACTCAATTTCACGCATGATCCGGCGCGGCGCAGCTGGATCGAATCGGCCAACGCCGTCGACACCGATTTCCCGATTCAGAACCTGCCGTTCGGCACGTTCGAGCGCGACGGCGAACAGCGCACCGGCGTCGCGATCGGCGATCGCATCGTCGATCTGCGCGCGCTGCATCGCATGGCGCTGCTCGACGGCGACGCGGCGCTTGCCTGCGCGTCCGCCAGCGAGGCGACGCTCAATGCATTGATGGCGCTCGATGTCCGCCATGCAAGCGCCCTGCGCGGCGCGCTGTCGAACCTGCTGAAACACGACGCGCCCGCGCGTGCGCGGCTCGAAGCGTCGCTCGATGACGTGCTGCCGCACATGAGCGAGGTGACGCCGGCGCTGCCCTGCACGATCGGCGACTACACGGACTTTCTGACCTCCCTGCATCACACCGAGCGCCACGGCCGCTACAAGGGCCTCGCCGTGCCGCTGCCGCCCGCCTTCAAGTCGCTGCCGATCGCCTATCACGGTCGCGCTTCGTCGCTGCGCGCGAGCGGCGGCGAAGTGCGGCGGCCCCACGGCCAGTATCGCGACGCGCACGGCAACGTGTGCTTCGGGCCCGCGCCGATGCTCGATTTCGAACTCGAACTGGCCGCCGTGATCGGACGCGGCAACGCACTGACGCAAGCCATTCCGATCGACGAGGCACGCGCGCATATTTTCGGTTACTGCCTGCTCAACGACTGGTCGGCCAAGAGCATTCAATGGTTCGAGCAGGTGCTCGGGCCGTTCCTCGGCAAGAGTTTTCATTCGAGCGTGTCGCCGTGGATCGTCACCGAGGAAGCGCTCGCGCCGTTTCGCAAGGCCCCGCCTCGGCGCGCGGCCGACGACCCCGCGATCCTGCCGCATCTTCATGGCGCACAGGACCAGCAGCACGGCGGCCTGCATCTCGAACTGTTCGCGCATCTGTCGACGGCGGCCATGCGCCGCGAGCGCATCGCGCCGGCGCGCATCACGCAGACTCACCTCGACAATCTGTACTGGACGTTCGCGCAGATGGTCGCGCATCACACCAGCAACGGCTGCAATCTGCGCACGGGCGACCTGCTCGGCAGCGGCACGATTTCGGGCGCGAGCGATGCCGCGCGCGCCTGTCTGACCGAACTGAGCGAAGCGGGCAAGCAGCCCATCGCGCTGCCGGGCGGCGAATCGCGCATCGAACTCGAAGACGGCGACGAGATCGTGCTGAGCGCGCGCGCGAGCGCGCCGGGCGCCGTATCGATCGGCTTCGGCGAATGCCGCGGCCGCATCGCGCCGGCCTTGCCCTACCCTCACCCGGCAGACGCCGCCGCGCACGGAGCGCACTGAATCATGACGACGCTCAACGGTTTCACGCAGTTCGGCGACGGTCCGCATAAGGTCGTCGTGCTGAACGGCTGGTTCGGCAGTTCGGCCGACTGGAGCACGCTCACGCCGGCACTCGATCCCGAACGCTTCAGCTACGCGTTCTTCGACTATCGCGGCTACGGGCTGTCGCGCGAGATCGACGGCGCCTTTACCTTCGACGAAATCGCCGGCGACGTGCTCGCGCTCGCCGATCGTCTCGGCTGGCCGCGCTTCAGCCTGATCGGCCATTCGATGGGCGGCATGGCGATGCAGCGCGTCCTGCTCGCCGCGCCGGAACGGATCGTGAAGATGGCCGGCGTATCGGCAGTGCCCGCGTGCGGCTCGCGCATGGACGACACGCGCCTCGCGATGTTTTCCGCTGCCGTCGACGACGTGGCGAAGCGCGCGGGCATCATTCACTTTTCGACGGGCAGCCGGCACGCGGCGCGCTGGAGCGCCAACCTCGCTCAGCAATCGCAACGCGAGTCGCGGCGCGAAGCGTTCGCGGCCTATCTGCCGCACTGGGCCACCGGCGACTTCGCCGCGCAGGTCGAAGGCAACCCGACGCCGGTGAAGCTGTTCGTCGGCGAACACGATCCGACCATCACCGCGGACCTGATGATGCACACGTGGCTGAAGTGGTATCCGAACGCCACGCTCGAAACCTTGCCCAATGCGGGACACTATGCGATGTACGAAGTGCCGGTGGCGCTCGCCACCGCACTGGAGAACTGGCTCGCCGAGCCCTAACGAACCAACGGACCGCCCATGCGGCAGTCGGGCATGCCCGTACGAACGAACCGGCGAACTGACGGATCAACGAACGACGGACATGCCGCAGGAGACACTATGTACGACACCACCTATCTGCGCGCGACCTCGCTGGCCGAAGCGATCGGCTGGCTGCGCGAGCATGACGAAGCGCGGCCGCTGTCGGGCGGCATGACCCTGATTCCCACGCTCAAGCAGCGCCTCGCGGCGCCGTCGCATCTGATCGATCTCACGCGGATCGATGCACTGCGCGGCATCGAGGTACGCGGCGACGTCCTGCGCATCGGCGCACTGACGAAGCATGCCGAAGTGGCGGGTTCGAACGTCGTGCGCGAGGCGATTCCGGCGCTCGCTCATCTGGCGAGCCTGATCGCCGATCCGCAGGTGCGCAACCGCGGCACGATGGGCGGCTCGGTCGCCAACAACGATCCTGCGGCCGACTACCCCGCCGCCGTGCTCGGACTGAACGCGCACGTCGTCACCTCGTCGCAGCGGCGTATTCCCGCCGACGCGTTTTTCATCGACACGTTCGAGACCGCGCTCGCCGCCGACGAACTGATCGTCGCGATCGAGCTGGCGATTCCGCGCCGGGCCGCCTATGCGAAGTACCGGCATCCGGCGTCCGGCTACGCGGTGGCCGGCGTATTCATCGCGCAGTACGACGACGCGGTCCGCGTCGCCGTGACCGGTGCGGGCGCTTCGGTGTTCCGCTGGTTCGATGCCGAGACCGCGTTGCAGCAAAACCTGGCGCCCGCAGCGCTCGAACCGCTGTTCGTCGAGCGCGATACGCTGCCCGACGACGACAACGCGTCCGCGTCGTATCGCGCGCATCTGATCGAAACTTATACCCGCCGCGCATTGCAGGCGCTGCTCGCGTCGTAACGACGCGCGCTCATCGAGGAGACAAGGATGGAATTCACTGGATCGCAAACCATCGCGGCATCGCGCGAACAGGTATGGCAAGGACTCAACGACGCAGCGGTGCTGCAGGAATGCGTGCCTGGATGCGAGTCGTTCGAGGCCGACAGCGAAGACCAGTACAAAGCGGTCGTGGTGGCGTCGGTCGGGCCCGTGAAGGCGCGCTTCAAGGGCACGCTCGAACTGTCGGAGCGCGACGCGCCGAACGGCTACCGGATCGTCGGCCAGGGCGAAGGCGGCATCGCGGGCTTCGGCAAGATGACCGCCACCGTGACGCTCGCCGATGCCGAAGACGGCACGCTTCTGACCTACGTGGCCGAAGCGCAGGTCGGCGGCAAGCTGGCCCAGATCGGCTCGCGCCTCGTCACCTCGGTGGCGAACAAACTCGCCGCCGAATTCTTCAAGCGTTTCAACGCGACGATGAGCGCGGCCAGCCAGAACGCCGGCCAATGAGCGCTTCGCAAGCACAGGAAACACAGGTGAACCATGGTTGAAGTCCAATTGCAGGTCAACGGCGCGGCGGTCCGGCACGAGGTGCCCGACAACACGCTGCTGGTCGAATTCCTGCGCGAGCACTTGCGCCTGACCGGCACGCACGTCGGTTGCGATACGAGCCAGTGCGGCGCGTGCACGGTCCATCTCGACGGTCATGCGGTCAAGTCCTGCACCGTGCTCGCCGCACAGGCGAGCGGCGGCCAGGTCGTCACGGTGGAAGGTCTCAATGCGCAGTGCGGCGGCAAGCTGCACCCGGTGCAGAATGCCTTCGTTCAATGCCACGGCCTGCAATGCGGCTTCTGCACGCCGGGCATGATCATGGCGAGCGCGTTCTATCTGCGCGAGGAACCGGCGCTTGACCAGGCGAGCATCAGCCACGCGCTGGAAGGCAATATCTGCCGTTGCACCGGTTACGTGAACATCATCGAGGCGGTTCGTCACGCGGCGCGCGAGATGTATCCCGATGCGCCGTTCGCGCGCACGGAGGCACACACGTCATGATCGGCAAACCGATACCTCGCGTCGAGGACCAGCGCTTCGTCACCGGCAACGGGCAGTACACCGACGATATCCACGTCGACGGACAGTTGCACGCGGCGTTTCTGCGCTCGCCGCACGCGCACGCGGTGCTGCGTTCGATCGACATCGGCGCGGCGAGCGAAGCGCCCGGCGTGATCGCGGTGCTGATCGGCCAGCAGTATCTCGACGACGGCTTCCAGGGCATCGATCACGTACCGAATCCCGTCGATGCGGTCGACGCGACGAAGAAGGCTTTCCTCACCTCGTTGACGGGCTCCATCTTCAACCAGCTTCATCTGCCGCTGCCGGTCGATCGCGTACGCTACGTCGGCGAGGCGATCGCCATGGTGATCGCAGAAACGCCACAGCAGGCGCGCAACGCATCGGAGCTGATCGAGGTCGATTACGATCCGCTCGACGCCGTCATCAACGGCCGCGACGCGCTGCGGCCCGAGGCGCCGCAACTCTGGGACGGCGCCCCCGGCAACCTCTGCTTCCAGACGCAGATCGGCGAGCGCGACGCGGCCCGCGAGATCATCGCCCGGGCCGATCACGTAGTGCAGCGTGAGTTTCATCACAGCCGGCTCGTCAATTGCCAGATGGAGCCGCGAAGCGCAATCGGCGCTTACGACGCGGCCACGGATGCCTACACGCTGATCTCCGGCAGCCAGGGCGCCGTGCGCCAGCAGCTGTGCCTCGCCGCCGCGCTGAAGGTGCCGACCGCGCGCCTGCGCGTGGTGTGTCCGGATACCGGCGGCGGCTTCGGTCCGCGTTCGTTCGTCTATGTCGAACAGCTGGCCGTGCTGTGGGCCGCGCGCCGCATCGGACGGCCGGTCAAATGGACCAGCGATCGCAGCGAAGCCTTCCTCGCCGATTACCAGGGACGCGATGCGATCATCCGCTCGACGATCGGCTTTTCGAAAGACGGCCGCATTCTCGCCATCGACAACGAATGGATCGGCAACGTCGGTGCGCACACGGTCTCCTACGTGCCGATGTCGAACGGCACGCGCATCATGACGACCGTCTACGACGTGCCGGTCGCCGCCGTGCACGTGAGCGCGGTCCTGAGCAACACGGTGCCGACCGCGCCGTATCGCGGCGCAGGCCGTCCCGAGGCGACGCACGTGATCGAGCGCATGCTCGATCTCGCCGCCGCCGAACTGCGCATCGACCGCGCGGAAATCCGCCGCCGCAATCTCGTGCCGCACGACAAGCTGCCCTATCGCAGTCCGATGGGCCTCACGTACGACAGCGGCGACTTCGAGCGCAACATGGCGCGCGCCCTGACGCTCGCGCAATGGGACAGCTTCGAGGCACGCCGCGCGCAGTCGCGCGCGAACGGACGGCTGCGCGGCATCGGGCTGGCGAACTACATCGAATCGCCGGTCGGCGCGCCGCGCGAGCGCATCGAGCTGACCGTGCGCGCGGACGGCAGCGTCGATATCGTATCGGGCACGCAATCGACGGGCCAGGGCCACGAGACCACCTTCGCGCAGGTAATCGCGCATCATCTCGGCGTACCGATGGAAACCGTCAAGCTGCGCACCGGCGACACCGCGTTCGTGAGCGTCGGCGGCGGCAGCCACTCCGACCGCACGATGCGGCTGGGCGGCATGCTGCTCGTCGATACCGCGCAGCAGATCATCGCCATCGGCAAGCAGGTGGCCGCAACACTGCTCGACGCGGACGCCGCCGGCATCGCCTTCGCTGATGCGCACTTCACGGCGCCGGCCGGCGGCAAGCGGGCGAGTCTCGCCGACATCGCGCGGCATGTCGCACAGCACGGACTGCCCGGCGACCCGTCGGCGAGGAAGCTGTACGCCTGCGCGGAAGTCAACACGCGCGTGCCCGCGCATCCGACGGGCGCGGCCGTCTGCGAACTCGAAGTGGACCCCGACACCGGCATCGTGCAACTCGTCAACTACACCTCGGTCGACGACGTCGGCCAGCCGATCAACCCGCTGATCGTCGAAGGCCAGGTACACGGCGGTCTCGCGCAGGGCATCGGCCAGGCGCTGTCCGAAGGCTTCTACGTGGACCGCGAAACGGGACAGGTGCTGACCGGCTCGTACATGGACTACGGCATGCCGCGCGCCGGCGTGATCCCGCCGCTCAACGTCGAGCTGACGGAAGACCCGACCCACGGCAATCCGCTGCGCGTCAAGGGCGGCGGAGAAAGCGGCATCACGCCGGCCACGGCGACGATCTTCAACGCGCTGGCCGACGCGCTCAGCGAGCACGGCAGCGACGAACTCGCGATGCCGGCCACGCCGAAGGTCATCTGGGAATACATTCATCGCGCACAAGGAGGCGCTCATGTCGACTGAATCCATCGCTATTCGCCGTGAGGGGGCGCTGCTCGAAGTGGTGCTCGATAGGCCCGGGAACGGCAACCTGATCGACCAGGCGATGAGCGAGGCGATCATCGCCGCCGTCACCACGCTCGACGACGAGACCAAACTCGTGCGCATCGTCAGCAGCGGCACGGACTTCTGCAAGGGACGTCAGTCGCCGATGCCGCCCGCCGGCGCGAAGCCGTCGGCGGAAACCTTGCGCCGCGTGGTCGCGGCTCCGCCGCTCGCGCTCTACGACGCGCTGAAGGCCGTGCGCGTGCCGGTCGTGGCCGTCGTGCGCGGCGAGGCGATCGGCGTGGGCTGCGCGCTCGCGGGCGTTTGCGACGTCGCGCTCGCCGCCGACGACGCGGTCTTCCAGATTCCCGAAATGGAACGCGACATTCCGCCGACGCTCGTGATGTCGGCGCTGATCGGCCGCGTGCCCGTCAAGACCGTCGCGCACATGGTGTTGAGCCGCGCGCGGCTCTCCGCGCAGGAAGCGCTGACGGCGGGGCTCGTGAGCCGTGTCGTCGCTGCGACCGCGCTCGACGCCGAAGCCGCCGCGCTGACCGAAACGCTGCTCGGCTGCAGCGCGGTCACGCTGCGCGCCGTCAAGCAGTTTTTGCAGCTCGCGCCGGACATGTCCGACGCGGGCTCGAGCGGCTTTGCCGCCCACCTGGCGGCCACCGCGCTGTCGGC
>Ga0153988_1000332_pt1 | contig 12059 bp, 14 predicted proteins | sample TSNC072MetaG_FD_104742 | JGI IMG/M metagenome (GOLD analysis project Ga0153988, IMG submission 104742) | Attine ant fungus gardens microbial communities from North Carolina, USA - TSNC072 MetaG | ecosystem: Host-associated > Fungi > Mycelium > Unclassified | place: USA: North Carolina, Jones...
TAGTCTGAGGATTAGACCTCAGACTTAACAACATCTTTTGTCACTTGTCTAACTTCGCATTTTTGAACTCTTTAAAGTATCAAATCACCCATCACAAATAGTAAGTGACCATTTGTGATAGCTTAACTTTCCACTTCTATCCTATGTCCCACCAAGTTGGAAGCTAAACCTTGTTGGTTCTTTGTTCCTAGTGTATAAGAGTTCCAGTTCATTCCAACAAGAAGCGTAAGTCCAACTTCAATAGTGAGATTGGCTGATACATTGGTTAAATCATTGATCTAACACTCTCAACTAATCAAATATATCCTATTCACTTTGTCTTCTTGACTTGATTCTCTGCAACAACCTCACTGGCTTCACTATCCACCTTACAAAGTGCAAAGGCCCACAGTACAGGTTTCCGACAAAAGGATGATCTTCTCTTCAGTTACCATTGCTTTCTGCTCACCACAACCTCTACCAATTCTTGCCATGTTAATACAAACATACAGGTTCACCATTTGATTCATATCTAAAATTGACAGTATTTATTGACAGTGACAACTTGTTGCAGACATCATAGTCATTGACCTATAAGTCCACCAGGTCAGATGATGAAATGATACATTCAATTTACAATAATCAGATGCCCACAATGATTTTTCACTGCAACCGTCCTCTGTATTGATCATCATCACTGTCACCCTCTTTTCAAGATGAGGAAGAAAATTTCATTGATTTTTCATTTGTACAACACCAATGCAGTTGAGGGCTATCTCTGGCCTCCCCAGATGCTGATGAGGTCTCCTTTTCAGTGACAGAGCTATGTATGAACAATCCTGACACACAGCTACCCATTTGGCCCAGATAGCAGGAGTGTTAGAGAGCTTTCTTGCACGAATACTTGACCCTCATCTCAAAGAACATACTAATAGCTTTAATAGCAGTGATGTTCACATTATATCACCACGAATTTTTTAAAGATATACAAAAAGAACCAGAGGGTCACGGAAACTGCCCCTTGGTTGAATTACCTGGGGGTGAACCAGAATACAGACACATTATTTCTAGTTTAATTAGCATGAGCCTGTGGCCCTAGTGGATCCAGACCCATGTCTTTAGTTTTTTTTTAGATTCAACATTCCTTTTCCACAACAAGCAGCCTAGTACCAAGATGCAGGGTACTATAAAGAGACCAATGTCTGGGAAGTGTCTACAGGAAAAAGGAGTAGGGTGTGGGTGAAGTCAACTAGCAGATAGGGAGGATTGCAGTATGTTCGAAGGTGACCATAGTCTAGTAAATCGGAATGCAATGCTGACTAAGCATTGTTGACTTGTTCCAAATCAGTTATATCCAGTTTGGACTCAGAGAACAAGTCGGAGGGCATATGCTCTGGCAATTAATCAAGTACACAGTCAAAGAGCAGGGAGATTTCGAACATATTGGCCGAAGCAGAGAAATTTGCAAGCACTGTCTGTCATCTTCGCAAGCCATTTTTGCTTCAGATCCAGGACTTTCTGGAGGAGATCCGCAAAAAAAACCATCACATTTATATCAACTGGATAGCTACAATAGATAGCTTAACTGATTATGCTACATGGGTGGATGAAATACAAAATGTGCTCAATTCTCAACTTCAAAATGCACCAGGGCAGGATGGTATGTTTCAGTTCTAATCTGATGAATTATACTCCAATCACAGTTCTGCAGGTATGGATATCTTTAATCAACAGTATGCGTTGTTTGCAGAGTTAGTTAGCCAGCTATATGATCTACCATCACCATCTGAATTTGGAAAACACAGCGGTTAGAGTCCTGTTCAAAAATCTATCCTTTGCCTTTGTCCAGGATTAGCTAGGGGTCTGCCACTGTGCACACTACATGATGTCTTTCGCAAATTCCAATGTAAGAACTCTGTACTCCTTCCAAATCCCATGATAACAGTTGAACCAATCCCAGCTGAAGTTTTGGCTGCACACATCGCTGCCTCACGCCTTTGTCACGACAATGGGAGACTCTTTCAAAAACGAGCGCAAGCGTTCAGTAGCTTTTGATTCCTGTGTGGTCGGTCTTTTCGAGAAATGGGACAAGGAGCATGTTCTACAACCTGAAAAAAGCCATTGCTTTGGTAAGGCCGACTGGGTTATCCTAGAAGACAATATAGTCATAGCCATCCGTGAGGGTAAGTGGGAAGCCGGATATGGAGGGTCCGATGTGTACATGCAAATTGCTCGGGATTATGACCTCCTTGTGAGAGTGCTCATTGAGAGCACTGAGACAGTAGCTATCAACTTTCTCAGCCATGGAGCACCATGCTTTTTTATCTGTGTTCTAGGCATGTATTGTTGCATTCTGATCATTGCATTGATTGTCTTACCTTTGCCTAGGGCTCATGTTATTCATATGTGGCGGATTTTATGACGGCTGCAAACCCATTGTCGAGCCACTTTCCAACCCAGTGTTCATGCTTCGTGATTATACTAATACTCGTCATATAGAGGTAATAACTCTGTTGTGGGCATTAGCTAGAGGGATATCATCTTTGAGACCATAAGTGCCTCGAGATCAAACTTCTGCTACTATCTGTCAATGACAGGCTTGTGTCCAAACCACTCGAGATTGAGTTCAAACATTCTACCCCTCACATATATAGGACATGTATTCTGATTCAACCGCAGGATGAAATGGGCGCACTCACTTTTGAGTCCAAGCTGGGCCATGTGGAATAGCAAGTCTTTCTTGAAACTCTCAGCTCATCTTCCTACCTCAATATCAGAGTATTTGTCAAGCTCGTCTCTGGCCCATATTCGCAAGCCGTTCAGGAGCATTTGGCAGCTCATGGACTGGCTCCTAAGTTGTATAGTACTGTCAAGGTGGACGGTGCACCAACAGCATATATCATGGAGTACCTTGACCCATCCGCCTAGCAAATGTTACATCAATTCCTCATGTCAAATGCTGCAGTTCTGGGTCATGGTCCCCTAGAGAAGGCTCTTCGAAATATTGTTGACCGGTTCAAAGATGAGAAATATGTTCATGGAGATCTTCGTACCAACAACATTATGATTCAGAAAGATTCACCTCACAAATCCCCAGACCTCAGGGTAGTTGATTTTGATTGGGCAGGGGAGAAAAATCAAGTCCATTACCCTGCAGACCGAAACACAAATATCAAGTGGCCTGGTAAAGCAGGAGGGCTGATCGAGGATGGCCATGATTGGGAATTGGTGTCATCCTGGTTGTTCCCCAAGGGCAGTCAAAAGGCAAAGACAGGTGGTAGGAAGGCAGAGGAGGGTTTATAATATAATATCATCATTTTTGAGATTTGTATTACCCTGGTTGATAGTTGTGCAGTTTTTGGTCTTTGTATAAAAGTTTCATCACATAGATCGGGGTTGCTGAGATCTGTTTGGGGATCGATCAGAAATTTGGAACAAGGCATTACGAGGAAGACAAACATATCCAGGCCCTCATGGTTGAATTATACTTCTATGCGGTCAACATGTACTATGATCTGCATATTATGATGGCCGTCCTGTGATGATTGATAAAACGTCGCACTTGGTTATCGACATCAAGATACAAAATATTACAGATGGGTGATGGAGGTAGCATCTGCAGTAGAGCGAGTATGTGTAAAAATTGGTCATGACAAGTCGAGGAACATCTAGCGTGTGAAGTTAACGCAATGTTCTGCCGATGATAATCACCCATTACACCACTCATCACGGGCAGTTGGTGGGATTCGTCTGTACAAGATGTTGATCCATGGGGTAAAATGGTTATGGCCATGGTGTTCAGGGAGATCTGTATGTGACCAACGATTTGAAATTGACCATGGCACGCCAGTTGAATGTGCGTCCAAATAGGAGCTATTTACAACAAGGAATGTGATGGACATATCATAACTTTTTCTGGTTCAGAGCCATCCCTTGAGCTTCTCTTCAGCCTTGTGGACTATTTTACATGTTCTACCAATCATGGCTTGACAATCCATATCTACTGCTCTATCTGTTATCCAAACAGACTAGAGTGGGACGTGTATAGGTTGACTTAGAGAGAAACTTGTCCTATCCCTCCCTGGCCCTAGGCAATGATCTTTTGATGCATTATATTCGAGTGATATCAAAATTGATGGGAGAAATGTTGTTCAACAAATTTGAAACTTGTGATAGAAAATTTTCACCGTGATAGATCTCGTCAATCAATTAAAGATATACCCAGGCAATTGCATTGAAAGGAAGTCATCTCGGGAGTCATGATAACAATATGATAATATTATTGTATAGGAAACAGGCATACTCAACTACATGTCTAACATGATACGTAAGAATGTACTCGTTGTTCCTTGACAACGAGGATAGGAACGATTAAGTGGAGTCCTCTGGTGCAGTGACCAAGACCTTCAACCAGGGGTTGGCTCTGTGTGGAAATAACTATCCTCCTAAAGTCGAGAGCAACGCGTCAGAGTCAGATAAATACAATAGTGCAGTTGCAAATTTGTCACCCTGAGATTGTCCACCATAATGCCATTTTTAATGATCGCAAGTAAGGGATGCTAAGCTGAGCAATAAAAGAGGTGGGTGACCAATGGAAAGAGCAGGATGCCTAAATTGACCCAGTATTAATCAAAGAGAAAATCGAAGACGAGTATCAAAACAAGAGCAACGGAAATGCAACGGAAATTCAATACAAATAGACCAAAACATGTGATGTATCCGAACCATCCACCCTAAAGAATGGAATTGGAATCCGATGAATAGAAATGGAGGCAGAGGCAGAGTTCCAGAGTAAGGAGCATGAGATAACGGGGGCGGGGGCAGATAACACACATACATTGAAGGCCGGTAGTGCGTGAGGCTGTGGAGGGTAATATAGATGAGGTCTGTGTATATGGGGAGGGTCATGACTCACTTGTGAGTTCAAGATTGCGAGGTCACAGCTCCAGAGGTTTTCACCTGAGAAGGATCAGGGGTTGACAAAGGCGAAGCAGCAGCTGAAGGCCTGAATTGCGACAAAAGTCTTGTAGTTGACAATGTCTGAGGCATCGAGGCAGGTGGTGAGCATGATGTACGGATGCATTGAACAGGTTGAGAAAGCACTGACTGACCCAAAGGATTGGGGTGGGTATATGACTATGCGAGAGATGGCAGCTTCACGTATTCATAGTACTGTGCAACGCCTAGTGGAGGATAAGGAGCTGATGGTGTAGTAACAGTTGGAGTCGGGTGAAGTGGTTGCAGATGGACTGGGATCAGTGGACTCTGTAGGAGATGACGGAGCTTCCTAAAGGCTTGTCGGACTCGCAGATGGTTTCGTGGCAATGTCTTGTTCAGGATGGGAACTCAAGTTGATGTTTGCAAGGTAGCGCGCATTGACACGACACTCTTAGGCACCTCATGTCTCACGGTGAGAAGAGGAAAACCAGTCAGTTAGAAGGATCTAAAGTTGGCATCATCATCATAAGCTTCAAGATTGTATATAAACACTCACCTCATAGCATTTACGAGGAACAGACAGGTGTGATTGATTCAGTAGCTCAGCAGATCTGCCAACAAGATGCCTATACGCGCGCATAAAAAGTTTGATCGCGTAGAGACACACATACGTGTAGCTCCTGCGAGAATAGAGATGTCACATGGAAGCAGATGATAAAGTTTAACAAGCCAATCAAGGGAGAATTAATGTCAGCACCATTGCCATGGGAGCAGTGGGTCATATACATGGTATTCGTACATTTCATATGTATCACATACTGATTGCAGCATGGCTTTGAGTCCATTCTTGAGTCCATTTTTGACCACTTCATTGACATCACATTTAGAATTGTCTATCAGCAAACTCACTGTCACTGATCATCACTATTTGCACTTTGTTCTGTTCCTATTGATCGATCATTTCAGATACTTTGTTTGCCAAGCCTCGAATGTCGTGACCTTGCCGGGATATGCTCTAGCCATTTATGGATAGACGGATCAAAGCTCCATACTATGTCTTGATGGCACCCCCTGTAGAACTAAGAGACAAGTACCATATATTTTACCGGCAAATTTCTGGCAGTAATAAATGCTCAGTCCTTCTGGCTTTTCCAGAGTTATTGTAATGGATGATGAAGATCCAGAAGCAATTCTTGTCGTAGAGATACAAGTGAGGTTTCTACCTGAAGAGTAGTCGCAGATAAGGACGCAATGGTTGTGCAGAGAGAGAAATGAGCTTGTATTTTAATAACTTCGGGGACAGTGTAGCTGAAAGAGCCGGCGAGGGAGATGGGTTGCTCGCCAGGAAAGTGGAGGAGTTTTGCTTTGTGAAAAATGAGCAAGAGGATCAAGGGGACTTACATGTCAAAGTTGATGGTGGCGATGTCACTGCTGAGGTCGTTGGAGTGGTAGAGGATGTTCTCGGCTCAGTTAAGTATGTGAAGGGAGAGGGGAAGAGAGAGGAAAGCAAATGTACCCGAGGTCTTGGTGGATGATGTCGTGGTAGTAGTGGTCGATGGGATCGAGGACAGAGCGAATGGCAATGACAGTGTCGTGATCGGTAAACTTTCCCTTTGCGAGGAGAGGGCAGGAGAGAGAGAGACAGACGATTGGGGTGGTCGAGACCACCAAGAAGGTCGATCTCTGCCCAGGCGCTCGCTTCCTTTCCCTTTAAGGCTGGAAGCACAGCTTGGTATTGACAAGGCAAAAAGCCGTTACTGTCGGTAGAAATGAGATGGATCGTTGTTGAACTCGAGCTCGTTAACATTCTGGCTACTGAAAAATTGATGGAGGTCTGAGGTCCAGAGAAGCAGTGGAGAAAAAATCACCGAAAAAGTGTCTCATATTGTAGTAGCTGCGTGATGCGAATTGAAAATGTGGGCAGACGCTTCAGGAGGATGAGAAAAAGGAGAAAAAGAAGCCTCTGAGTGTAAGAAAAGCAGTGGAGGATTCACCGGGTGTCAAAGATGTGACTTATCAGACATCTTGCTTCTCAATAATGATATGTAAAACCCACTGGTTGACATAACACCAATATTCCCAATAGCACATTCACAAACTTGAGACGTTGCAGAACCTGTCTGTTACCAGCTGTCAATTGAATGGCAAAGCCTGGAGAACAATGCAAGCCACGGCTAAAATCCTTCTGTTATCATGATTTTCCACCACCCATCATGAAAGTTGAGATGCAGGAACAGCTCATCAGCTTCAACTAAGCACGAGTGTCATCTCAGCTGTGACGTACTGTTTCATGATACTGGACTGACAATATCTGCAACCTTGATTAGATTTTTTTTGACTGTGCACAGCCGAAGAGAATTTATGCCTAACATCAGTTGGTATATAATGGCGCCATTTTCATTGAGCGTTGTACAAAATACCTCTCTCCTGTATATCCCACACAGATGGCTGATCAGTACGGACTAACACCAGAAGATTATATTGATGACCGGAAGATGCTGTCTGATTCACGTTTCACCCAAGGTATGCTGTCCGTATTCTATCGTTTTCGAAGTAACAGCTGAAGCATTTTCAATTCATAGTTGCTACATTAATGCTATATGATTTTATCCACCACATTCCTCAACAGGTGAGACTTTCCATTTGTAAACAACGATTCCACATATCTTTTCTCTCCTAGATTCAGTACTTCTACAGGCATGTTTCCCATTTGATGACCAACTATTGCAACTGACATACGAAATCTCAGGAGAAAGTGGTCAAAACTCCACATCATCTATTTTTCTATGATGATAAGTAATTGGGCAGCCATGATGTGACTCCCTTACTTTATTGAATAAGAAAACTGATATAAATTTTCAGAATGGGTTCATATTGTACGAGAAAATTATCTAACATAAACTAAATCCATATTAATAACAATCGCCAGCTGACAATAAACTATGGGCATCAACATCAGTGAGGCATTACTCTCAATTCAGCTTTGATACCATAATTAACTAGGATGTCTTAGTGGTATGGGTCAAATGTATTTGCTGCTCGCCCTGACCCTTTTCTAGGTGTATATTTGGAGATGCACTACCTACCGAGTAAGTTTCGTTATGACTTTCAAGGACCAGAATAGCTGATGTCAGAAGATTTTTCACAATGTTGACTTCATTGGTAGTGAAGATTCTTCTGGTGCTGTGCCTTCGAGCGATTTGGAACAAGGATTTCATTGGTAAGAGAGCCAGAAACATTAGACTCATTATATTGACTCTTTCTAAATTCTAGTCACACTGATTCTATGTTTCATGATGGCAGGTATGTTCTCCAGAATTTGATATCTGATCGATAGAGATGACTGATGGTCAAATAGCTGAGGTTCTAGTAGGCTATGAAGATAGTATGATACTTGACCCACAACTGATTGTATTTTTCAGTCCGCGATGTCGGCGATGATAGTTAACATATATACCCAGTCGGTTTCCGGAATAATAGTCCCTCTTCATGGCTGCTTCACGAATTCAACGCATCTTTTTGATATATAAGTCGGTTTTGATCGTGCCTATGAGTATGTGTTCTAACATATCTCACTTTGTTGACTTGCTCATCTATTCTCATACAAAAAAGCATTATCAGGGTTATAGTAACATTAATCGAGATCCTTTTAACCTTTATTAGATTCACCATGACATACAAAACACAAATGGTTTTTGGTGATAGAATGCTGTCGCAGCAAAATAAGTTGAGCAAAAATAAATTGAGCGCAGGGGAAAAGAGGGAAAGACAGAAAGACTTAATTAAAATGTAACTACATTCCCATATTTATATGTAAATATCCGAAACAAATGCTCCAGCAAATGGAGTTTCCAAGACAACTCGATGTCATTCCATAACAAGAATGTCACTCCGCGACAAATGCGCAGCTGTATTTCTCACATGAGGACCTCAACTCATTTATTATATGTGTTTTACCGTGATGAAACCTTGTTATTCCTACCGTGAGCCAAAAACTAGGTATTATTGATCTTACTGATGACCTACCTATTCAGTCTATTGGGTAAGCCCAGACTATAACACTATCGGAGTATAACTCATTCTTTTCAAAGCCTTCTTAATCATACAACTTATTTCATTCTCAACTTCATCTGCTGTTATGATAAGTACCCTGACCTAGTATGTTGTTATTACTACTAGTCTTCCCCTTACTGACCCTAATTATTAGTATTCCATTCTTCATTTATCCCTTGATTGTAAGCTAAAGTCCTTCCTTGCATCTCTATCATCACTACTGATTGGTGTGTTGTTCAGGTGTCGCGGTTGATATTCAATCTACTCGAAGCAAATTGTCCTTTGGACGAAAGTATAGATTCCAGCACAATGGAATCTCTCAGGTTCCGCCATTCAGAGTCCAATAGGGATACAGAAGCAAGTATTTTGCGAGATGATAGAAGAGCTACATCCCTGGGTGAAGAAATACACAAAGAGGCAAGATGATGGATGTGTTTGTGTCCGTAATTTTGGAAAAAGAACCAGTCTGAGCCAATCAAAGGGTCAAGAAAGAGAGACAATGACTTGAATTGAATCATGACAAGACTGGTGCGATGGGCTAGACATCTCAATTCTCAGGAACAATGGTGTATGAGCATGACACGGCGCATTATTTATTGATAGACATTTTTATATCCCAGTCACCTTCTAGTAACTGCTCTCTTTGATTTTTTTGTTGATTGAGTTTTCAAAAGTGCGATCAGATTTTCTACTTTACATGAAGAAGCGTCAGATAATCATCCAGATATTTCCCAACCAGGTCTGTGCAAGGAAGCAATGGTTCTGGATGAGAGGTTCAAAAGAACCGGGCATAGTGTTGCTTTGACCAAGGTCATCCTTCTTCTCCCACTCTTTCAACGGTGCTTGAGTGACGACGCGTGTTTTCGGATCCATATCGTTCCATCCACCACTACTTTGCGTGATCGACTGACTCACACAAGTAACAAAGTAGCTAAACCTGTTGGCAGCCTTGATGCCAGTCAAGGCACTGTGCTCCTTTGCTCTAGGACTCCAATTTTGTCTGAGGATAGGGGTGGCGCGTCGGTGGTGGGATTAAACCAAGGGTTGCATAAAGCCTTCTGGGCAGGACGATGGAGCGGATCGAGAGCGGTGAGATGTCAAGTAAAGGATTTGGCTTGATCTCGATCGGATACGGGGTTCCAGTACCTGTCGACCAGATGTCCACGGGTTTTCCGTGACCGGTGTTTTTGATGACTTCGCGGGTGACATAGCCGAAAGAGCCAGTGAGAGAGGTGAGTTGCTCGTCGGAAAAGTGGAGGAGTTGTGCTGAAAAAATGAGCAAGAGGATCAAGGGTGGGAAATGGACTTGCCTGCGTCTTTCAAAGCGGATCAAATTTCAGCGTCCATCGTTCCTACGTCGCGCGCTGATGTTTTCTTTCACACCCTGGGTTAACAAGAAATTCTTCAGTTCTTCCCCAAACATGTCAAAAAATAGAAATCTTGCATTCTTCGTGAGAGCATGCGCATTCCAGCTCTGCGTATACACCAAATTCTCTTCAACAGAATGATCTTTCGCATACAAGATCAGTCTCTTGGTTCTGCTGACCATGATCGTCTTTGCCAACTCCAGAGTAGCTTGAACATCCTGATCTCTTGCCCCAGGGACGATAGACCGAGCTTCTCAGCTTCAGACGCTGGGAAATTCCTCGCTGTGTACGCAAGCTCGCGAAGTAAAAATTGATTGCCGGTGAGTTTTGGCAGGTATGTCAAAGATCTGACATCAGCCTCCAACCCAATATCTGACTCCTGTGTAGATACGTCGTGCATCGATTCTTATCCCGTACTGGAAACGATAAGGGAAGTTACCTTGATGCTGAAGGTACTATTTTCTGCAACATGCCTCACATCACATGCACACATAATGTCCACGCCTAGCCCAACAACTGAACTATGGGTGGCCACGATTACAGGGAAGGGTGCACTTTCAGTGATTGCAGTTTGGAACTTTCGTATAAACTTGTGTACGGCAAGGGATGTACGTGCACCATCCTGCTTTATTGGCAAAACATGCGCAAAATTGGGAATAGATGTTCCTTTGACTACATAGGCATCAGTGCTGAAGACATGCAATGGAAGTGGTTGAACACATGGTCTAGTCCTGCAGTATATATCTTGGGAAAACCCGAGCAGAGAACTGGAGCTCGAACATCGTGGCTGCCTTTAGTGATGTCATCAAAAAGTTTGCCGCGGGCATTCCAGTATCTTGATCGTCAATGTCATTTGAGTTCGGAGCATGAAGGACTCCCTTGTGGAGCATGAATTTGGGCCCTTAGAGCTTCCAGAGGGGATCCTCATGTGGATCTGATGGTGTCATGAATGATTGCAGAGACCATCTCCCTGGGCACTGTATCCGTGAGAAGGATGAGCTCTGATGAGATAGTCCAATTTTCGAAAATTCGTCAAATTGCTCGTAATGGACTAATTGTCAAAAATCAGTAAATACTTGACCAACCCTTCAACACTTTCTGGAACATGCCTACACGAAGTTTGTTCAATAATTTCACTCATCTCTTCAACTCCATGGATGAGGCCCGCGAAAATCTTCGCCGAGTGCCCTTGGCCCCCAGCTCACAAGTATTGGCATTGGAGGACTTCAGATGCGAGGAACTATCCCTTTCTTGAGTGGATGAATCTACGGCGTCATGCTCCACACCAGAAAGAACTGATCGTTGTTTGGGCACTGTCGACGAGGACACAAGGGCTTCATTTGAAGGATCTGTACTCAGCACAAAAATTTCAATGGGCTGGATCGTTTGAGCATTTAGAACCTCAGCGGCCAGGATTCTCGTCCAATCAGACAGGTCCATCCTTTGCGTCGGCGGGCTACGAAAACTCGGTACAGGCACAAAGTGCTGTATTCTTATAGTCACTTCTCCCCCACAAGATATCTCTTCAGAGTTGTATGAGTTCCCCAGGCTCGATTATAGTTAGGAGTTGGCACTGAAAGCATTTGTTGAAGGGAAGTGAATACAAGAGCTCAGGGCTCTCCGTATAGTAACCGTGGGAAAAGCTAGACCAAATTAAAGATGACATGATGAATAGTACTGATAACTACAGTGGTCGACAAATTGTTGCCATGCACAAGGCGA
>Ga0153988_1000333_pt1 | contig 12030 bp, 12 predicted proteins | sample TSNC072MetaG_FD_104742 | JGI IMG/M metagenome (GOLD analysis project Ga0153988, IMG submission 104742) | Attine ant fungus gardens microbial communities from North Carolina, USA - TSNC072 MetaG | ecosystem: Host-associated > Fungi > Mycelium > Unclassified | place: USA: North Carolina, Jones...
ATGCGCAAGGTCTTCGGGATGCGAGCCGATCCCGCCAAGCAGCCCGAAAACGCTCTGCACGAAGAATGGCGGTTTGACGAGCCCGCGATCGACGAAATGCGCGAGATTGTAGAGGTGCGATGTGTCATAGCACTCGAACTCGAAACGCGTACCCTGCGCACTGCATGAGGTGAGAACCGTTTCGATATCGGCGAACGTGTTACGAAAGACCAGATCGCGGCTTTTCTCGAGATGCTCGCGCTCCCATGCGTGATCGAATTGTGCATATCGGTCCAGCATCGGATACAGCCCGAAATTCATCGACCCCATGTTCAGCGAGGCCAGTTCCGGCGCGAAGTGCAGCGCTGGCCTCAAGCGCTCCTGCACGCTCATGTGCGGACTGCCGCCGGTCGTGATGTTGACGACCACGTTGGAGCGACGCCGGATCTCGCCCAGAAACGCACCGAATGCTTCGGGGTCCTGAGTCGGCCGCCCGTCGGCGGGGTTCCTTGCATGAAGGTGGACGATCGATGCGCCCGCTTCGGCAGCGTCCACCGCCGCCTGTGCGATCTGCTCAGCAGTAACGGGCAGATACGGCGACATCGTGGGCGTATGAATGGATCCCGTGACCGCGCAGGTAATGATGACCTTCTTTGAACGATTCATGGATGTTCTTCCAGACAGTTTCGTCGTAAAGCGATATCGATGCGCGTGAGCATGCTAATCGTCGTGATCCACATGGAGCGCTTCGAGAAACCTCGACACCAGGTTGTATGCGCCGACCGTCGCGGTCACTTCGACGAGTTCCCGATTGTCAAAGTGACGCCGCACAGCCGCGAAGATGTCGTCCGGCACGTGCACGTTTTTCGTCATCGAGTCGCAGTAGGCGAGCACCGCCCGGTCACGGTCGTCGAATCCGTTCAGACTGCCGGTTCGCAACGCGTCGATTTCTTCCTCGCTCACGCCAACGGACAGCGCAATAGGACGATGCTGCTGGAATTCGTAGTCGGCGTCGTTGATGACCGCGATACGCATGATGATCATCTCGCGTACTCGCGCGGGCAGCGAAAAACGCTGGCGAATCGCGGTCAGGAACGAGAGCCAGCCCTCGCAAACGGGCGGGCTGTGCAGCAGCATGGAATAGAGATTGAGCATCCGGCCGCGCTCGGCGACGATGCGATCGACCAGCGGCGCGATTTCACCGGTGCTGAGATCGGGATAGGGAATGCGTGCCATGGAAACTCCGTATTGAGTTGCAGAAAGGGGAGAAATGCGCAAGCACCGTTTCGCGTCAGTCGCAGCGCGCGCTCATGCCGCCGTCGACGACGATTTCGGTGCCCGTGATGAAGCGGGCCTCGTCCGATGCGAGAAACAGCGCGGCATTGGCCGTGTCCCGGCCATCGCCCATGAATGGCATCGGGATGCGTGCCTTACGCTTGCTCAGCAGCAATTCAACATCGCCGCCGGTCTGGTTGCGGGCGACCGTCGTGTCGACCAGCGGCGTATGCAGCAGCCCTGGCACCACCGAGTTCACGCGGATATTTTTTTGCGCGTACTCGACCGCCACGACACGCGTCATCTGGATGACGCCGGCTTTGGCTGCCGCATAACCGACCTGCGCAGCGCCCGTCCAGCGAATGCCCGACGTCGAAGCGATATTGACGATCGCGCCGGCGCCCTGTTGCTCCATCACCGGCAACACGTGCCGGCACATCAGGTAGGTTGTCGTCAGGTTCAGCTCCAGTTGCTTTTCCCACTGCGCCTCGCTCAACTGCACAGGCCCCCCTGGCGCTGGCGCCCCCACGTTGTTCACGAGCACGTCGATGCGGCCCAGGCGCGCCGTGCTTTGCGCGACGAGTTGGGCGATCGCCCCGCTGTCGGTCACATCGCACTCGTATGGCGTGACCTGCCCTCCCGACTGCCGGATCAGTTCCAGCGTCTCATCCATCGATGCGAGGTCGCGGTCGATCGCGACGACATGCGCGCCCTCGGCGGCAAACCGCACGGCGATTGCGCGCCCATTGCCCCATCCGGGTCCGATGCATCCAGCGCCCGTGACGAGCGCGATCTTGCCTTCCAGCCTTCCTGCTGAGTTCATTGCGTTTCCTCCAAACTAGCTGCGCTTGCGTAAAACAGAAATGCTGCGCTTCGCGAACGAGAAGCCGCGTACGCGCGCATATCCGGTCAGAATCGGTGAGTCATCCCGAGCACGCCTTCAAACAGCGAGTTGTAGCCGTTAAAAGACTGCGTAAATCCGCTGGTCGACGCCAGCTTCGTCCACTGGCCGCTCAGGTGGTTATAGTTGAATCCGGTATAGAGGTCCGTCCGCTTGGAGACGTGATAGAACAGAATGGGGCCGGTGGTAATTCTCGTGCCCTCGCCTGCCGCGTGATGCAAGATATCGACGTAGACCGCATCGCGAATTTCCCATGCCGGGCTGAACCGGTACGCTGCGCCCAGCGACATCGAATCGTTCCGGTAATCCGCCGGATAAACATGGCTGTAAATATATTGCGCGTACAGTGCGGCGTTGCTGAGCGTCCAGGTCGCGCCTGCCATGAAAATCTTTTGCGAGCTTTGCGGAATGGCAATGCCGAAATACGTGTTCCCGTACGCGCTATTCGCCGGTACTTCGCCGCCGATGTCGTTGACGATCTGGTACGCGACGCCCACGCTGAGCGCGCCGTTGTCATAGCCGACACTCACCGCCGGCGACGAATTGCGATGGATGTCACCGGCCACGCCGCCAAACGTGTAAGCCCCGTTCAGCCTGAATCCGTGAAAGTTGTCCGAGCTGTACTGCACGGTGTTGTCGAGCCGCGCGCCGCCCACCAGCCCGGCCGCCTGAAATCCCCAGGTCGCGGCATAGTTGGCGAATGCGAATGTGTCGTGCGACGCCCCCATCAAATAGGCGAGCAGATATTGCCTGCCGAACGTCAGCGTGCCCCAGCCCGTTTTCGACATCCCGACAAAGGCTTGCCGCCCGAATATGCGGGTTTGCCCGCTCGGCGTGGGAAACGCCATGGCGCCCGTATTCGCAATGAAGCCCGACTCCAGCGTGAAGATGGCCTTCGTCCCGGCGCCCAGATCTTCGACGCCGCGCAATCCCCAGCGGCTCCCCAAAATCGCACCGCCCGTACCCATCGTGATGTTGTGACCGCCGGACGGCGTCTGATGGTTGTCGTACCGGATCGCTTCGTCAATCAACCCGTAAAGCGTAGCCGACGACTGGCTCCACGCGCTCGAAGCATAAAAACTCAATGCCACTGCCCCGATCATGTAACGTATTTTCATGGCAACGCCCTGCCTTCGATGATCTGTTCCGCCTGTTCCGCCAAGGTGGTTCATGTCTTCTTTTAAGTTCGTATGACTAAATAATCTAGCTCTGAACCCGATCGAATCCGTACTACCTTCATGTCAATCGCGCTCTTTAGCGCTCAGTGACTAACATCTACCGCGCCTTGCCGATCCTGCGCCCCGAAGCTCGCGCCGTCGCCCACTGTCTCCTCCAGGCGCAATCCGCTCGTCTCGATTTTCAGCAGCCAGACCATCACCGCCAACAGCAACTGGATGCCCACCACCGACCCGACCACCATGTTCACGCCGCCCACTGTGAAGAGCCAGAGCACGAAGAACTGGCACAGCGCGCTGGCCGCTCGGCCGGCCGTGCCGCAAATGCCGCTGCCGCGCAGCCGGTACGGCGTTGCGAACAGCTCCGGCACGTAGGCGCCCTGGCCGACCGCCACCAGAACGTAGATTCCCGCAACGAGACAAAAACCGGCGAACAGCAACGCCGTGCTCGACGTCGCGTGCTGGTAGGCCAGCCCGATAACGGCCGTTGCGAGCGCCGCGCCGATGATCGCCGGGCGCCGGCCCAACCGGTCCGCGACGAATATGCCGATAATCGTGCCGGCCGGCGCGCCGAGCGACATGACCGTGCTATAGGTCAGCGACTTCACGATATTGAAACCCTGGTGCACGAAAAACGACGGCAACCAGTTGATCAGCCCGTAGATGCTGTATCCGATCGTCACCATGATCAGCGAGCCGACAATCGTGCGCCACACCACCGGTGTCCTGAAGAGCACGCCGAGCGGCACGGCCTCGGGTTGCACGGGGTCTTCGCGCAGATAGTCGGGCAGCACATGCTTCCGGGCGACGGAAGACTCGATCGCCTCCAGCACCGCCTGCGCTTCGTCGAAGCGCCCCTGGCTGACGAGCCAGCGCGGCGACTCGGGCATTTTCTTGCGCATCAACCAGACGATGCCGGCGGCCACGCCGGTGACCGCGAACATGTAGCGCCAGCCGAAAGCCGGAATGATCCACAGGCTGGCCAGCGACGCGACAAACACCGCCGAATTCGCGAAAAGAGAAAGCGCTGCCAGCAGCCGGCCGCGATAGCGTGGCGGCACGAATTCGGAGAGCATGCCGTACGAGACGGCGATCTCGGCCCCCATGCCAATTCCCATGATGAACCGTAGCCCGATGAGCCAGTACATGCTCGGCGCGAAGGTCGCAGCAATCGACGCGCCGCCGAAAATGAGCAGATTGAGCTGATACGAAAAGCGCCGGCCAAAGCGGTCGCCGAGCACGCCCGCGCACCACGCGCCCACCGTCAGGCCGGCGAACGTGAGCGTTGTAAACCAGGCATTCAGCTCCAGCGTCGACCAGCCGGATTTGAGCAGCGTGCCGGTGACGACACCGCCCAGATAAACATCGAACGCATCGAGAAATAACCCGGTGCCGATCAGAAAAAACAGGCGCCAGTGAAAGGTGCTCAACGGTAATCTGTCGAGCCGCGTCGCGGCATAAACCGTGTTCCGCATTTTTGTCTCCTGAATTTATTTTATGTATTCGGATGACCGGCCGTTCACGCCGGAAAGTTAGAAATCGCTCACTTCGACTGGCAGCTCCAGCAGCAGGAAACTGAACGATTTGCCATGAAAATCCAGATTCAGCGAAGCGTTCACGCCGCCTTCCAGCGCATCGTGAATCACGAAATTCAGACCATGGAGCGCCGGAATCTCGAAACGCTCGACCGGGCCCCGAAATAGATCCGGCCAGGCTTTCGCGATGCGATCCGCAGTCAAGGAAGCCTTGATATCTTCGTAATGCCTAGGGTCATAAGGCCAGACGGAGACACAGGACACATTGCCCTTGTCTCCGGTACGGGCCGACGCAATCTCACGGAGCGGGACCGTTCTTTTCATGACTGCAACACCTCCATCTTCGTCTCGATAGAATCGCGGCCGACATACACGGCCTGTGTCGTGACCGAAGCATTGATGCTGCCCCGGTAACCGCCGCCGCCCGCAGGCCCCGCAACCCACAGGCTTTCCACTTCGGACAGAAGCGTCTGCGCCATGTCGCGGCTACCGGTACGCATCGCCGCCCGCAAACGCACGTCCTGCGTCTCGGCCGGCCGGCGGATGGCGGTGGCGTGCAGCGCATTCACGCCGATCAGATCGAGACGGATGCGTTCGTCGCAACCGTGAACGTTGCGCATGCGCTCCTCGACGATTTCCGCTGCAAGCCGCGCGCGCTGCACGGCGCCAGGGCCGGCATAGCTGAACTCCGCCTCCGCCAGGAAGCCGCCGTCGAAGCCGACGATCGTCTTCAACCGCTCGGGACGCGCGCGCCCTGTTGCACCGCTGACAGCGACCCGGTCGCCGCCGGTATCGTCGATGCGGACGTTGGAAAAGTCGGCGGTCACGTCGGGCGTGAGATACGCGCTCGGGTCATGCACCTCGTAAAGCAATTGTTCTTTCACGGTCAGGTCGGTGACGCATCCACCGGTCCGTTCCAGCTTCGTAATGACGGCGCTTCCGTCGGCATCGACCTCGGCAAGCGGAAAGCCCACGTACGCGAGATTCGGCACGGTTTTATACGGCGGGTCGGCAAAGTAGCCGCCCGTGACCTGTGTGGTGCATTCGAGCAGATGGCCCACGGCCGTGCCCGCCCCGAGCGTCGCCCAGTCGTCGAGCTTCCAGCCGTAGCGATGCGCCAGCGGCGCGAGAAAGAGCGAGGGATCGGCGACGCGTCCGGTGATCACGAGGTGGGGTTCCGCGTCCAGCGCCGGAAGAATGGCTTCCGCGCCCAGATACGCGTTCGCGCCGACAAGGCGCAAGCCCGACTCGCCAACCGTCCTGCCGATCTCGGGCAAGAACGTCGCATCGGAAATGCGGGCAGTCACGTCGTCGCCCTCGACCACGGCCACGCGAATGCGCAGGCCCATCCTGCGAGCGGCCTCGATCGCGACGTGGGCTGCGGCCCGTGGATTCGCGACCCCCATGTTGGTAACGATCGTCGTGCCGTTCGCCACGCAGGCGGGAAGCACCGCATTCAGCCGCTTCTCCAGCAGCGGGTTGTAGCCGCGGGCCGGGTCCTGCGCCCGCTGCAAGTGCCCATAGGCCAGCGTGCGCTCGGCCAGGCACTCGAATATGAGGTAGTCCAGATTGCCGCGCTCGGCGAGATCGCGCGCCGGATCGATCCGGTCTCCGGCAAAGCCTGCCCCAGCGCCGATACGCACCACTTGTCCCGCCATGTCATGTCTCCTGCTCCGGCAAATTTTGTTCCGAAAATCAACATTCGCTCTTATTTCGGAACATTAAACCGCACGAGTTCAGGAACCGTCAACAAGTTTTGTTCCGAATTTTATATTGACGTCCGATATCGGAATGTCTAGCATGAAAACACAAGCTGGCGACCCGGCCACTGGCCACCGCCGTTCCGAAAACACCGAGCCTGTGTGAACCGGCCCTCCCGCCCCAAGACCATGACCGTCAATCGAACGCCACCCCGTGCGAACCCACTCGGATTCCGTCGAGATATCCAACCGCCGTCCTTCGCGGTTCCGCCCGGTGCGTGCGACACCCACATGCACATCGTCGGACCATTCGGGCAGTACCCGTTGCGCGAAACGCGCTCGCTGCAACCGCCCGAGTCGACGTTGGGCGACTACCTCGGCATGAAGCGTGCAACCGGCATCGAACGGAACGTGATCGTCCAGCCGAGCTTCTTCGCGAAAGACAACGCGTGCACGCTGGACTCGGCGGAGCAAATGGGCGAGCATGCCCGCGCGGTGGTCGTGGTCGAGCCGGACGTCGATGAAGACACGCTCGCCGCCATGCATGCGCGCGGCGCACGAGGCGTGCGGCTCCAGCGCGTCGTGGCGGGGGGAACGAGCGTGGATGAGATCGCTGAGATCGCCGCAAAAATCCAGCCGTTCGGCTGGCATGTCCAGCTTTTCATCGATTCTGAAGATATCGATGCACTTATCCCCCTGTTGCGGCGTCTGCCCGTGCCGGTCGTGTTCGATCACATGGCGCACGTGTATCAGGGCAGTTCGATGACCTCAGCGGGCTTTCGCGGCCTGCTCGATCTGCTCGCCGAAGGCAAGGCGTGGGTCAAGCTCTCGGCATGGCGTTTCTCGCCCGACGACGAACGCGCCCGCGCGCTCGTGTCCACCAATGCGCAACGGGTCTTGTGGGGCAGCGACTGGCCGCACGTCTCGTACGAAGAAGACGTTCCGGACGACGGGCAACTGTTGAACCGCCTCGCGCAATGGGCGCAGGACCCGGCAACGCTTCATCGCATCCTCGTCGACAACCCCGCCGAGCTTTACTTCCAGGACCGACAAGGCTGATCCCGACGCTACCGCCGTCTGGCCCGAACCGCCGCGCGACGCCGCGCGCAGGCCCACGCCACCCCGGCCTCGCGGAAAATGGCTTCCGCTATAATGACCCGCCAGTAGCCGCGCTGGACGGGGGTCCGCTGCCCGATGCGGAATACTGGCCCACGCAATTCCCGGATTCCGCCAAGACACGGTGATGAACAGATACAAGTCCGGCGCGGCAGACATTCCTTCGCGCAAACAATACGAAACAACACGCTCGCCTGCCCGGGTGCTGCAGGTCATCTACGAACTGGCGATCAGCACCAACGGCCTGACGCTGGCCAGGCTGGCCGCGCTCACGCAACTGCCAAAGACCAGCCTCCTCACGCTGCTCCGCTCGCTCGAGGCGTCGAGCTACGTCATCAACGTGTCGGGCATGTACCGTCTCGGCACGGAGACCTACGCGATCGCCACAGCGATAACCGCCAAGGAACGCTTCCTGCCGACTGCGCGCCCTGCATTGCAGGCGCTCTTCGCAGATATCGGCGAAACGGTGCAGCTCGGCATCCTCGCCGAAGACGAAGAGCTTGCCGAAACCATCGAGATCATTGAAACGCGCAAGCCGGTGCGATTCTCCCTTCCGGTGGGACTGCGCCGTCCGCTTCACTCCACTTCGATAGGCAAACTGCTGCTTGCCTATCAGCCTGTCGAATGGAGCCAAACCTATCTGAGGCGCAGCCCGCTGGAAGCATTTACGCCGCACACCATCATCGACGAAGAAGACCTGCTCGTGGAACTGGAGCGTATTCGCGAGCGCGGGATCTCAATCTCCCATGAGAACATGTTCGAAGGCATGAGCGGGATTACGGCGCCAATCTGGAACGAAGTCGGGCACATGCTGGCCGGCGTCAGTGTCACGGGCCCGACCTATCGGCTTCGCCCACAGGAAGCGCACATCCGCGAACTCGCTCAACGCACGGGCGAAGACATATCCCGGAGGCTGGGCTACACCGGTCCGTATCCTCGCGGGGAGACCAACGTGGCAGGCGGCGTCCTTGATGGCAAACCCACAGCGGAATCCGGGTTTCGCTGAGGTTCATTTTGATCTGGGGCGCGGATCAGTCGGTTAAGACTCGGTGGAAATCAACACACAAAGCACCGCAACAACGACCACTTGCCTATCCAGACACGGCTCAAGTCGCGAAAGGCAGCTTGCTATGCCGCGCCTGCGCGAGCATTGAGACGGTGATCTTGCGAACTTCCAGCTTACTCTGCGTAACATGCGCACGCAGCAGAATCCCCGCCTCCGCCACTTTGCCGCGCTCGATCAGCATCAGCATGGTCGCGTGTTCGTCATAGGTCGCGTCGGTGCGATGCGGCTTCAGAAAATCGAGCCGCCGAACGATCCGAATGCGCTCGGTCACTTCATTATGTACGCGCAGCATCTCCGCGTTGCCGGTCGCTTCGATCAAACCACGATGAAAGCCCTCGTCCAGCCGGAACATGCTCGCAGGATCGACCTCGCGCGCTCCGGGCGCGACGCACCAGACCGCCTTGAGCGCGTCGATAACAGGATGCGGCGGCCGCACGCTCGCCACACGTTCGATTGCGGCGAGTTCCAGCACGATACGCAAATCGTACAGTTGATCGAGTTGGTCGAAGTCGATGTCGCAGACCTTCCAGCCGCGCCGGAAGCCCACTTCCAGATAGCCTTCGCGCAGCAACCGGAACAACGCATCGCGCATCGGCGTGCGCGAGACGCCGTAATGCTGCGCGATATCGGTTTCCGAAAAGCGATCGCCCGGAAACAACCGGAAATCGAAAATGTCGTGCTTGAGTCGCAGATAGACCTGCTCCGCCAGCGGATTCGCGCCATAGACCACTTTCGCAGCGCTGGCGCTCATGTCGTCAGGCGCGTCCGCCGGGTCCGGATGCTGCGCTACGGTTTGCCGTTTCGGTTCGATGACCACTCTCCTGCCCGTTCCTCGTCGCTTCGCGGAGATTACACGCGTGCTTCGTAGGCCGCCAACGCGTCCGGCGCCTCGATCAGACTCACGTGCGCGGCCACGATGATCCAGCCGCCGAATACTGCATCGGACGAACCAAGCCGCGCCCAGGTCTGCATCTGGCGGCCGACGAGCGGCGTCGCGTCGCTGGTGAATTCGGTGCTCACCGTCGCGTAATCACGGCCGAACGCGGTCACCACCGTGCGATGCCGTCGGCGCGACTTCGGCACTGGCGTGCACGCTTCGCGCCACGCGCGAATGGCCTCGCCGCCGTGCTGGATTTCGGCGATGCCGTAGCGCACCGTCTCGGGCGCATCCCAGAACAGCACGTTCATGGCGGCGACATCATTGTCGATAAGCGCCCGCTCGTAGGCTTCGAACGCGGCTGTCACTTCGGCGACGATGGCCGGGTCGTTAATCATCGCATTCCCGCTCGTTTGTCTCATCACGCTTCGGCCTCCAGCAGTTGCGCAAGGCTAGCGGTCCACCCCACGATACCGCCTTGCGAGCGGATCATCGCGAGCGTCGCCTCCTTGAACGCAGGTAGGTAGCTCGCGGTGGCGTCCTCGATCAGCAGGCAGTCGTAACCGCGATCGTTCGCCTCGCGCATCGACGTCTGCACGCACACTTCCGTCGTCACGCCCGCGAACACCAGGTGCGTGATGCCGCGCTGGGCCAGTTCCTCGCCTAGCCGCGTCGCATAGAACGCACCCTTGCCGGGCTTGTCGATCACGAGTTCGCCGCCGATGGGCACGAGCGCGTCGACAATGGCGTTGCCCGGCTCACCGCACACGAGGATGCGTCCCATCGGGCCGACGTCGCCGATACGCGCGCTCGGCAGCCCGCGCAGCCGTTTGGCGGGCGGACAGTCCGAGAGATCCGCCGCATGCGATTCGCGCGTGTGCACAACGAGCCAGCCATGTTCGCGCGCGTGATGCAAAAGGCGCGCGACGTCCGGCACGATGCCCCCGAGCAGCGAGACGTCGTTCCCGAGCGCCGCGCCGAAGCCGCCCGGCTCGATGAAGTCGCGCTGCATGTCGATCACCACGAGCGCCGTCTTCGATGCCTCGAAGGCAAACGGCGAAGGCAGTGCGGAAGCAAGAACCGGCATCGTCGATCATCCCCCGTAAGTACGTTCGGGCGGCGCGAAACCGCAGGACGTGCCGTCGCTTACGCGCACCTCGCTTTCCCACGGCAGACGATATTCGCCGAGCACCATGTCCTGCATGAAGGTGTACGGGCAATCCTGCGCGCCGCCCTTCACGGCCACATAGCCGCGATGTCCGAGCTGATAGATATTGTTCTCGACGCCCCAATGCACGCGCGCTTCGCGCACCAGATCGGGCCGCATTTCGCAGGTGATGATTTCATCGGGACGATGACTGCCGTCCACCATGACGGTGCCGTCGAAATCGCAGAACATGCCTTCGCCCATCGAATCGAACGTGCCGTCGCTGCCGCACAGACAGACGCTCGCGGTCTGCGCGAGGTTCTGAAACGCATTCGCCTGATTGGTGATGCGCCACGCGTGCCGGATCGGCGCCGTGTAGCCTGCCGTGCGCACGATCACTTCCGCGCCTTTGTACGCGGCTTCGCGCGCCATCTCCGGGAACATGCCATCGTGACAGATGATGAGCCCGAGCTTGACGCCGCGCGGCCCCACGCACACCGGCACGCCGAGATTGCCGGGTTCCCACGGCTCGACCGGCACCCATGGATGCAGCTTGCGGTAGTAGAGCTGAATCTCGCCGCGATCGTCGATGATCAGACCGCTGTTGTACGGATTGCCATGCGGATTGCGTTCCATGATCGAGAAGCAGCCCCAGATGCGATGCTCGACGCACGCGGCCTTGAAGGCCGCCACTTCGGGCCCGTCGAGCGTGCACATGATCGCGTCGTCGGTGCGCATCGACAGGCCGTGCAGCGCGTATTCGGGAAACACCACGAGATCCATCGACGCGTTGTTGCGCCGCGCCTTGCCGACCAGCTCGACGATACGCTGCGTTTGCCCGGCAAGTTGCGCGGGCGTTTCGACATCGGGATTGCGCAGTTGCACGAGGCCGATCACCACGCCCGCGGGCGAGCGGTTCAATCCGCCGAGTCCACTCGAACTCATTGTTCAGACTCCATGAAAGGCGGTGGACGGAACCGCCGCTTCGGTTTGACGATCGTCGCCGTGGCCGGCCATGTGGCGACCGAGCACCACGCGGTCCGCATTCTCCACGGCGGTTTCGAAGACGAGCCGGCCTTGCGCGATCACCGCGATGCGGTCGGCCAGTTCCAGCAGTTCGTCGAGATCCTCGCTCACCAGCAGCACGGCCGCGCCCGCGTCGCGCGCGGCGAGAATGCGCGCGTGGATATCGGCCACCGACGCGAAGTCGAGCCCGAACACGGGATTCGCGACGACCAGCACATCGACCGGCTGGCCCA
>Ga0153988_1000334_pt1 | contig 12028 bp, 14 predicted proteins | sample TSNC072MetaG_FD_104742 | JGI IMG/M metagenome (GOLD analysis project Ga0153988, IMG submission 104742) | Attine ant fungus gardens microbial communities from North Carolina, USA - TSNC072 MetaG | ecosystem: Host-associated > Fungi > Mycelium > Unclassified | place: USA: North Carolina, Jones...
GAATTTGATACACTTTTCAAAATGTCTGTAAGGGCGACTGGGCACAAGACTCCAGGAGAATCCTCAGTAATATTACAGCTTGTGGTTATGATACAACTCACCTCCAGGAGAATCCTCAGAGATTAGGATAAGGCTCCTGGAGAGATCCTTTATATTATATACATCCCTTAGTATCAGGGTTAGCAGGATTGGAGCTAAACTAGTGTGTTTAAGTATCACTAGTAAACAGGCTAAGGTAGTTCCAGAGTATTGTCAAGCCGTTCAGGGGTGGAAATAGAGATATTCTCTTACATTCACCCCCCTTTCAAGATTGCTACATCTCGGAGCAATGAACTTGGAATGAAAAATGTTGTCGAACTCTGTGCGTCGGATGTATCTCAGAGCTCTAGGGTGTTTGCGATGGAACTCTGTTGTGAGTTCTGGTGCAGAAACTTTGGAAGTGGACTCCCAGGAATTGTGTTCGCAGCCGTATCCCTTCTACTTAATGAGGTACTGGAATCTGCTCCGATGCCAACGACTGTCAAGTATTTCCTCTACTTCCCACTCTGCTTTTCCATCAACGACTATGGGCAGTAGGTGGTCCTCTGTTTTGCATCCTGTAATCAGGTCGTCCAGAGCCAGAGTGAGCTTTACTACATTGAACACTGGATGGAGTTGCTTTATCCAGTGTGGCAGCCTTAAGCAATAGGCCATAGGTCTGATCTGCTGTTCTACTACAAAAGGGCCAAGCCGTCAGTGCGAGAGTTTCTGTGAGGGGTGCATGGTGCAAATATCCGATGCGTCGAGGAAGACCTTGTCGCCCGGTCGGAACACTGGAGCCAGAGTTCTTTAATGGTTATAGTATCTTTTCATGTCGTCCTGTGCCTTGCAGATCGCAGACTTTGCTTCTTTGATTGCCATTTTTATCCTTTCCGTAAACTCGTTGACTGTCTCTAGATTGGAGTAGTTCTGTTAGGGTTCGAAGCCTATGCAAGGAATGCATCCGGTGTCGAGTAGGAACAGACAGAGGCTGTTGGGTAGCAGAGTGGACATGATTGTTGTGCTGGAACTCTGCCATGGGTAAGAGGTCATACCAATCGTCTTGCCATTTGTTTACAAATAGCCAGAGGTACTGGTTCAATTCTTGGTTGACACGTTCCGTCTGTCCGTCGGTTTGGGGATGCCAAGCTGTAGAGGACGCCAACTTTATTCCTAGTAGGCAGTAAAGCTCCCTGGTGAAATGAGCGACGAACTGAGGTCCGCGGTCCAAGACTACACACTTCGGAAGACTGTGGAGTTTCCAGACTTGATGTAAGAAAAGTCTAGCTACACCTTTCACTGTCACCATCGTGTGCATTGGAATGAAGTGTGCCTGTTTTGACACCGAGTCTACTACTGTTATCACTGCATCGTGTCCAGAGGAGAGGGGGAGTTCCACAACAAAATCCACACTAAGTGTATCCCATTGCGAGTTCGAGATCTGAAGAGGATGCAGTTCACCTACCTGAGCTTGCCTTATCAGTTTCGTCCTAAGGCAAAGGTCACAGGTGCTGACGTATTGTCTGATATACCTAAACATTTGAGGCCACCAGTAGTTCCTAGATACCAACTCTAGTATTTTCCAGCATCCAGGATGTCCAGCAATCTTTGTATCGTGGCACAGTGAGACTAACCGCCTTTGTAAGTTTGAATTCCGGGAAATGTAGATTTTGCCTCTGAACTGAAGTACTCTGTCATCTTCTGACCACTCTGCAGAATGGACTGTCTTACTCAATGCTTGCCAGAGTTCTCTCACTACCTTTGCTACAGGCTCTTCCTGGTCGCTTCTTTGGTTCCCTTGACGAATTTCTCTAAGCATGTCTCGCTCTGGTCCTTTCAGGTGAAGTCCTTTGAGGGCTTGGACTACTATGAGCTCCAGTCATAGAAGGATCACATCTTTGTTGTCAGAGGCTCTGTTGCCATGATCTGGTCTCTGCGATAAAGTGTCTGGCTTCTCCATGGAGCATCCTGGGTGATAAACTAGCTTGAAGTCGAAGCGAGTCAAGTATAGAGACCAACGGGCTTGGCAATGGTTGAGTTTCTTAGCTATTATAAAGTACTCCAGGTTCTTGTGGTCCGTCCAGATTTCTACCGGGTACCGGGCTCCTTCCAGAAAATGTCTCTATTCTTCTAGTGCACAGATAATAGCGAGCATCTCCTTGTCATGGATCTCGTAGTTCCATTCTACTAGAGACAGGAATTTGCTATAGAAAGCCACTGGGTGCCATTTTTCTTCTTCAGGTAGTTGCTGAAAGAGGATGGCTCCAGAGGTGAAATCTGAACTGTCAGCCTCAATATGGAAGGGTTCCGAGTCCTGGGGTGACGCTAGGATCAGAGCAGTGGTCACTGCCATCTTGAGACATTCAAAGGCTTCCTGTTCCTTGGTACTCCAGTTCCAGGCCTGATCAGAGTAAGTGAGGTCGAAGAGAGGTCGAGCTATGGTCGAGAAATCTTAAATGAAGCGACAGTAGAAGTTAATGAAATCTATGAAAGCTTGTACATCAGTCCAGTTCTCTAGGATGGGCCACTCGCAGACTCTGGTGACTTTAACAGGGTCCATCGCAACTATGTTCTCCAAGATGACTAGTCCGAGGTATTCAATCTGCTTTCGGTGGAACTCGCACTTCTCTAGACAGAGGAATAACTTATGTTTCATTAGTATTTCCAAGGCCCTCTGGACCACCCATTCATGCTCCTCTTCTGTCTTTGTAAAGATCAAAATGTCGTCCAAGTACACTACAACGATCCCTTCCGCTATGATGGTTCTGAAGACGTCGTTCATTATAGTCTGGAAGATAGCAGGGCTGTTGGTCATTCCGAAAAACATTATAAGGGGTTTGAAGAGGCCACAGTTGGTACAGAAGGCCACCTTTCATTCGTCTCCAGGCTTGATGCGTACATTATTGAAACCCCAGCGGATGTCCAGTTTTGTGAAATACTGGGCTCTGTGGAGTTGGGAGACAAGTTCGGAGATGAGGGAGAGAGGGTATTTGTTCTTGATGGTTATGGCATTCAGTGCATGGTAGTCTTGGACTAGACGGAGCAAACCATCTTTCTTCTTAATGAAGAATACGAGGGCTGCGATAGGGGATTTCAAAGGTCGAATTCGTCTAGTACAGAAGTTCTCTTTCAGGAAGGCATCCAACTTCGCTTGCTCCAGCAGAGACAGGGGGTACACTTTTGATGACTTAGGCTTTGCTCTGGGGATTAGCTCAATCGTGTGATCCCATTTGCGGTACTCCAGTAGTATATCAAAGTCTTCCTTAGCGAACACGGATCGAAACACCATGATGTAGGCTGGTAGTGGAGTGACAGCGGCCTGTGTTTCCACACTGTGTCTAGCTCCTTCCATGAGGTGTTGAGATGTCGTGGTCGTGGCTTGGACTTGGTCAGCCTCTGGGAGGAGACATATAAAGAACAGTCAGTCTCTGAGCTTCCAACTCAAGTGGTGCATTTGCAGAAACTCCTCCTCTGGCTCTAGCTCTTCTTGGAGCAGGGGTGTGGGTCCATTATGACAAGACTGGAGGGCTCAGAGTTCAATCCTCATCTGGCAAGTCTGTTCTTTTCGCAGGGTGCATCCTCTCTTACAGCGGAGGGGACAATGAGTCATTTTGACCTCTCTTTTAGTTGATCTTGGAGTTGTGGTTCTTGAGCCAGTCATAGCCTAGAATTAGACTCTGTTTCCCAAGTCCTGAGACAGCCAGGAGCATCCTTTTCGGAGTGAGTCTTGTACTGGAGAACTACGTCTACAACTTTGGAGATTTGTTCTACTTTGTTAGAAGAACCATCAACATTGAAGATGGGGATGTTATATGAGAGAGTCCGGGTGTTCATTCCCTTCGAATGGACGAAATCTCTATTGATGAGGCTTCCAGTTGCTCTGCAGTCTAGGAAAGCTTCGACAGAGTGTAGTTCGCTTGTGTCTGTAGTTCTGATTTCCACTGGCAGGAGTAGGGAAGTTCCTCGCGTGTCCAAAGCGCTGATCAAAAGAAGCTTGGGCAGTCTTTTCTCCCACTTGGGTCTGTGGAGTAGAGCCGAGATGAGGGGGTGCGTCTACTAGTTTACTGTCAATTGTATTGGGGTCCTCTATAGTCAATACAGTGAACTTATTTACTGGTGACCAGGGCGCACTTATCGCCGGCCACGCTATGTAAAATCCTCTTCCTCCAGGGGACAAGACTTTTCTATTAGAACTGTATCCTTCAATGCCAACAGATCTTCAATCAATTCTTCCCGCTGCTCTGTGGTGAGTTGACGGATGTCCATTCAGTGGGGACAATTCTGGACTACATGGTTCACGTCTCCACATCAGTAGCACCCTCATAGAGGCAAGGACCTTGCTTTCCTAGTAGCGTCTACGTCTATGGGGACTTTCATAGATGGAGTGGTCGGCGGAAGCTTCAGAGTGACCAGAGGGGGCAGAGCGAGGGGTAACCTTGCCATAGGCAATGGTGGGGGTTAGGCGGAGACGGTTCTGAGCGATGTGGAAGGGGCAGAATATAACATGGACTAGAAGGCTTCATTTGCAAGGTGTGCTTGGTCGATCCTTTGTGCTGTTCTGTACCACGCGTCGGAGTCAGTATCAGCTGGCCATTCATAGGGCATGGTGGCAATCTGGTTTTGGATGCCTAGTCTGAGACCTCGTTGAAATTTCACCACTACTGTCCAGAGATCCATATAACCAGCGTTGGAGACCAGGGCTTGGAAGCTATCTAAATAGTTGTCCACCATCCAATTTCCTTGGTAGTAGGAGGTCCCTTCCAAAGCATTGATCACATCTGCTTCTGCATTTACAGAGAAGAAGTGCAGCCAGAATTGTTGTTCGAAGTCTCCCCAGGTTTGGATAGGGAAAACGCCAGTATCTGCTTCTTGACGGAACACGTTTTCAGACCACTTAGTGGTGTGACCTCCTTTGAAGAATGTGAGAGCCCAGAGAATCTTTTCCTGCTTGTCATGGAACTGCTCTGGGGCTAGGCGTATATAGAGAGAGCAGGAGTTTAGGAATGCACAGCCGTTGTGACATTCTCTGTTAAAGTTCGGAGGGCAGGAGAGCTTGGGGTGAGTTCATTATGCTGGTGGAGCAGGGGACAGAGACACTGGAGGGGATGGTACAAGTGGGGAAGGTGTGTTTGGTATGGCCAGAGGAGGGGGGTTAGCCACTAACTGTGTGAGCTGCTGTAACTGTGTGGTCAGGGCTGCCAGAGTAGAGTTAATATTGCTTTCTGAGACATGTTGTCTCTCTGTGAGCTCCTGTAGATGGTATTGTAGGTATCCTAAGATATCAGCTACACCTTGAGGGGTGTCCGAGGGCAACGACATCTGAAGAGTGGATTTTTCAGAGGGTTGAGTATGGCAGAGAAGAGCGACCTATTGGGTGGCTGTCCACTGGGATAGTCCAAGGCTCTACTTTAAGATCCTAATCTGCTGTAAGGGCAACTGGGCACAAGACTCTAGGAGAATCCTCAGCAATATTACAGCTTGTGGTTATGATACAACTCACCTCCAGGAGAATCCTCAGAGATTAGGATAAGGCTTCTGAAGGGATCCTTTACATTATATACATCCCTTAGTGTCAGGGTTAGTAGGATTGGAGCTAAACTAGTGTGTTTAAGTATTACTAGTAAACAGGCTAAGGTAGCTCCAGAGTGTTGTTAAGCTATTCAGGGGTGGAAATGGAGGTGTCCCCTTACAATGTTCTGGAGTAATACCAGCAGAAATCTGATTTGAGAAGAAACAAGATATCTCATACCTATGGTCTTTCAAAATGATAGCTTATACACATATATCCCTTGATTTAAATGTATCAAAGCTACAATCTAGATCAGTCAAGGTTATTTTTTTTAGGATATTATGATTATAAAGGCTACAAACTGCTTGAATAGTCAACAAATATAGTGTTTAGATCTAAAGATATCATATTTAAAAAAGAAACTACAAATTTTACTATACAGACAAACTTAAAATAGTTTTCTAAAGCAGAAGACATTTTTGACTATGTGCAGACTTAACAAAGTACCAATATTTATGAAAGAAAAGAAAATGATAGAAAACAGACCATGTTTCAGCAAACAATAGCACTATAACTATAGGATATAACTGAATTGCACAAGCCTATATCTGAATCCAAGAACTTAGATGACAATAAAACAGACATGTTATAATAACAAACAAGAAATGAACCTGAAATAGATGACCAACCACTCATGGTTAGAAGATTCCAAAGAATATCAAAACCAAGTACATATCTAAAAGAGTCACTCAAGTACCCAAGTAATCTAAAAGCAAATAACATTGATACAGTAACCTGAACATTGTGAACCTACCAAGATACTATAAGAAAACCAGATCTATGGTGGAAACCAATAGCAGCTGAATACCAGATGCTTTGAGAACAAGATATATTTGAAATTGTACCTAGACCAGAAAGAAGGAACATTATAGGATGAAAATGGATGTTTGCTATAAAATGGAAAGAGAATAGGATATTGGAATAGAGAAAGGCAAAGATAGTTGTCAAAGGTTATATCTAAGTTATTGAAGAAGACTATGACAAGATATATACCTTAGTAGCAAGGCTAGAGTCTAGTGTGTGCTATAGTAGCATTGTCATGCTGGACAGCCATTTAGGTGATGGAAGTGATAATTTTTATTCTGATAACAATAATAACTAACTTGAAAGACAAGTCTGGTCCCCACAGAGATACTTATTAGAAGCTCAGTCATGGACTTGTGTATGCCACTTAAGTAGCAGAGTAGTGGCTATAACTACCACTACAAAGACCTTATAGAAGTTTGCTTAGGCTTCTTATACTAGTGTCACAAAAAAGTGACTAGTCAATAGTATCATGGAGGTATAACAAAATACCTGTTCAAATAAACTACATAAATAGCTGGACCTTTGTTAGCAAGTAGCCTTGCTAATGTTGCCCTTTTGGTGTAGTGGTAAACCATACAGTATATGACTACTAGTCCATAACACAACTGTGACAACCAGATTTATAATGGAACTCTATTCTAGAATGCTCTTGAGAGTGGAAAAACTTCAAAGACTTACTTTTAACAGAATGACATTATATATTAGTGGCCAGTGGTCCTATATTAATCACAGTTACCATCAAATTTATTATCACTAATGGCTAATTATAGTAAAAATAGGAAGCATAAGTTCTCTTAAAGACAGCATTGCAAATACAACAGAAGAAAACTAGAACTCAGAGAAGTGAGAAGGTGTAGAAGAGATAGTAGAAAGGTTAGGAAAGTCAGGAAGAGAGATAGAAGAGAAAATTGATAAAGATAATGTGCTTGAGAACAAGATAACTAAAGATTATTGCCTCTCTTTACAGCCCATTAAAAGGCTCAAGAGCCATCTATCATATAGAGGGGAATTTCAGGAGTAGGATTAAAGGAGTAAAGAGTAGTTGTCAAGTGCTTGGAAAAGATACTATCTCATCATTCTGGCTTTATTATCTTTGGGAATTTGGAAATTTTTTTGTTATATTACTACTTTGTAATCCTAATAAAATACTCTAGGACATAGAAGGGAATTTGAGAAATCACATACCTATTATCATTCTTTTCTATTGCTCTAGAACTTAATAGCTATTTGAGTGATTGAGTTTCTATTTCTCTAAGCTTTTATTTTATTTTCTAAAAACCACTAAAAACTTTCTCTCAAAGGAGAATTCAATCTTTAACAGACTCAAACATTTGCTTATACTAAGAGTTAATAACTCACTATGCATTTTCAGAGTAGACTTCCAACTATATAGTTAGTTGAAGTAAAGCTTATATAAGAGTATGGGAGTTCTAGGTAGTACTGCTATATTAATGACAAGCCAGGCTACTAAACTAGATAAGAGTAGCAGTGTTATAGTGCAAAACGAACATACACCTTAGAGATCCTACTACAATAAGAATAACCTTGAGTGAATTCATAAAAATATTACTTCAATTTCTTTCAGTTATTTGAGTTTTTCTCCCCATTTTCCTTCTTTACAAGCTTTTTTTTTTTATTTGATAATCTTTTCAGTTCCTACTTGTTGGTGCACAATTGTGAAACATTTCAGAGATTCTGTTTCTTTTACTTGTTTTTACCTTTGTTAGTAATCAAACCTTCTGATCCTCCATATCACAAAAGATCACTTACTTGTTTTGTGATTGGTTGAAATATAGATTCAAAAGTGCTTATAGGCAAAGTTAGACAAGTAACAAGAGATGTTGTTAAGTCTGAGGTCTAATTCTTAGACTATGAGTTCTTATATACATAATTGTGATAGTCTGTACACTAGGACAGATCATCACATGCTACTACCTATTGTTCTATATATAGTAGTGCCTTTATGCTTAATATAGTGATAACTTAACCTTATGGAGACTGTCCTTTGTTCTAAGAAAAGGACAGATGACTATCTATGGATAATTAATGAAGTCCATGTGCAAACATTGAGATCTTTATATCTCCACTGATATTAATTGCCTTGAGATTGTTCTAGGCTCATTCTAAGCAGTATAAAGAATTGTGACAGTTTCTGAGATATTAGCAATTTAATAAATGGTATCATGGTGGTTACCAGTTGATCTACCTAATATCTTGGCCAATATTGATTGTCTCAAGATGTAACTGACATTGATTGAAAGGTCTTTTCAAGGGGCTTTCCATGGCCATTAAGGCTGTGAAAATCATTGAAGAATTGATAGAGATATGGCTGAATGAAGTTTGTAACACCCCATCAGTGTTACAAAGGCTAAGATTATGGCAGGTAGACTTTGTGTCAGCATTTTTAAACAGTAATAGTAACTTTAAAGTATTTATAGAGCAACCAAAGGGTTTTGAAAAAAAAGGAGAGAACAAGGTATAAAAGTTGAAGAAAACATTATATGAAACAATACAAGATGCCTATAACTAGGCAAAAAATCTAGACAAAATCTTTGAGAATCATAGGTACTATAAGTTATGAGCTGATTCATAAATTTGATCACAAGTTATAGATAAAGAATTTACCTTAACCTTAACATAAACAAATAATGTTCTAGGAATGCCATTAACTGTTGAAGAAGAAAATTAGCTAAGGACCAACTTGCCTTAAGCTATGATATTAAGAATCTGGATGATACTAAATTATTAGGAATATATATAGAAAGGGATGAAGAATTTGGTGACATAACCTTATTACAAAAGACATACTGTAAACAAATATTGAGAAGATTTAACATAAGTGACTGCACACCAGTCTCAATCCCATTACTATCTAAACTTACCCTTTTCTCAGATAATTCACCAGCAACTAAAAATAAAGAAAGAGAGATAAAAAAAATACCATACCACAAAGTCTTAGAATCGTTAATGTAGTTACAAGTAACAATATAACCCAACTTATTCTTTGTAGTTAATGTACTATTATGTTTTGTTCATAATTCTAGAAAAAGGCACTGGAGGGTATTGAAGTATATTTTATGCTATATCAAAGAAACTATCAACTATGGAATTACATACAAAACAGAAAGAGACCTAAATTCTATTATATATATTGACTTAGATTATGCTGAGTACAAGGATACAAAATAATCAATAGAAAGGAACCTCTTCATAGTAGTAGAAGAGCCAGTGTCATGGGAAACAAAGTAGCAGGAAACAGTTACATTATCAATACTAAAAGCAGAATACATAGGGCTTACAAGGGTAACAACACAAACAATCTAGTTAACTAAATACTTAGTGAATTAGGATTGTCAACTAAGACAAGAGCCATTGATAAACAAAACATATTGATATGAAATACTATTTTATTAAAGATAAGACAAAATCAGGAGATATTACATTCAAATATACTCCAAGTGTAAACAACCTAGCAGATATATTAACAAAATTGCTAGCATATGAAGCAACACACAGAATAATGGCCTTATTGAGACTTAGAAAAGAAAAATAGGATATACCAAACTAAGAGGAGTGTTAGATTATAGATTAGTATACTAGAACATAGATAGGGGACTAAGACAATATCTTTCTAGACTACTTTAATAAATCAAGATAGCTTTACTGACCTTCTGAGATGACTAGATTAATGTTAACATAGAGTTATGAAGACTTGGAGTTTACCTTAGGTAAATGTTCAGAAAGAACTCGATAGAGTTTTTCATTGGATTGTTTTATTACTTATACTATTTTATAGAAGCTGTACTAAAAAGACCCATAATTATATGTCCTTTCCAGAATATTCTATAGTTATCTAATTTTGTTACATGATATGTTATATAAGCTTTCTTGCTATTTATAGCTAGACCCCATTATACATTTTGAAGTTGTGAATCAGTTGTTCAAATGCATGGGAAGTTATTTCCTTTTTGGGGCTTTTTTAACATGGTCCTCCCTTCAAGTTTCTTTGTCCCAAGGAATGTTTTCATTTACTCCAGTTCTTGTCCTATCTCTTTTCTCTTTCTCTTTTGTATTTTTTTTTTCCTTATCCATATAGTAATTTTGCCATGAATTCCCTGGGTAATTTCCAGCTAAATTCCTTCTTTTCTTTTTTCTGCTCTTGTTGCCTTAGTTCTTTGGCCTTTTTTCCATACTTCCTCTCAAACTTTTCTACTAACTCTTTCATGTTCTCCAAGTTTTCCTTATTCTCCCAGGTGTTTTCTTCTGCCATATATCCTTTCCATTTTACCAAGAACTTTTCTTTCCCTTGCACCATCTGTAAGGGGACAACCCTGAGATTGCTTAGATAACCTGGTAGGGTTCACATCAGCTAGTGTTCCCACAGATCCTCAGAGTCCGCGGTCTATAGTTCCCTTTTCTCTAGTTTGGGTCTCCATCACAGTACTACATAGCTATATCTGGTAGTGTAGTTATTATCGTTCTGATGTCTATGTCCATAGCGACTGGTGCACAGACCAGGCTAGTCTAGTATAAGTAGCTAGTGATATACGGTAGAATACCTTACCTCAACAATAGTTTGATCTTCTGGGCTATTCAACGATCTAACTTAAGATGCCTCTTATACTATATTTGAGTGTGTTCTGGGACACCTCTGAGTGCTCTCTTATACCATCCTTTTATTTAGTATTTTTTCTACTTTGAACTCTTTTTTCTCTTTGATAATGACTAGTTTTGGTGGTATTTTCTTTTGTCCCTTTACCTGTGGTTTATAGAGTTGTACTCTACTTACATTGACTACAGGGTATATTCTAATTGATCTAGGTAGCTTTAGTTTGATCGTATTACTTGAAACTATCCCCTTGACTTTGTAAGGCCCCACAAATTGCTTGGTCAACTTTTCAGATCTTTTTCCTTTCATTTGCTACTTTAAGTTCTTTATACTTAGCAGTACTAAGTCTTCTACTTTGTATTCTTCCCTCTCTCCTTGCCTTTTATCTGTAAACTTTTTCATTTTCTCTTGTGCTTTTCCTAGTGCTGCTTTTGCTTTCTCCTGAATTTTCTTCATTCTTTCTACAAACTTTCCTACTGCTTCATACTTCTCTTTTCTTCTTCTCTCAAATTCCATCCTTAGTTCTTGACTGTAATTTACTTTGAATGGCGATACTTTTGTTGCTGAGTGGATTTTGTTGTTGTAGGCAAACTCAGCTGTTCCTAGCCAATCTAGCCATTGCTCTTATCTGTGGTTGATAAAGACCCTAATATACTGCTCCAACTCCTGGTTTATTCATTCTGTCTGGCTATTTGTTTGAGAATGATAGATAGTCGAGAGCTTTGTTTGGATTTTTAATAAGTTATTTAGTTTCTTTACCATTCCCACTGCAAACTGCATCCCCCTATCTAATATAATATTTTCTGGAAGTCCATACAACTTCCATATGTGATCTCAGAACAACTTTGCAAGGTCTTCTGCTGATGTCTTTTTAATAGTTGCTATAAAATGTGCCATTTTACTAAATCAATCACATACTACTAAGATGGCATTGTATCCCTGGGCTAGTGGCAGTTTAGTGATGAAGTCTGCTGAAATATGACTTTATGGTTTCTCTGGGATTGCATTAGGTATTAATTTCCCTA
>Ga0153988_1000335_pt1 | contig 12013 bp, 14 predicted proteins | sample TSNC072MetaG_FD_104742 | JGI IMG/M metagenome (GOLD analysis project Ga0153988, IMG submission 104742) | Attine ant fungus gardens microbial communities from North Carolina, USA - TSNC072 MetaG | ecosystem: Host-associated > Fungi > Mycelium > Unclassified | place: USA: North Carolina, Jones...
AGCTTGGCAACTACCTAATAGAAGTACCCAATCTTGGGTCTAGATTATGTCTGGGGCCTGTAGGAGGTCTCTAGAGTAGGTTCCAATAGTGAAATCCAGGGGTATAAAGTGTATTCCATGCTACATTTCTGCAAAAAATTCTCTAGCGGCGTAACACCGCATCACTGCCATGGAACAACAACAGTGCAAGAATTGGATGAAGACTTTTCTGCCACCCTCATCTCCTCCTTCTGATGAGAAGATGAACTTAATTGACCTTCCATCTCTGACCAAGAGGCAACGTATTCGATACCTGCTACAAGAAACTCTGGAGGCTTGCCAACGATGTGAAGAGTTGGCAAGGGAAATGGGAACATCAGTTGTTGGTGGGGGAAGTCTGTGTGAGAGGTGCATAGACTTCGGAATCTTGTGTATTTCTCAAACCTTGCTATAAGTTTTGTTCGAATTGTTTCCTTTTCTGCTAATTTTTTTTTTTTGTAGTCACGCAACTTCCTGCACTCCCTGCGCCAAAGCCAAGGCTGCCTGTAAGCCTTTCGATGCGGACAGGGCACGAGCGAAAGCCAAGGCAGAAATAACCAGGAGGTCCAATGTGAGGAAAGCGAAACAACAGACAGACGTGGAGTGGAAGGCGGAGATTTCGAGGAAGTTAGATGGCCTGAGTGAGCTGAGTGGCATGAGGAAAGACATCCAGAGGATTGCGGTCACTTTAGAGAAACTTGCTGGCATGGAGGGCGAAGATTCCGACAAGGAACAAATTTCGTGGCCAGAGTCCGAGGGAGAATTGATGGAGGTACAGGGGAGTAGAGAAAAAGGAAAACAGAAAGAGGAGAGAGTAGACGGAGTGGAAGAGGAGGAAAAAACTAGAAGACAGGAAGAGGAAAATGGGATGGAGGGTGTGGAAGAAGGTAGTGGTGATTTTTCTCCAGTCGCGTAATCTGTCGGAACTGGGATCTAGTAATTTTTTCTTTGTTTAATAAATGTTGTTCTTCCTGTGGCAGAAAATGGGTGTGAGTGACGATAAATGATGAAGCAAGAATACAAGTACTCGACGATTGCAAGGGAAACTGCGGAGAAGTACAAGTACCCAAACTTTGCAATGGAGACTGCTTTTGAATACAAGTATCAGATTGCAATGGGAACTGCAGAGCAGAATCCAAGTAAGCAAGTCAGTGCAAAGGAAATTGCACTCTGGAATGTGTACAGTTACTCAAGGATAAAATTTTTTTTTTTTTCTGAAGCGGAGTGAATGCGGAGAACGGAGTCGAGAAAATGGAATGGAGGTAATTTAGGGTCGTAATGGTCCTAGTTTAGACAGATACTTGAGATAAAAATCATTCAGTAATTGTTTGGCGTGCTCCAGTTCCGTCGCTAGTAACCATTCGGAGTCGTTGTCGGTATCTTTGTATCCTAGCCATATAACCTTATAGAGCAGTTTGCATGCCCTCTGGCAGTCAATCTTGGAGTCGACTATCTTGGAGATCTCGTATTCTGGTTCTCTGTCAATGATTACCGGTGCTGGCAGAGGTTCGGAGCACTGCTGGAAGGTGTTGGGTGTGGCTGGTTCGAGCATAGAGACATGGAATACAGGATGGATGGCCCTCATGGTCTCCAGAAGGTGGAGTGTAAAGGATTGTGAACTGGGCTGGACAATTATCTCATATGGTCCAAGGTACTTTTCGGAGAGTTTCTTCGATGGGCGAGTCATCCGGAAGTACTGTGACCTGACAAATACTGATTGTCTGACTTGGAAGTCTGGTGGTTGTTGTCGACGCGAGTCGGCGGAGGGTTAATATTGTCTTTGGGCTTTGGCGATTTCCTCTTTGAGCGTGTCTTGTAATTCATCGAGATTAAGTACAAAGTCACAGGCACAGGAAGAGACTATATCTCGCTCTGGGTACATACTAAGGTTAGGATGATATCCTTTGTTGGCGAAGAATGGGGAGACACCAGTGGTAGCACTAGGGGCATTGTTGTAAGCAAACTCCGCCAGGGGTAACAGTTCGGACCAGTTGTTCTGTTAGTAATTGCAATATATGTGGAGATACTGTTCCAATGTCTGATTAGTCCGTTCTGCTTGACCGTTTGCCTCCAGATGGTATCTGCTAGTAAAGTGGAGTCTCATGTCTAGGGCGGTACCTAGAGAGCGGAAGAAATAAGAGACAAATTCTGAGCCGCAGTCAAACGTAACATGAGACGGAACTCTGTGCTTTGAAAAGACGTGAATCACGAAAGGTATGCTAGTTCCGCTGAAGTGATAGTGTCGTGAGTGAGGATGAATATGGCTTGTTCTGACAGGCGGTCCACTATAACGAGAATGGTGTCAAAACCAGAGGAGGAAGAGAGTTTTTCTATGAAGTCCATAGAAATTGAATTCCATGGGCGTTCTGGAATGGGGAGTTGTTGGAGGAATCCATATGGTCTGTGACGCTGTGGTTTGGATCTCATACAGGTAACGCAAGACTTACAGAACTTCTGTACGTCATCGCGGATGTTTGGCCAAATATAATGTCTCCGTATAAGTTCCAGTGTTTTGTTTTGGCCCAGGTGCCCTGCTAGGACATGGTCATGATGATACTGGAGAACTCGGAGGTGTAAGTTGGCGTTATCTGGAACGTACATTCTGTTGTCGAGTCTGAGGAACCCTGCGCCGTCTTTCGACCAACGTCCTTCTGGATGGAGTAAATGGTCAGAGATGGAGAAGTCGAAGGGGAATGTTGCTAGGATATCAGTGTAGAGTTGGTTTTGATCCAATATCGTGGCTGCGCGAAGTGTCAGAGTGGTGAGAATGGTTGCTTGGAGAGATGCTGCGATTTGTTCATGAGTAGAAACTGGACAGAAGTTATGAGGATTCACTGAAGCGTAGCCATTATCTCCCCCTTTTGGGTAAATGTTCCATCGTCTAGTGAGTGCATCTGGTTTGGTGCCCAGACATCCAGGGCGGAAGCGAATTACGAGGTTGAATTGAGAGAGATACTCTGACCATCTTGCTTGTCAGCACGTTAGAATCTTGGTTGTCGAGAAATATTCCAAGTTCTTGTGGTCCGTTACAACGTCGATTGGTAAAGCAGACCCCTCTAAATAGTGTCGCCAGATTTTGAAGGCTTTGAATATTGCAAGTAATTCTTTGCCGTGGATGTTGTAGTTGAGTTCTGGAGTGGAGAATGTTCTGGAATGGAAGGCTATGGGGTGGATCTCATTATCTTTAGTCATAATGGAGAGGATGGCAGCAAGAGTGTAGTCTGAGACATCAGTTTCCACGACGAGTTGTGCATCCAGAACCCAATACGTGAGGATAGGAGTGGAGGTGAAGGCTTGTTTCAGAGTATTAAATGCTATCCTACAATCGTCGTCAAAGTTCCACAGAGTGTTCTTTCTAGTGAGACGAGTGAGCGGAATGACTATGTCTGAATAATTGAAAATGAAATGTCTGTAGAAGTTGGCGAAACCTAAGAAGGACTGGATATCCTTTACTTTCTTTGGTTCTGGCCACTCCTGAATGGTTTTCACTTTAGCGTTGGACATGGTCAAACCAGATGGAGATAGAACATAGCCTAGGTATTTGACAGAATCTGAATGGAACTCGCATTTTTTTGCTTTCGCGTACAATCCCACTTTTCGGAGTTGTTTCAGCACTTCTTTGACGTGGCTCCGGTGTTGCGTGATGTCATTGGAGTAGATTAGGATGTTGTCCAAGTAGACTACTACGCACACATCCAAGAGGTTGGAGAACATGTCGTTCATGAAGCACTAGAAGGCAGCTGGAGCGTTAGTTAGTCTGAATGGCATTACTGACCATTCGAAGGCTCTATAGCAAGTACGGAAGGCAGTTTTCCATTCGTCTCCTTTGGCAATGCAGACCAAATGGTACGTATGTCAGAGGTCAATTTTGGTGCAAATGTGAGCCTTGTGGGGGGAATCTAGGAGGTCAGAGATAAGGGGAAGTGGATATCGATCTTTTTTTGTGATTCTGTTGAGTCCGCGGAAATCTACACAGAGCCAGAGGGATCCATTTTTCTTTTTTACGAACAAGACCAGCGCTCTGTAAGGTGATGACATCAAACAGATGAATCCATTGATCAGGTTTTCATCAATGAACTCCTTTAATGTTTCCTGTTCGAATTTGGACAAGGAGTAGATAGTTCCTACTGGAGGATGGGAATCTTTTTCCAGATCGATTCAGAGGTCGTAAGGACAGTGGGGAGTGAGTGTTTCTGCTTTGGACTTGCTAAAGACATCTGCGTACTCGTGATATTCCTCTGGAATGGAGAAGAGGTCAATTTTTTCGGAGATGGTGGTGGATTTGGCCTGCACTGTGGAACTGATTTGGAGAGCAAATATTTTCGAGCCTGATAGCCATGAGGCCCGGAATAGGGCTGGTGCACTGATAATTGCAATATGGGGTCGCTTGGGGTTAGACGAAGATGTCTCAGATAGAGTGAACTGCAGAGGGTTTTCTGCTAGAGAGAACGGAGGATTTACCAAGGTTTCAACAGGAGGAACAGAAGCCGGACTTTGGAGTAAAGATGGTGGTTGAAAGGATATTGACCCAGAAACCCAGTCAATCAATGGATTGTAGTGGGTGAACCAAGAGTGACCTAGTACCAGAGAACAACAAGAATCAAGCGGAGTGACGTTGAAGTCAAGAGTCATGCATTCACCGGAGGGGAATTTTACAAGCAACGATACTACCTTGGAGATAATATTATTCGAGGTTCCATCAAACAGGCATAGTTCCACAGGCAGAGTAGGAGTACTAGGAAGAGAATGTCCACGAGCAAAAGCAGAGTCCAAGAAACAATGCATAAATCTGGAGTCTACCAGCGTTCGGATGGGTATAGGCTGGAGATTGTCTGGAGCACATACCAGAGGAGAGACGAGGGATATACAAAGAGAATTTGGATTGGAAAGAGCGGACGCGTTGAGACGCATTGGACTCGTAGTTGCATAAATGAGTTCAACACAACTCTCAGTTTGTGCTGAGTCTTGGGAGCTGCACTCTAGTTTTCCAAGAGGTTCTTGGAGAGCAGAGTCTCTTGTTCCTCCAGAATAGTTAATCGTGCCCTCACTGGTTGTTTCCTAGGGCATTCATCTACCTTGTGGTCCTTCAATCCACAGTATAGGCAGAGGTTATTGTTGATACAGCGCTTGCGCTCATTGCCGTTCAATTTACCGTCTCTGCCTAGTTTGTCGGAGAGGTCAACACACGGAGTGGACGGAGATGGTGATTTAACAATGGAGGATAGTTGTCTGGAGGGTTTTTGGGAACTCCAAGATGGCACAGTTTGTGGCGGAGTCATAGATGACTGGGGATAAGACGGAGCGGAGCTTTGTGAGGAGACGGAGTACTAAGCCATTCTACCCTGTTTTCAGTGGTGACTGTCTGCTGCCTCCTTTTTCATATTACAGAAACGATCTCATTCGCGATTTCGTTCCCAGTAGCGATTGTCGAAGGTGATTGCCAGTTGATACATGGCATGGAAGGAGGTGGGTTTTCCCTGTTCCCTATTTGCTATCAGGTCCTGGAGGCGATTTGGCAGTCCCTGGTAAAAGCGATGGCATAGAACTGTATCACCCTAGTTCAACTGTGCTGCGTACCGCATGAATTCTACATTATAAGTTGCGATTTTATCTCCTGGCTTCATGCGGAGGTTGTCAATGAGACTAGCGGCATCCCCTACTAGGTCCGAGAGTCCGAAATGCACTCGGAGCTCTGCTACAAAGAGGTGCCAAGTAAAAAGCCAGGGTTGTGCATAGCCGAGGTCTTCCTGTTGTAGTACGACTTCGAACCAATCTTGCGCTACACTGGAGAGGTAGGTCATCGTGAAATTGATTTTCTCTTCATCGGTGGAAAATTGCGAAAGGTTGGCACAGAAAAAGAGTCGGCATTGGAATAGGAAGTGATTTAGCTTGTAGGGGTCAGAACTGTCGAAGGTGTCTGGAATACAGGCCTTCGATTGGTGGGGCTTTGGTGCTGATCCTCTGTTAAGGTTTTTCGATAATTGTCGGAGAGCCTTAGCTAGCTGGTTGTTAATGGGATTACGGTCGGCGACAGGTGGAGTTTGGAATGCAGGAGTAGGAACAGGAATAGGAGCGTCGACCTAGTCCAGGTCGTCGTTGATATGAGGAATAGTGGCGGGGTCTACCCCGTGGAATTCCGAAGGTTCCACCAGAGGTGGAGATGAGCGGGGGCGCACTGGAGTATGAGGAGTCCCTGATTAGAGACGTCTAGACCTCCTTAGGAGGCTTGAAGTGAAGCGACTGATAGTTCGGTCAGCAAGGGGGATGGAATTACTCCTGGAAGAGGGAGCTGCAGACTGGCGAGACATCAGAATTAAAACACGACAGGAACTGGTATGAGTCTGTAAATTCTGTCAAGGACGGACAGACAGAGCATGAAGGAACAGAGTAATAATAGAGTTATACTCCAGAATGATGTACTAAGCTATCTCAGAGAATAGATAGTACTTAACAGTGATCGCAATACCAGAAAGAAGGCTCTGGCGGACTGTCAAGGACATCGGAGTGGAGAACGACTTGTTGAACGACCTTGGCTTCAACTTATGTGTTGTGCCCCGGTCTCCGGTCGTGAGGTTGGTCGTGTATTTCAGAGTAGTGGAAGTCGTCAAGACAGAGGTCCTAAGTGGGTAAGTTGAGAAGTCAGAGAGAATGAGATATGATTAGGACTAATTGATGTTAATTTACAGACTGAGGAATTACACTGTAACTACTCAGTACTTATAGGAAGTCCGGAATAGGAGGAGAGTAGCCTACTACGCTATCTTACTATTATTAATTTTAGGAGAATAATTAGGAGAAATAACTTATATAATTATCATATTTCCGGAATATAACAGCTCAAAGCCTAAGTCGTCAAAAGTTTACCCCCTGTCTCTGGTGGAACAAAAGGAGTTGGACTCCTTCCTGGAGGAGAACCTGTGTACTGGATGAATCCGCCCTTCCAAATCTCCTATGGCAGCCCCGGTATTCTTTATCAAGAAGAAGGATAGCTCACTCCAGTTGGTCCAGGACTACTGAGCGCTCAATTCCATAACAGTCAAGAATAAGTACCCCCTCCTGCTGATCTCTGAACTTGTATTGCAACTCCGCGGAGCAAAATACTTCACCAAGCTAGATGTCTGTTGGGGTTTTAACAACGTCTGCATTAAGCCCAGAGACGAGTAGAAGGCGGCCTTCCGGACCAATCAAGGCTTATTTGAACCTTTGGTAATGTTCTTCGGAATGACTAACAGCCCAGCTACCTTCCAAACCATGATGAACGACATCTTCCGAGACCTAATAGCAAAAGGCATTATGGTAGTCTATCTGGACAACATTCTGATCTTTACCAGGACGGAAGAGGAGCACGTGAAGGCTATCAGACAGGTATTGCGGGTCTTACAGGAGAACAAACTCTTCCTCCGCCCAGAGAAGTGCAAGTTCTGCAAGGAGAAAATTGAGTACTTGGGACTAGTCATCTCGGAGAACAAAGTTTCCATGGACCTGGTCAAGGTCGCGGGAGTCTGAGAGTGGCCTACTCTGGAAAACAAGACGGACGTCTAGGCATTTCTAGACTTCGTGAACTTCTACCAAAGGTTCATTTGGGACTTCTCTGCCAAAGCTCGACCTCTCTTCAACTTAACACACTCTGAACAAGTCTGGAAATGGAGTGGAAAGGAACAGACAGCCTTCGAGGACCTCAAAACGGCGGTGACCACTGCTCTGGTGTCAATGTCCCCTCAGGACTCAGAGCCCTTCTGTAAGGGGACACCTCCATTCCTACCCCTGAACGGCATGACAACCCTCCAGAGCTACCTTAGCCTGTTTACTAGTGATACTTAAACATACTAGTTTAGCTCCAATTCTGCTGACCCTGACATTAGAGGATATATATAATGTAGAGTACCCCTCCAGGAGCCTCATCCTAATCTCTGAGGATTCTCCTGGAGGGGAGTTGTATCCTAACTGCAGACTGTAATATTACTGAGGATTCTCCTGGAGTCTTGTGCCCAGTCGCCCTTACAGCAGATTAGGATCTTAAAGCGGAGCCTTAGACTATCCCAGTGAACAGCCACCCAATAGGTCGCCCTCCCCTGTTATACCCAGCCCTCCGAAAATTCCACTCTTCAGATGTCGTTGCCTCCAGACACCCCTCAAGACATAGCCGACGCCTTAGGATACCTGCAATGCCATCTTCAGGAGCTCACGGAGAGACAACATGTCTCCGAAAACAACATCAATACCACCCTGGCAGCCCTGACTGTGCAACTACAGCAGCTCGCGCAGTTAGTAGCTAATCCCTCTCTTCTGGCTGTGCCAAACACACTTCCCCCGCCCATACCGTCTCCTTCGACGTCTCCGCCCCCCGTTCTGACGGCACGACGAACACATCCTAAACTCTCCGCTCCCCCGGACTTCAGCAGAGAACGTCTCAATGGCTGCGCGTTCTTAAACTCCTGTTCCCTCTACATATGACTAGCCCTGGAGCAGTTCTACGACGAGCAGGAAAAAATTCTTTGGGCTCTCACGTTTTTCAAGGATGGTCGTGCTGCCAAGTGGTCCGAGAACATCTTCCGTCAGGAAGCGGACACCGGCGTTTTCCCCATACCCACCTGGGGGGACTTTGAGCAACAATTCCGACTTCACTTCTTCCCGGTGAACGCAGAAGCGGACACGATCAATACTCTAGAACGAACCTTCTACCACCAAGGAGGTCGGATGGTAGACGACTATTTGGACAACTTCCAGACCCTGGTCTCCGACGCAGGTTACACAGATCCCCAGACACTGGTGGTGAAGTTTCGACGAAGTCTCAAGTTAGGCATCCAGAACCAAATTGCCACCATGCCGTATGGACGACCGGCCGACACTGATCCCGATGCGTGGTACAGAGTAGCACGGAGGATCGACCAGGCGCACCTTGCCAATGAGGCCTTTCAGTCCATGTCGTGTTCCACTCCTTCCGGACCAGCCAAAACCGTCTCCATTCGACCCCCTTCTATATCAGTGGTGAGATTGCCCTCTGCTCTGCCTCTTCCGGTCACTCTGAAACCTCCGCCACCCACTCTGTCTATGGGAGTCCCTATGGACGTCGACGCAACTAGGAAAACGAGATCCCTGCCTCCGCGAGGATGTTACCGATGCAGAGACGCAAACCACCTAGTCCGAGACTGCCCCCACCGCATGGACGTCCGTCTACTCACCTCAGAGCAGCAGGAGGAGCTGTTTGAGGATTTGCTGGCATTGAAAGACGTGGATCCGATTGAAGAGTCTTGCCTCTAGGAGGAAGAAGAGGATTTTGCATAGCGCGGCCAGCAATAAGTGCGCCCCGGTTGCCAGTAAATAAGTTCACTGTATTGACTATAGAGGATCCCAATACAATTGACAGTGAACTGACAGACGCACCACCCCCTAACCCTCCAGTCCCTGCTCCACTCCATAAGCCCAAGTGGGAGAAGAGACTGCCCAAGCTCCTCTCGATTAGCGCCTTGGATGCACGAGGAACTTCCCTCCTCCTGCCAGTAGAAATCGGAACCACGGATACAAGCGAACTCTACTCCGTCAAAGCCCTCCTGGACTGCGGAGCAACTGGAAGCTTCATCGACAGAGATTTCGTCTGTTCGAAAGGAATGAACACTCGGACCCTCTCGCGTAACATCCTGGTCTTCAACGTCGACAGCTCCCCCAACGAAGCAGGACAGATTTCTGAGGTCGTAGATGTGATTCTCCGGTACAAGACTCACTCCGAAAGGATGCTTTTGGCTATCTTCAGACTCGGGAAACAAAACCTGATCCTCGGCTACGACTGGCTCAAGGATCACAACCCCAAGATTGACTGGGAAAAGGGAGAAGTCGAAATGACTCGCTGTCCACTACGGTGTGAAGGAGGACGCGCCCTCAGGAAGGAACAGACCCGCCAGAAAAGAACTGAACTCCCAGCCCTCTGATCGTGTCGAGACGGACCCACGCCCCTGCTCCAGGAAGAGCTAGAGCTGGAAGAACCTGAAGAAACCCCTCCGCAAACGATGGAGTACTCCGGTTCAGAGGCAAGATCTATGTTCCCTGGAACGCAGACTTACGAAGATGAGTGGTCTCCCTGTGCCATGACATGAAGGTTGCTGGACACCCCGAACATTGGAAAACACTGGAATTAGTTTCTAGGGATTACTGGTGGCCTCAAATGTCTAGGTACATCAGACAGTACGTCAGCACATGTGACCTATGCCTCAGAACGAAACCGATAAGGCAGGCTCCAGTAGGCAAATTGCACCCTCTCCAGATCCCGGACTCACGATGGGACACGCTTAGTGTAGACTTCGTAGTGGAACTCCCCCTTTCCTCTGGATACGACGCAGTGATGACAGTGGTAGATTCAGTGTCAAAATGAGCACACTTCATTCCGACACACATGACGGTGATAGTGGAAGGAGCAGCCAGGCTTTTCCTACACCAAGTCTGGAAGCTCCACGGTCTCCCGACGTGCGTAGTCTCGGACTGCAGACCCCAGTTTGTAGCCCGTTTCACCAAAGAACTTTACCGCTTGCTAGGAATAAAGTTGGTGTCTTCCACGGCCTGGCATCCTCAAACTGACGGACAGACGGAGCGCGTCAACCAGGAATTAGACCAGTACCTCCAGCTCTTTGTGAACGAAATGCAAGACGATTGGTATGACCTGTTGCCCCTGGTGGAGTTCCAGCACAACAATCACGTCCACTCCGCTACTCAACACCCTCCGTTCCTGCTCGACACTAGAAGGCTCTCCCGCATGGGCTTCGAACCCCGACGAAACCCCTCCAGTCTGGAGACGGTCAATGAATTCACAGAGAGAATGAGAACAGCGATCGAAGAAGCAAAGTCCGCGATCTGCAAGGCACAAGACGACATGAAAAGGTACTATGACCGCAGAAGAACTCCAGCACCGGTGTTCAACCCTGGCAACAAGGTCTTCCTCGACGCATTGGACATCTGGACTACGTGCCCTTCGCAGAAACTCTCACATCGACGACTCGGCCCCTTCATAGTGGAAAGACGGATTGGACCTACAGCCTATTGCTTAAAACTACCACACTGGATAAAGCAACTCCACCCAGTGTTCAACGTAGTGAAGCTCACTCTGGCTCCAGACGACCCGATTCCAGGACAGAAAACGACGGACCACCCACCACCCATAATCATTGACGGAGAAGCGGAGTGGAAAGTGGAAGAGATACTCGACAGTCGTTGGCACCGGAGAAGATTCCAGTATCTCGTTAAGTGGAAAGGATATAGCTGCGAACACAATTCCTGGGAGTCCGCCTCCGAAGTCTTCGCTCCAGAACTGACAGCGGAATTCCACCACAAACACCCTGGTGCTCTGAGACACATCCAGCGTGCGGAGTTTGACAACATTTTTCACTCCAAGTCTACTGCTCCAAGACGTAGCAATCTTGAAGGGGAGGTAAATGTAAGGGGACACCTCCATTCCTACTCCTGAACGGCACGACAACCCTCCGGAGCTACCTTAGCCTGTTTACTAGTGATACTTAAACATACTAGTTTAGCTCCGATCCTGCTGACCCTGACATTAGAGGATGTATATAATGTAGAGTACCCCTCCAGGAGCCTCATCCTAATCTCTGAGGATTCTCCTGGAGGTGAGTTGTATCCTAACTACAGACTGTAATATTACTGAGGATTCTCCTGGAGTCTTGTGCCCAGTCGCCCTTATACCTTCTGGGTTGAAGCAGATAGCTCAGACTTTGCCACAGGAGCAGTCTTGTCTCAGCAGTCAACGACAGATGGAAAATGGCACCCTGTGGTGTTCTACAGCAAGTCCCTATCCTCTGTAGAGCAGAACTATGAAATCCACAACAAGGAAATGCTGGCCATCATCTATGCATTAGAAGAGTGGAGGTGTAAGGGCGACTGGAGTGGAAGACTCCAGGAGATTCCTCAGTTAATTATAGTCAATGAAATACTGTTACAACCTACCTCCAGGAGATTCCTCAGAGAATTAGATGAGGCTCCTGGAGGGAAC
>Ga0153988_1000336_pt1 | contig 11989 bp, 13 predicted proteins | sample TSNC072MetaG_FD_104742 | JGI IMG/M metagenome (GOLD analysis project Ga0153988, IMG submission 104742) | Attine ant fungus gardens microbial communities from North Carolina, USA - TSNC072 MetaG | ecosystem: Host-associated > Fungi > Mycelium > Unclassified | place: USA: North Carolina, Jones...
AGGAGGAGTACAAGTAACTAGTCTACATCGTGATCTTATAGGAGTAGACAACAGGAGTTTAGGAGCGAAAAATTAGTAATAATATAAAATATAAAAGAAATTATATTATTAACTGGGTATTTTTTGTCATATGACAGATTATTACTAAGATAGAGTGTGGGAAATATCATGTGACTAGTCACAGAGTCACAAAGGTGTGACCGATGTCACAGAATGGTCATATCACAGTCATGTCACACACATAGTCACAAGTTACAGTCACAACATGTGATAAAGCAGTCAGCTGATAGATATGAGGACTGTGGGAGACATGGTGCATAGCCACAATAGTAATTGTATATATAGTGTAAAATCTAATGGGAACTCTATCGAGTTCTCTTTGTCAATCACTGAACAAAGAGCAGTTGGCTTTATTCCGGCTTGGAGTTTAGCTTTCTTACACTGTCATGTGTTTCTAGACCATATTTGGAGTAGAAGGAAGCCAGTTTGGGGTTCAGGGAACGATGGGCAGGAGTAAAGTATGGAGGTGGAGCAGGATCACATGGTCATGTCCAAGAGGTATTGTAAGGGGACAGCCTGAGATCACTTAGACAACCTGGTAGGATGCGCATCAGCTAGCATGCCTATGGATCCTTGGAGTCTGCGGTCTATAGTTCCCTTTCCTCTAGTTCGGGTCTGCCATCAGTACTACATAGCCATATCTGGTAGTGTAGTTATTATTGTCTTGATGTTTGTGTCCATAGCGACTGGCACACAGACCAGGCTAGTCTAGTATATATAGCTAGTGATGTATGGTAGAATACCTTACCTCAACAATAGTTTGAGCTCCTGGGCTATTGTAAGGGAACCACTTAGAGGGGATCACTTCTTAAGCTAGTGGATAGTCCCAGAAGCTAGTTTGAGATTCAAGTAAAGTATTCACTAGTATGTATGCTGCACCGAATGTGGGAGTGATGCCTGCTGATTAATTGTACCTAAGCATTCCCATACCCTCTCTTTCCACTCAAAAATGCAAATAAATTCAGGAGAAATTCAAATAAATTGGGTAAAATTGGAATAAATTGGAACAGGCAGTGAGCAAAGCGAGCTGACTGTGGCCTTACTGTTGTAGGAAGGGAGCACAGCAACCTGACTTACAACAGTACAAATTACCAGTGAAGGAAGGGAGCAAAGCAACCTGACGTACAATTTGCAAACTGACTGTGGCCTTACTGTTGTAGGAAGGGAGCACAGCAACCTAACACACAACAGTGCAAATTACCAGTGAAGGAAGGGAGCACAGCAACCTGACGCACAATATTGCTCATTGTATCGCAGACTGTTATTGGAAAGGAGCAAAGTAACCTGATGGACAACACTATCTGCAGCTGCGCAGACCGTTGTAGGAAGGGAGCATAGTGGACTGACTTCAACACAAACTTAATAACACAGAATTAGTAGAGGGTTCAAGAAGGGCCAGAGGCCCAGATGAAAACATCATATCTATGACAGCTTGCTAGTATATATACTCTATACTAGACAATCACATGCATAGTCACATGTACATATATCAGTAATCACAATTGTCCTAATATTAGAGAGAAGGCATTGCACTGCATAACACAGACAGGGAAGACTCAGGAACAGTGGGAGTGCAATACACGAACTGTCACTGGGCCACTAATAGAACAGACCCAAGCACAACCCTAGATGTCCCTTCACAGCTATCTATTGCTCTAACTTAAGATGCCTCCTCTACTATAGTCAAGTGTGTTCTGGGACGCCTCTGAGTACCCCCTTACAGATATGGAGGACAGGAAGGTGACAGCTGTCATGGCCACATGGTAGTGTCATAGAGGGGAGATGCAAGGGAGAGTGGTAGAATGGAGAGTTTCCTTTTCTATTTCTTTTTAATTGAGTCTCTAACATTTGTAATATTCTAATATATTTTTCAGAGTGAAGATTGAAAATGGGAGCCTTCTTGGCCCTTGCCTTCATCTCAGAAGCTCTTGAGGTTGTAAATGTGATTCTCTTGAGTGTGTAAGGGGTAATCTTGGTGAGAGGTTGAGTTGGTGAATGTTTTCTATCATATACCCTACTCTTTCATGAGACAAGACACAGCAGTCGCTCAGACAACCTTCTATGGAGTAGCAGGCCTGAAAAGCCTGGCTAATCATCAACTCAGATCATATCACACCCATAAGGTTTGGTGTGGGGGTGCAGATGAGAGCTTGATTGAGTGTGGTAAGGCCTATGAGTGGTTTACTGACTATTCTACTAATGAGCTTGTTATGGTGTGTAAAGGTGGACACCTTAGGGACACCATGTGAGGCAGATCTAGATTGAGTTCCCAATCATTCTATCTATTTTTATATTATAGATAAGCTGCACTTTTTATTTTAATTTCTTTCTGATACCCCCACTTCTTCCTTTTCCCCACAAACCCTTTAGCATGCAATTGGGAACTGTCACCATCCCTTTCTACTTGCTAGTCACAGCTAAATCCCCTTTTGCCCCTTGCATCTGGAGCCCACCACAAGGGGAGTTTCAGGTTTGAGGGTATTCTCATTGATTCCACTACTTTCACTTTTACTTTGCACTTTTCAAAATTTCGAACTTTACATCAATTTCTAGAGTGGAGTCTAACCCAGAACAAAGAACTAGGAGTCAACAGACTTCAACAGTGCAGCAAGCTAGTTTAGCATCACCAGTCAACAACCCAGAACAACTATTACATAGGAGGCATAGAAGGACAAGTACGCAAGCAGTAGATCTGAACCTGGAATCTGATACTTTAGGTTTTGCACCACTAATGCTTGGATCCCCTTCTGATATTGAGCTGAACCCTTTTCTCAACTGCAATGCAGATCCCTCTAGACCCATAGTTCCTGGACGGTTCAGACTTGTAATTCCTGCCACGATTCTTGAAGAGTCTTTTATAGAGCACAATCTAGATTCAGTGCAGCATCAAGTGAACAGCAATTTCCGGGTACCCCTTATGCAATCCAACACTCTGACACCTGCTCTGCCAACAACTCAATCAAAAATGCCTTCAAAAACTCAGATGCCAACACCCCTTAGTCTGAGCACACCTAAGTGGAATGGACAAACAAAGATGCTCAGAAACTTTCTCAGAATTGTAGAACAACTTTTTAGACTTGCAGAAATAGCAGATGATAGACAAAAACTCAACTGGCTGATAAGCTATGTTGAGGCAGATATAGCTGACCAATGGTCGAGCTTCCCAGAATTTGAGACTGGATCTTGGAACCAGTTTCTAGATTGTCTGAAGATAGAATATCCAGAACTTACAAGCGAAGAACAGAGGATGATTGGACAACTGCGCAGATTATGCAAAGAGTACTCAGAAATCTCCCTGTTGAATAAAGAACAGCTGATGGAATTCAAACAGCGGTTTATGTATATTGCCCAGAAATGTTTGAAACCCCTAGCCATCACTGGAAACTGAGAGCTTATCGAGCTCTTTGTCAGATCTTTAGATAACTTGTTTCAAGATGCCCTGAATGCCAGATTAAGTATACAAGGTACCCTGAAGGTAGACGCACTAGGGAGAAGTCATATGGAAGGCCCCTATGATCTAAAACATGTTATTTAGAAAGCAGTAGATCTCGTCAGTGGAAAGACAATCACTCGGGCACTCAAACACACCCCGACAATCATGTTAAGAAATAATAAGATAAACCCAGAGTCTAGAGGACAAGTATTGTTCTCTAAAGAAGAATCGGTTAGAAAGATAGAGCCTAATACAGATGTAGAAAGTTTGCAACAGGAGATTAATACTTTGAAGATAATGTATGAGATACAAGAAAAGACTAGAGAAAGGCATGAGAAAAGCATGCAAGGTACTCTAGATAGTATCTGTACACTGATCTAGACTCAGGGTCAGACGCAGAAAGAAATGGGAGGTCCATCAAATAGATATAGATTTGGACCATCACAGACAGGGCCACCAAGGCCTCCTAGAAAATGTTTCTACTGCTTTGAACCAGACCACTTGTTCCTTTTCTGTCTGGCTAAGACAGAAGATGAGAGGAAAGGTTTAATTCTAGTAGATAAATTTACTGTCAGATTTGCAAATGGAGAGCCCATTCCAACAGAGCATAATATGTCCATTAAGGACTGTGTCAGAAAATACCTGCCATCCTCCATCGCAGTAATGATGTGGGGTGATCCAGAACTAGAAACCTGCAGTGTGTGAGATCAGGAACCCGACACTGGAAAGATTGTCATATCACCTCAACCAGTAAGACGGCAAGTGGAAATACAATCTAGATCAAATAGACAACTAGAGGAGCTATCCCAACTAAGAAAGAAAGTTGGTAGTCTTGAGGTCATGTTACAGAAGGTGAGCCTGGAGAGAGAACTGACTCCAGAACCAGAAGAAGAGGACATAGAGTTGTTTTTGAAGAGAATGGCTGCTGAATACGTCCAGACAAGAAAAGACCCCATACCTAGAAAGAGATCGGGTTTTTAGAGCCACCAATGAAGAAACCCCTCTTCGAAAAACAGGTTCACTTTCAAGGTAGTAAGGTTTTGGAGGTGAACAAACAGAATCTAGATGAGGATTCCTCCTCGTCTACAGATGCAGAAGAAGGGACTTGTAGTAGAATTAGGACATTGACTACAAGTCCGAAGCATGAGTTTCCTTATCACAAGGTACCCACCCAGGTATTGGTAGTCAATGTCCTGTTGCTTCCAGCCAAATATTTCAGACAGATTCCTCAAAAAGACGGACTTTCAAAGAATAAGGTACCTATTGAGGAAGGAGTAAAGGCAGAAGATATATTGAATAGAATGCTAGAAGGAGAAATGAAAGTTACTCCCAAAGAATTGTGGGCTGTAGCGCCAAAATTATGGGTAGCCCTAAAAGAGATACTTATGAGCAAGCGGTCAGTTAGAGATGAGTCAAACCAAGATCTAGAAACAGATAATAACCAGTCCCAACAGAAGTTAGTGTCAGTTAATAGTCTGGAAAAACCAGAAAGGCGACAAGAAATAATCAAGATAGAAAATGGAGATATTGTAGAAGTTTGGGCTGTAGCTGATCCAGTCCTACAGTTCCTAGAGAAATTAAGCCCAGAAGAACAAGACTGTCAGGTGTTTGCAATAGAAGAAAAAGAAAAAGTAGAGAAGTCAGCTCCGGACATGGCCCACCTTAGAGTTGTGCCAGCCATTGTTAATGGGGTCAGCAAAGAAGAGGTGTTGCTAGATAGTAGATCTCAGATTGTGTCAATGACCAAGAAGGTTGCTGCTGCAAACAAAGTCGCTGGGGACCCAAACCTTAGCATCCAAATGCAAAATGCAAATGGGTCTCTTTCTAGAACATACAGACTAGCTAGGAATGTGCTGTTCATGTTAGAAGGAGTGACAGTACTGCTATAAGTCCATATTATGGAGGAGGCACCTTGTTATGAGAGTCCCAGGGAGGAAAGAGTTTCCCATGCATTCATACATTTGATCTCTAACATCAAGTCATATAATGGGGTCAAGATATAAATAGCATGGGAGATTAGATAATCATATCACATGATGAGGTCTTGTGATCATAGAATGTTCTGGAAGGACATGTGACCGTGTAGTAATAGAGGTACAGCCACTTGTAAAATAGTATAAGTAGGTAGTCGAATCCAACGGAGAACTCCATTGAGTTCTTCCTAAACACTCACCTAGAGTGATCCCTAAGTCGTCAAGACCCTGTGATAACACACCTTATACAGTATTAATGGGGTGGCCTTTTGACTCTATTACAGAAAGTAGAATTATAAACAATCAAGAAGGAAACCAGACAGTTTGTATCACCTGTCCATATACTAGAGCAACGGTAACAATACCAACTTATAAAAGAGAGGCCCTACCTAGAAGGGTAGACAGTCTGGCAAATTTTTGGTAAACCTTGAGGAGTCTGAGATGCCCCACAGAGGAGAGGTTCCTTGTATAATCAGTCTAGATTATAATGGGAACCCTTTTGTCAGTAAGGTGTTGCCCTTAGAAGGAAATGAACTGACTCCAGATGAACTGAGAATACTATACTTAGAAAAGAGTACAGAGTCCTTGAAACAAGAGGATAGCTTGCTTCTAGATCAACTTCTACAAGAGATAAAGATACCAGAAACCCATAGACGACAGATAATGTCAGTTGAAGAAAAATTAAATAAGCCAGATGAACCTACCCAGATAGTGGACTGTTTTACAAAGAAATACAAACCAGTCACACTAAAGGTGAAGCCAGTACTGGGGATGTTACCAGAAAGGTTTAGAATCACCAGAGAGATAATAGGAGATCTATTAAAGAATATGCCCAGACTACCAGAGCAACTACCTGAGTTCCAGACAAAGGGGCGCTACAATCTAGACTGTAAGGGCGACTGGGGCACAAGACTCCAGGAGAATCCTCAGTTAATATTACAGTTAGTGGTTATAATACAACTCACCTCCAGGAGAATCCTCAGAGATTAGGATGAGGCTCCTGGAGGGATCTTCTACATTATATACATCCCTCAGTGTCAGGGTTCACAGGATCAGAGCTAAACTAGTGTGTTTAAGTATTACTAGTTAAACAGGCTAAAGTAGCTCTGGAGCGTTGTCATGTCATTCAGGGGTAGGAATGGAGGTGTTCCCTTACATTCACCCTCCCTTCAAGATTGCTACGTCTTGAAGCAATGGACTCAGAGTGGAAGATGCTGTTGAACTCTGTGTGTCGGATATGTCTCGGAGCTCCTGGGTGTTTGCGGTGGAACTCCGCTGTGAGTTCTGGCACGGAGACTTCAGAAGCAGACTCCCAGGAGTTGTGTTCACGGCCGTATCCTTTCCACTTGATGAGGTACTGAAATCTTCTCCGATGCCAATGGCTGTCGAGTATCTCCTCTACTTCCCACTCCAGTTCTCTATCGATGACTATGGGCAGTGGGTGACCTTTTGTTTTCCGGCCTGCGATTGGGTCGTCCGGGGCCGGAGTAAGCTTCACTACGTTGAACACTGGATGGAGTTGCTTCATCCAGTATAGCAGTCTTAAGCAGTAGGCCATAGGTCCGATCTGCCGTTCTACTACAAAGGGGCCAAGCCGTCGGTGCGAGAGTTTCTGTGAGGGGCATGTAGTTCGGATATCCGATGCATCAAGGAAGACTTTGTCACCGGGTTTGAACACCAGAGCCAGAGTTCTTCGTCGGTCGTAATACCTTTTCATGTTGTCCTGTGCCTTGTGGATCACGGATTTGGCCTCGTTAATTGTGGTCCTCATCCTCTCCGTGAACTCGTTGACTGTCTCTAGACTAGAGCAGTTCTGTCGGGGTTCGAATCCCATGCGAGGAAGTCTTCTAGTGTCAAGTAGGAATGGAGGCTGTTGGGTGGCGGAGTAGACATGGTTGTTGTGCTGGAACTCCACCATGGGGAGGAGGTCGTACTAGTCGTTCTGCCGTTCGTTCACAAAGAGCCGGAGGTACTGATCTAACTCTTGATTGACGTGCTCCGTCTGTCCATTGGTTTGAAGGTGCCATGCTGTGGAAGACGCCAACTTTATCCCTAGTAAGCGATAGAGTTCTCTGGTGAAATGCGCTACGAATTGAGGTCCGCGGTCCGAGATTACACACTTCGGAAGGCCGTGGAGCTTCCAGACTTGATGTAGGAAGAGCCTGGCTGCTCCTTCCACTGTCACCGTTGTGTGTGTCGGAATGAAGTGCGCTCGTTTCGACACTGAGTCCACTACCGTCATCACTGCGTCGTGACCAGAGGAGAGGGGGAGTTCTACGACGAAGTCCACACTAAGCGTGTCCCATCGCGAGTCCAGGATCTGGAGAGGGTGCAATTCGCCTACCAGAGCCTGCCTTATTGGTTTCGTCCTAATGCAGAAGTCACAGGTGCTAATGTACTATCCAATGTACCTAGATATTTGAGGCCACCAGTAGTCTCTGGAGACCAACTCCAGTGTTTTCCAACATCTGGGATGTCCAGCGACCTTTGTATCATGGCACAACGAGACCACTCGCCTCCATAAGTCCGGATTCCGGGGAACGTAGATCTTGCCTCTGAAGCAGAGTAGTCCTTCGTCTTACTCAATGCTTGCCGGAGTTCTTTTGCTGCCTTTGCCACTGGTTCTTCCTGGTCTCCTTTCTGGTTCCCTTGACGAATTTCTCTTAGGATGTCTTTCTCCGGTCCCTCCAGCCGAACTCCTTCGAGAGCTCAGATTGCCAAGAGCTCTGGTCGTAACAGGACCACATCTTCGTTGTCAGAGGCTCCGTTGCCATGGTCTGGCCTCCGCGATAATGCGTCTGGCTTCCCCATGCAGCGTCCTGGGCAGTGGACTAGCTTGAAGTCGAAGTGGGCTAAGTACAGAGACCAACGGGCTTGACGACAGTTGAGTTTCTTGGCCGTCATGAAGTACTCCAAGTTCTTATGGTCCATCCAGATCTCCACTGGGTGTCAGGCTCCTTCCAGGAAATGCCTCCACTCTTCTAGCATGTGGATGATGGCGAGCATCTCTTTGTCATAGATCTCGTAGTTTTGTTCCACCGGAGACAGGGATTTGCTGTAGAAGGCCACTGGGTGCCATTTCTCCTCTCCGGGTAGTTGCTGAGAGAGGGTGGCTCCAGAGGCAAAGTTGGAGCTGTCAGCTTCGATACAGAAGGGTTCCGAATCTTGGGACGACACCAGGACTGGAGCAGTGGTCACTGCCGTTTTGAGATGTTCAAAGGCTTCCTGTTCCTTGGTATCCCACTTCCAAGCCTTGTTGAAACGAGTGAGGTTGAAGAGGGGCCTGGCGATGGTGGAAAAGTCCCGGATGAAGCGATGGTAGAAATTGACGAAGCCTATGAAAGCCTGCATGTCAGTCTGGTTCTCTGGGATGGGCCAATCGTGGACTCCAGCAACCTTAACAGGGTCCATCTCGACCTTGTTCTCCGAGATGACCAGTCCAAGGTACTCAATCCGTTTCCGATGGAACTCACACTTCTCTGGGCGGAGGAACAACTTGTGTTCTACCAGTACTTCCAAGACCCTCCAGACCGCTTGTTCATGTTCCTCCTCTATCCGTGTAAAGATCAGAATGTCGTCCAAGTACACTACCACAATCCCTTCAGCTATGAGGGTCCTGAAGATGTCATTCATCATAGTTTGGAAGGTAGCGAGGCTGTTGGTCATTCCGAAGAACATCACAAGGGGTTTAAAGAGGCCGCGATTGGTGCGGAAGGCTGCCTTCCATTTGTCTTTGGGCTTGATACGTACGTTATTGAAACCCCATCGGACATCAAGCTTTGTGAAGTACTTGGCTCTGCAGAGTTGGGAGACGAGTTCGGAGATGAGGGGGAGGGGGTACCTGTTCTTGACGGTTACGGCGTTCAGTACGCAATAGTCTTGGACCAGCCAGAGCAAACCATCCTTCTTTTTAATGAAGAACACAGGGGCGGCGATGGAGGACTTGGAGGGTCGGATTCGTCCAGTATGTAGGTTTTTCCTCCAGGAAGGTGTCCAACTCAGTTTGCTCCAATGGGGACAGGGGATAGACCTTTGACGACTTGGGCTCCGCTCCGGGGATCAGTTCAATAGCATGATCCCACTTGCGGTGCTCTGGCAGTATGTCAAAGTCTTCTTTGGCAAACACGGATTGGAACTCCACGACATAAGCGGGCAATGGAGTGTTAGTGGCCTGAGTCTCTTTGCTACGTCTGGCTCCTTCCATGAGATGCTGGGAGGTCGTAGCCATAGCTCGGAGGTCGGTCGGAGTGAGCTCCGGGAGGAGGCGCATAAGGAAGAGTTGGTCTCCGGGCTCTCAGTCGGGGCTGTATGTTTGCGGAGGCGTTGTCATGACTTGGCAAAATGGCTAAGTTATTATTTAATATTTCTTTTCTTTTTCTTTTCTTTTAGTTTTGAATATTGTTTTTCTTTTTCTTTTCTTTTAAATAACGGACGCGCGAGAGCAAGTTGACTCATAGGGAAGCATGGGATAGAAGGACAGGGTTAGGGTTACTCTGCTTGTATAAATAGTGTACAGAATCTAATGGAAACTCTATTGAGTTCTCTTTGTCAAATGCTGAACAAAGAGACAGTTGGCTTAATTCCGGTCATCAGACTTTAGCTGCTGACAGGCGTCTCTTCAAGCTCTAGCTCTTCCTGGAGTAGGGGCATGGGTCTGTTTTGACACGATTGGAGGGCTTGGAGTTCAGTTCTTTTCTGGTGGGTTTGTTCCTTCCATAGGGCACATCCTCCTTCACACTGGAGTGGACAACAGGTCATTTCGACTTCTCTCTTTTCCCAGTCAATCTTGGGGTTGTGATCCTTGAGCCAGTCGTAGCCGAGGATCAGGCTTTGTTTCCCAAGTCTGGAGACAGCCAAAAGCATCCTTTCGGAGTGAGTCTTGTACTGGAGAACCACATCTACGATCTCAGAAATCTGTCCTGCCTTGTTGGGGGAGCTGTCAACGTTGAAGACCGGGATGTTACGTGAGAGGGTCCGAGTGTTCATCCCTTTTGAGCAGACAAAATCTCTGTCGATGAAACTTCCGGTTGCTCTAGAGTCCAGGAGGGCCTTGACGGAGTAGAGTTTGCTTGTGTCTGTAGTTCCAATTTCTACTAGCAGGAGGAGGGAAGTTTCTCGTGCGTCCAAGGTGCTGATTGCGAAGAGCTTGGGCAGCCTCTTCTCCCACTTGAGTTTATGGAGCAGAGCAGGGACTGGAGGGTTAGGGGACGGTGCGTCTATTAGTTCACTATTAATTGTATTGGGATCCTCTATATTCAATACAGTGAACTTATTTACTGGCGACCGGGGCGCACTTATCTCCAGCCGCGCTACACAAAATCCTCTTCTTCCTCTGGGGGACAAGACTCTTCAATTGGAACCACGTCTTTCAATGCCAGCAAATCTTCGAACAGCTCCTCCTGCTGCTCCAAGGTGAGTTGACGGACGTCCATGTGGTGGGGGCAGTCACAGACTAGGTGGTTTGTGTCTCCGCATCGGTAACATCCTCGCGGAGGCAGAGATCTTTCTTTCCTAGTCACGTCAATGTCTATAGGGACTCTCATAGACGGAGCGGGCGGTGGAGACTTCGGAGTGACCAGAAGAGGTGGAGCAGGGGGCAATCTTACCATGGACATAGGTGGGAGTCGGGCGGAGATGGTTTTGGTTGGTGCGGAGGGAGTGGAACATGACACGGATTAAAAGGCCTCATTGGCAAGGCGCGCCTGGTCGATCCTCCACGCTGCTCTGTACCACGCATCGGGGTCGGTGTCAGCTGGTCGTCCATATGGCATAGTGGCGATTTGGTTCTGGATCCCTATCCTGAGACCTCGTCAGAACTTCACCACTAGTGTCCGGGGATCTGTGTAACCTGCATCAGAGACCAGGGCTAGGAAGTTGTCCAGGTAGTCGTCCACTGTCCGGCCTCCTTGGTGATAGGAGACGCCTTCCAGAGCATTGATTGCATCCGCTTCTGTGTTAACAGGAAAGAAGTGGACCCGGAACTGCTGCTCAAAGTCTCTCCAGGTTTGGATAGGGAAGACGCCAGTGTCCGCTTCCTGGCGAAACGCATTTTTGGACCACTTGGTAGCACAACCACTTTTGAAGAATGTGAGAGCCCAGAGGATCTTCTCCTGCTCATCATGGAACTGCTCTAGGGCTAGACGGATGTACAGGGAGCAGGAGTTCAAGAACGCACGGCTATTGTGACATTCTCCGCCGAAGTCCGGGGGAGAGAAGAATTTGGAACGTGTTCGTCTGGCGGTCTGAGTGGGGGGTGGAGACACTGGAGGAAATAGTACAGGTGGAGGAGGTGTGTTCAATACAGGCGGAGAGGAGGGGTTAGCTACTAGCTGTGTGAGCTGCTGTAACTGCGTGGTCAAGACTGCTAGGTGTAAGGACGACCGGAGTGGAAGACTCCAGAAGATTCCTCAGTTAATTATAGTCAATGAAATACTGTTACAACCTACCTCCAGGAGATTCCTCAGAGAATTAGATGAGGCTCCTGGAGGGAACAATCTACATTATATACTACAGTGTCTTCGCA
>Ga0153988_1000337_pt1 | contig 11971 bp, 11 predicted proteins | sample TSNC072MetaG_FD_104742 | JGI IMG/M metagenome (GOLD analysis project Ga0153988, IMG submission 104742) | Attine ant fungus gardens microbial communities from North Carolina, USA - TSNC072 MetaG | ecosystem: Host-associated > Fungi > Mycelium > Unclassified | place: USA: North Carolina, Jones...
CAAAGGCACTATCATATGTAGAACAATAGGTAGTAGCATGTGATGATCTGTCCTAGTGCACAGACCATCACTTTCATGTATATAAGGACTCATAGTCTGAGGATTAGACCTCAGACTTAACAATATCTTTTGTTACTGTCTAAACTTTTGAACCTTTCAAGATTCTAAAGCACCAATCACAAATAAGTAAGTGACTATTTGTGATAATTGGCCAGAAGACGCGCTGAGGCAGAAACCCTGCTTTGCTAGCAGGAAGAAAAGGAACACCTTGAGCATCAAGCCTGCAAAGAGGTAAAAATTGTAAAGCAAAAAAGGTTGGAGGAAGAAATACAGAGAAAACAGGAAGAGGAAGAAGCACGGTGGAGAGAAGAGGAACATCAGAGGAATCTGGTTCACTGTCTAGAGGCAGACTATGCTGCCACTGTGGAAAAACAATGGCACAAAAATTGGAATCAGACTTTCTTGCCGCCTTTATCTTTTCCTTCTAATGAGGAGATGAACCTCATCGATCTTTTGCCTCTGACCAAGAGGTAATGTGTCCACTATTTGCCCAAGGAAACTCTAAAGGCCCGTCAACGACGCGAGGAGTTGGCAAGAGAAATGGGAACATCGGTTGTTGGTGGAGGAAGTCCATGTGAGAGATGTGCAGACTTCAGAATACTTTGTATTCTCCAAAATTTGCCATAAGCATTTGTTTGACTTTTCCTTGCTCTATTAATTTTTTGTAGTTATGCAACTTCATGTGCTCCCTGCGCCAAGTCCAAGCCCTTCAATGTGGACAAGGCATGAGCAAAAGCCAAGGCGGAAACAGTCTGGAGGTCAAAAGCGAGAAAAGCGAAGCAACAGATGGACGTGGAGTAGAAGACAGAGATCTTGAGAAAGTTGGAGGATCTGAGTGAGCTGAGCAGATTGAGAAAGGACGTCTGGAGGATTGCAGTGGCATTGGAGAAGCTGGCTGGCATAAAAGGCCAGGACTCCAATGAGAAGTTATTGTCGTGGCCGGAGTCTGAGAAAAAGGAGACAGAGGTACAAGGGAGTAAGAAGAAAGGAAAGCAGAAGGAGGAGAGGATAAATGGAGCAGAGGAGGAAGAAAAAGTTGGAGGGTAGAAAGAGGAAAATGGAATAGAGGATGTGGAAGAGAAAAGTAATAGTTTCTCTCCAGTTGCATATTCTGTTGATACCGGAGCTTTTTGATTTTTCTTTTTTGAATATTATTTTTCCTTTAATCTATGGGTAGAAGTAAATGTGAGTGATGACAAATAATGAAGCAAGAATACAAGTATTGAACAACCACAATGGAAACTGCAGAGGAATACAAGTACGCAAGTTTTGCAACAGAGACTGCTTCTGAATACAAGTATCGGATTACAACGGAAACTGCAGAGCGGAATACAAGTAAGCAATTCAGTGCAAAGGAAACTGCACTCCGAAATGTATATAAAGACTCATTATTATTATTATTATTATTATTATTATTATTATTATTATTTCTTTTTTTTTGAAACAGAGTGGATGCAAAGAAGTGGAGTTGAGGAAGTAGAATGAAGGTATTTCAGGGTTATATTGGTTCCGGTTTAGAGGGATACTTGAGATGAAAATTGTTCAATAATTCTTTGGCATGTTCCAGTTCCATTACTAGTAACCATTCGGAGTCATTGTCTGTATCTTTGTATCCCAGCCATATAACCTTGTAGAGCAGTTTGCATGCCCTCCAATGGTCAATTTTGGAGTTGACTATCTTGGAGATTTCATATTCTGGTTTTCTATTGATAATCACAGATGCTATCACAAAAGGTCACTTACTTGTTTTGTGATTGGTTGAAATATAGATTCAAAAGTGCTTATGGGCAGAGTTAGACAAGCGACAAAAGATGTTGTTAAGTCTGAGGTCTAATCCTCAGACAAGGAGTCCTTATATACAGAATTGTGATAGTCTGTGCACTAGGACAGATCATCACATACTACTACCTATTGTTCTATATATGGTAGTGCCTTTGTGCTAGAAATAATGATAACTTAACCATATGGAGGCTGTCCTTTGTTCTAAGAAAAGAAAAGATAACTATCTATGGGTAATTAATAAAGTTCATGTACAAACATTGAGGCCTTCATATCTCCACAAATATTAATTGTCTCAGCGCCATTTTAGGCTCATTCTGAGCGGTATGAAGAGGGCTTCTCTGATGCCTAAAAGCAAAGCTTATATCATGGCAGTTTCTGAGATATTGGTGATTTAATAAATGGTACTATAGTGGTTACTAGTTGATCTGCCTAATATCTCGGCCATCACTGATCGCTTCGAGACATGACTGGTATCTATTGAAAGGTCTCTTCAAGGGCTTTCTGTAGCTGTTGAGACCGTGAGAATCGTTGAAGAATTGATGGAGATATGGCCAAATGAAGTTTGTGACAGGTACTAGCAGAGATTCAGAACACTGCTGGAAGGTGTTGGGTGTGGCTGGTTCGAGCATAGAGACATGGAACACAGGATAAGCAGCCCTCATGGTGTCTGGAAGATGGAGTGTGAAGGATTGCAGACTGGGCTGAGCAATTATTTTATATAGTCTGAGGTACTTTTCGGAGAGTTTCTTTGATGGGCGAGTTGTCTGGAAGTACTGTGATCTGACGAATACTGATTGTCCCACTTAGAAGTCTGGTAGTTGTTGTCGACGAGAGTCAGTGGAGGGTTGATATTGCCTTTGGGCTTTGGCGATTTCCTCTTTGAGTGTGCCTTGTAGTTTGTCAAGATTAAGTACAAAGTCACGGGCACGAGAGAAAGCTATATCTTGTTCTGGGTACATACTAAGGTTAGGATGATATCCTTTGTTGGCAAAGAATGGGAAGACACCAGTAGTAGTACTAGGAGCATTATTGTAAGCAAATTCAGCCAGGGGTAACAGTTCTGACCAGTTGTCCTGTTGGTAGTTGCAATATATGTGGAGATACTGTTCCAATGTCTGGTTGGTCCGTTCTGCTTGACCGTTTGCCTTTGGATGGTATCTGCTGGTAAAGTGAAGTCTCATATCTAGGGCGGTACCTAGGGAGCGAAAGAAGTGAGAGACAAACTTGGAGCCACGGTCGGATGTAACATTAGATAGAACTCTGTGTTTTGAAAAGACATGAATGATGAAAAGTCATGCTAATTCCACTGAAGTGATAGTGTTGTGAGTGGGAATGAATATGGCTTGTTTCAACAGGTGATCTACTATAACTAGGATAGTGTCGAAACCGGAGAAGGAAAGAAGTTTCTTGATGAAGTCCATAAAAATTAAATTCCATGGGCGTTCCAGAATAGGGAGTTGTTGGAGGGATCCACATGGTCTGTAATGCTGTGGTTTGGTTCTCATACAGGTAACACAAGACTTACAGAACTTTTGTATGTTGTCGTGGATGTTTGGCCAGGTATAGTATCTCCGTACGAGTTCCAGTGTTTTATTTTGGCCCAGATGTCCTGCTAGAACATGGTCGTGATGATATTGAAGAACTTGGAGGTGTAAGTTGGCGTTATCTGGAACATATATTCTGTTGTAGAGTCTGAGGAAACCTGTATCATTCTTTGACCAATGTCCTTTCAGATAGAGTAAATGGTCAAAGATGGAAAAGTCAAAGGGGAGTGTTGCCAGAATATCAGAGTAGAGTTGGTTTTGATCCAATATTGTGGCTGTGCAAAGTGTCAGAGTAGTGAGGATGGTTGTTTGGAGAGATGCTGCAATTTGTTCGTGAGTAAAGACTGGATGGAAGTTATGAGGGTTCACTGAAGCATAGCCATTATCTCTCCCTTTCAGGTAGATGTCCCATCGTCTAGTTAGAGCGTCCAGTTTGGTGCCAAGATGTCTGGAATGGAAGTGAATTATGAGGTTGAATTGAGAGAGGTACTCCAGCCATCTTGCTTGTTGGCATATTAGAATCTTGGTTGTTGAGAAATACTCCAAGTTCTTGTGATCCATTACAATGTCGATTGGTGAAGCAGACCCCTCTAAATAGTGTCGCCAAATTTTGAAGGCTTTGAATATTACAAGTAATTCTTTGTCATGGACGTCGTAGTTGAGTTCCAGAGCAGAGAATGTTTGGGAGTGGAAGGCTATGGGATAGATCTCATTATCTTTAGTCATAATGGAAAGAATGGCAGCAAGAGTGTTTAACGTGGTTCTAGTGTTGCATGATATCATCGGAGTAGATTAGGATATCGTCCAAGTAGACTACTATGCACATATCTAGGAGGTTGGAGAACACGTTGTTCATGAAATGTTGGAAGGCAGCTGGAGTGTTAGTTAGTCCGAATGGCATTATTGATCATTCGAACGCTCCATAGTGAGTCTAGAAGGCAGTTTTCCATTCATCTCCTTTGGCAATACAGACCAAATGGTACACATGTTGGAGGTCGATCTTGGTGTAGATACAAGCCTTTTGGGGGGAATCTAAGAGATCAGAGATGAGGGGAAGTAGGTATTGGTCTTTTTTTGTGATTCTGTTGAGTCCATGGAAATCTACATAGAGCTGGAGGGACCCATCCTTTTTCTTTACAAACAGGACTAGCACTCCGTATGGAGACGACATAGAACAGATGAATCCATTAGTTAGGTTTTTGTCAATGAATTCTTTTAGTGCTTTCTGTTCAAATTTGGACAAAGAGTAGATGGTTCCTACTGAAGGATAGGAATCTTTTTCCAGATCAATCTAGAGGTTATAAGGATGGTGGAGAGCAAGTGTTTCTGCTTTGGACTTGCTAAAAACATTAGCGTACTTATGGTATTCCTCTGGGATGGAAGTGAGGTCGATTTTTTTGGAGATGGTGGTGGATTTGACCTGCATTATGGAACAGAATTGGAGAGCAAATATTTTCGAGCCTAATAGGTGCAGGGCCCAGAGTAGGGCTAGCATATTGATAATTGTGATATGAGGTCACTTGGGGTTAGATAGAAAAGTCTCAGATGAAGTGAACTGCAGAGGGGTTTCTGCTAGAGAGAACAGAGGATTTACCAAGGTTTCAACAGGAGGAACAGAAGCTGGACTTTGGAGTAAATATAGTGGTCGAAAGGATATTGACCCAGAAACCCAGTCAATCAATGGATTGTAGTGGGTGAGCCAAGAGTGACCTAGTACCAGAGAATAACAAGAATCAAGCGGAGTGACATAGAAGTCAAGAGTCATGCATTCACTGGAGAGAAATTTTACAGGCAACAATACTATCTCAGAAATAATATTATTTGAGATTCCATCAAACAGATGCAGTTCCACAGGAGGGGTAGGAGTAGGCAGAGAATGTTCATGAGCAAAAGCAAAGTCCAAGAAACAGTGTGTAGATCCGGAGTCTACCAGCGTTTGGATGGGTATAGACTGGAGATGGTCCGAAGCACACACCAGAGGAGAGACAAGGGGTATACAAAAAGAATTAGGGTCAGAAAGAGCAGATGCATTGAGACACATTGAACTTGTTTGTGCAACTATGAGTCCAATGCGACTCCCAGTTTGTGCTGAGTTTTGGAAGCCACGCTCTAGTTTCCAAGAGATTCTTGGAGAGCAGAGTCTCTTAATTCTCTAGAATAGTTAGTCGTGCCCTTATCAGTTGTTTCCTAGGGTACCCATTTACCTTGTGGTCCTTCGATTCGCAATACAGACAGAGGTTATTGTCGATACAGTGCTTGTACTCATTACTGTTTAATTTACCATCTCTGCCCAGTTCGTCAGAGAGATCAACACACAGAGTGGACAGAGATCGCAATTTAATGATGGAAGATGATGATCTGGGGGGTTTCAGGGAATTCCGAGAGGGTATGGTCTGTGGTAGATTTGTGGTTAACTGGGGACAAGATGGAGTAGAGCTTGAGGAGGCAGAGTACTGAGCCATTTTCTCTTGTTTTTGGTGATGGCTGTCTGCTGTTTTCTTCTCCGTATTGCAGAAATGATCTCATTTGCAGTTTCATTCCCAGTAGCGATTGTCAAAAGTGATTGCCAGTTGGTACATGGCATGGAAGGAAGTGGGTTTTCCCTGTTCTCTGTTCGCTATCAGATCCTGGAGGCAATTTGGCAATCACTGGTAGAAGCGATGGCATAGCACTGTATCACCCTAGTTCAACTATACTGTGTACCACATGAATTCCACATTGTAAGTGGCAATCTTATCTCCTGGCTTCATACAGAGGTTGTCGATGAGATTGGTGACATCCCCTACTAGGTCCGAGAGTCCAAAATAGACCTGGAGCTCTTCCACAAAGAGATGCCAAGTCAAAAGCCAGGGTTGTGCATAGCTGAGGTCTTCCTGTTGTAGTGTAACTTCGAACCAATCTTGCGCTGATGGAAATCAAAGGGAATTGATCACAGAACAAGAGTGAAAACAAATGGGAACACAAATGAGCCTCAAGATGTCTCACAATTGTGTGCTAACAAGTAGGCACTGGGAAGATGATCAGATATAAAAAAGAGAGCTTGAGGATAGAGGAGATAATAGGGTACAGCTCAAAAGACCGAAAGAAATGATAATAAAGTATTTAAGAATTCACTTGAGGTAGATCTCACCATAATAGGATCTCTAAGATGCGTGTTCATCTCGCATTGTAACACTACTGCCCTTACCTAGTCTAGTAGTCTGGCTTGCCATCGATACAGCAGAACTACCTAGAACTCCTGTGCCATTGTGTGGGCTCTTCTTTAGCTGACCGTACAACTGGAAGCCAACTCCAATGACATATAGTGAACTATTAACTCCTAGCATAAGCGAATGCCCAAGTCCGTTGGGGCTTAAATTCCTGTCGAGGGAGAGGTTTGGAGGGTTTTTAGAAAGTAAAGTAGAACACTTAGAAAAATAGAAAACTTAGTCACTCAGAATAGCCATTAAGCTCTAGAGCAACAGAAAGGGATGATAATGGGGGTATGATGCTTGAGTTCCCTTCTGTGCCCTAGAGTATTTTATTATGATTACAAAGCAAAGAAACAACAAAGAAAGTGAGACAAAGAAAACCTCTGAATTCCCGAACATAGCAAGGCTGCAATGATGAAACGGCATCCTTTCCAAACACTGGCTAACTGCTCCCCACTCTTCTAGTTCTACTCCGGGAACTCTCTCTCACACAATGGTCGGATCTCAAGCCTCTTGACAGGCTGTAGACAGAGACGGCGATCTTGAGCCATCTTGCTCTCAAGCACATTTCCTTTATCTCACCTTCCTATTACCTCTCTCCTCAGCTTTCCTGTTCTTCTCTTTATCTCTTTTATGTCTTTTCACTCTCCTGTATTCCAATTTCCTTCCACTGCCATTGCAAGGTGACTTCATGGTGGCTCGACTCTCTTGATCTTGCTATAATTAGCCATTAGTGATGATGGCTCAGATCTGATCGTAACTCTTTTATGAATAATGCTGCTAGCTGCTGAGGTATGACGTCACTCAGATTGTGTTAATCCATCTAAGTTCGCTTCCATCCTCGAGAGCACTTCTAGAAGAGAAATCCATAGGAAATCCGATACGAGGTGTCTGGACAAGCGTCTATGAGGTGTATGTAGCAGTGGTCACAGCCACTACTCTGCTACTCAAGCTAGATACTCGAGTTCACAACAGGGCATCTAAAGAAACATCTCTGGGAGGCCAAGCTCTCCTTTCAAGCTAGTTATTCTAGTTATTAGGGTGTAAATTGTCACTTATTTTGCCTAAACATTTGTACAGCATAACAGCGCTACACCGGAGAGGTAGATCATTGCGAAATTGATTTTCTCTTCATCAGTGGAAAATTGCGAAAGGTTGGCATGGAAAAAAAGTCGGCACTGAAATAAGAAGTGATTGAGCTTGTGAAGGTCAGAACTGTTGAAGGTGTCTAGAATACAAGCCTTCGATTAGTAAGATTTTGGCGCTGATCCTCTGTTAAGGTTTTCCGAAAGTTGTTGGAGAGCCTCAGCTAACTGATTGTTAACAGGGTTATGGTCAGCAACAGGAGATAAAGTTTGAAACACAGGAGTAGGAACAGAAATAGGAGCATCGATCCAGTCTGGGTTGTCATTAACATGAGGGATAGTAGTAGGATCCACACTATGGAATTCCGAAGGTTCCACCAGAAGTGGGGATAAACAGAAACACACCAGAGTACGAGGTGTCCCTGATTGGAGGCGTCTTGACCTCCTTGGGAGACTAGAAGCAAAACGACTGATAGTTTGGTCAGAAAAAGGAATAGAGTTACTCCCAGAAGAGGGAGCTGCAGATTGGCGAGACATTAAAACTATAACACGATAGGAACTGGTGTGAGTCTGTAAATTCTGTCAAGGACGGAATTGCGGAGGACAAAGGAGTGGAGTAATAGATAAAAGTACACTCCAGAATGAAGTAATGTACTATGTCGGAGAGGAATATTACTTAGCAATAGTATAAACCCCAAAAAAAGACTCCGGCGACAAGTGAAAGACGTCAGAGTGGAGTATGACTTAATGAACGATCTTGGCTTCAACTTATGTGTTGTACCCCAGTCTCTGGTCATGAGGTGGTTGCATATTTCGGAGTAGAGGGAAGTTGTCAGAGGACAGGTCCTTAGGGAGGTAAACTAGGAATTCAGAGTGGACAAGGAAGTGTTAGGACCAGATGACGTTAATTTACAGACTGAGAAATTACACTATAACTACATAGTACTTATAGGAAGTCCAGAATAGGAGGAGAGTAGTCTACTATGCTATCCTACTATTATTAATTTTAGGAGAATAATTAGGAGAAATAAATTACATAATTATCATATTTCCAGAATATGACAAATGGCAAGTTCTCTCTTTTTGTATCTCTTTCTGTATTCTTCTACTCTAAGGGATTGGTACTCTTACCTGTCTTAGGACAACCTCAAGAGTGCTACTCAAAGTCTTGTTAATATCTCTCCTCTGATATAACTTTACTGAAAACCTTAACCAGACTCTCTAACAAGGAGCGTGAAGATATCAAGTGTTAGATATAAGCTTCAAGTTGAAACACATATTCAACTGTGAGGTTTAGAGTCTTAACAGGGTTGCTTACCACTGATCTTACAGTAGTCTCCCTTTTTCTCTTGCTTGTCTCAGCAACTCAGGACCTGACTTTTTTCTTTCTTATCTATGGAGTTTTGGGTATTGTTTCTACAGTTCCTTGAGGCTCTTTGTTACTCCTTTGTTTTTGATCATAGTGGATCAGTTTTACTATACTCTTATTCTTACAGATCGAGTGATGTTATGGCTATTCTTATTTCCTGCTAGGCCGCTGGTTCTGTTCCTTTGTGATGGGTGTCTTTCTAGACTTTTCCACATGAGGCTTCTTTCTTCTGACTAAGCTGCCATTCTCGGTGATGATGTTGTAGGACTATGGGCTTGACTCCACTGGTTCTCGACTGATTGGCCTGTTAGTGGTAGCAATCTTATGTCCCTGGGTATATTGCTATATAGTTAGGTAGCCAGCTTTTTGGAAGTGAAGTCCTCTGTGCCTTCTCTGCTACCTAGCAGGTGATTCTATCTTAGTTCTGTTTTTGGGGTATAAAGTCGCAAAATTTGTTTAAATTTAGACCTGAATATATTTTGGGCCTCATACCATTTGCTTGCCTTGTTTTATCTATAGTGCTGGAAGTCTTGAGCAAGTTAGGCATGGTTCCTAGTTGCTTTGGGGAAAATCCTTCTTTTCTTTGTCAGAGTCAAAGTCTATTGTTGGTTCTTCTGGGATGTTTTCTACAAGGTCTCTTTTCTTGTTAGTCTTTTTGGTAAAGAAATTCTTCTTAGCCTTGTAGGTCTTGTTGTGGAGTAGAGTTTTGAAGTTGAATTTGTTTGGGCATTGAGTAGTAAAGTGTCCTGGTGTTCCACAACTGAAGCATTTTCCTTTCTTAAACAACTTCTTCTGATCTTTGGTAAGAATATTGTTAAGGGTTTGATGTACTAGCTTCTGGATATGTTGGTTGGCAACTACAACTTCAGTAAATGATGTTACTTGTAATGAAGAAGGAAGTTCTCTCTTAATTGTTAATACTCTAGACCTCACAGTTGAATATGTATTTCAACTTGAAGCCTATGTCTAACACTTGATATCTTCATGCTCCTCATTAGAGGGTCTGGTTAAGGTTTTCAGTGAAGTTATATTGGAGAGGATAGATGTCAACAAGACTTTGAGTAGCATCCTTCAAGGTTGTCCAAAGACAGGAAAAAGTACTAATTTTTCAGAGTAGAGATTACAGGAAGAAATACAGAAAGAGAAAACTTGTTGTTCTTTTCTCTTTCTGGTCTGTATTTATCCTAACTAGGTATTGTAACGTAGTTACAATATGATAACACTACTTGTAACTAAGGGTGACTAGTTAAGTGACAGTTCAGTAACAGAAGCTAGAAGAGTGACAAGTCAAGTCAGAGTCTATAAATGGGTTAGTTCAATGTTGTTCCATTTAGTACAAGTCCAAAGATAGAAAGGAAATAGTCTGAGATTTCTCTGAAGAGTCCTATCCATAGCAAGAGTCTAATATCTGTTTAGAATCTCCTGACATTTAATGCATTACTACATTGTAACATCCTTATCCATTAGCACCATCATCTTATCTACTAACCACTTATTATCAGACCATAGCTGATAATAGCCATAGTCCCACTTGATATTCATAACACTAACTATAGCATCTGTTGGAATTAGGATCTCATGCAAGCCTACACAATACAACTAATGAGATCAATATATTGTTGGTAGATATGTTACATGATAAAGACACAAGTATATAGGTAGTATAGTTACTTGATACTTGTCATCTGTTTGTACCCTCCCTGTTCATATTTCATCAGTATTTCCAGTATTACTTTTGTTCTCCCCAGATTACTCAAGTTGAGATAACTCAAAGACAGGCTCTTTGAGTGTTACAAAGAGAACTCAATGATTGATTTTCTACACTACTTATATATGTCAACAGATACCAGCAAAATGGAAGGTATACAACATATCCTGAACAACAATAACTTGAGAAATCTGCTTGAATCAACAATAAAATGAGATAGTGCTCTAGTTATATTCACATAGTTAAGAATAAAAAAGGTTGGAAAATTACACCATATGGACCCTGTGTAGCAACTTAGCCTAGACAACTTAATCACCCTCCAAGTCCAAGTTGACAAGGAGAACTCAATAGAGTTCTCATTTAATTTTGTACACTACTTATACAACTACTACATGGTCTGTGTACTACTTTTCTGTGGTCCTTATGTGACTTAGTCATGTGATGTTACCTGACTGTGACCCTGTGACCCTGTGATGCTTAGTCACATGATACTTTCTCATGCTCCATCCTTGTGTAGTAAGTCTAGAAAAGAAAAGAAAAGAAAAAGAAAAGAAATATAAATAATAACTTAGCCATTTTACCAAGTCATGACACCCTGGGTACTGTGTCTTACACATTTGGGTCTTTGTGGAATAGCAGTCATGGGTAGAAAAACCATCATTATAGATAGAACAAGACATAAAAACCTCACAAAATCATTAACTTGCAAAAGATGATTGGGATCATGATAATGTTTGGAGCACTTTCAGCTTCAAACAGGAGAGTCCAAGTCACAATATTTTTTGAACAAAAAAGGTAAGCCCACCTTTGTCTAAGAATATCTGAACTGGCATAATTCTGCTTTTGGGAAGGTCCCATTTGTCAAGGACCATACAGAGCAGGAGCAGAATGACCTGAAGTGAAGCAGAATTACTCCAGAGTGGAAGGGAGTTGACAACAAAAGTAGGGAACAACCTTGGCCTCAGCTCATGTGCTGTGCCTCAATCTGCTGTCGCGTGTGTGGTTGCATATTTCAGGAGGACTGAATTATTGCCAGGAGTTCAGGAGAGGAGTGGTATATTGATAAGAGTGAGGATAGAACACATAAAAGACATTATAGACGTTAATCGATGAACTAAGGAACTAGGATGTAACTAATAGAGTACTTATACTAATTCCAGAATAGGAGGAGTACAAGTAACTAGTCTAAATCATGATCCTATAGGAGTAGACAACAGGAGTTCAGGAGCAGA
>Ga0153988_1000338_pt1 | contig 11963 bp, 9 predicted proteins | sample TSNC072MetaG_FD_104742 | JGI IMG/M metagenome (GOLD analysis project Ga0153988, IMG submission 104742) | Attine ant fungus gardens microbial communities from North Carolina, USA - TSNC072 MetaG | ecosystem: Host-associated > Fungi > Mycelium > Unclassified | place: USA: North Carolina, Jones Lake...
ATATGGTAGTGCCTTTGTGCTAAAATAATGATAACCTAACCATATGGAGGCTGTCCTTTGTTCTAAGAAAAGGACAGATGACTATCTATAGGTAATTAATGAAGTCTATGTGCAAACATTGAGGTCTTCATATCTCCACTAATATTAATTGCCTCGAGGTCTTTCTAGGCTCATTCTGAGCGTTATGAAGAAGGCTTCTGCTGAGCCTAGAACTGAAGCATCAATCGCGGCGGTTTCCGAGATATTAGCGATTTAATAAACAGTAACATGGTAGTTACCAGTTGATCTACTTAATATCTCGACCATTATTGATCACCTCGAGATGTGACTAGCATCAATCGAAAGGTCTTCTTAAGGGCTTTAAGCTGGCCTTAAGACCGTGGGAATCGTCGAATAATTGACGGAGATATGACTGAATGAAGTTTGTGACAGGACCAGACTTATCTCTCGAGCTAGTTATTATTGTTATTAGGATTAAAATTATTACTTCTATTACCTAAATAGCTGTCCAGTGTGACAACAGAACAATGGAGACAAAGGTTCCAAGTGTAGAGGGCAGAACAGTACCATAAAGCCCTCAAGAACTAGCTATTAAAAATACCCAAATTGTATGTGAAGAGCACAACAAAGGTCTTCATAGTGTTAAAGTTAGGTAGAATCCTTAGGAGTGGCATCAATGGATGGTAAAGGACCTTGAAAAGTAGTAGAAGAGGTCAAAGAGATTATGTGATCTTTGAGGACACAAGAGACTTACAAAGTCAATATTGTTGTATAGCTGTCACAAACTTCATTCAGCCATATCTCCATCAATTCTTCGACAATTCCCATGGTCTCAATGGCGCCCAAAAGCCCTTGAAAAGACCTTTTGATCAATACTAGTCATGTCTCAAGGCAATCAGTAATGGCTAAGATATTAAGCAGATCAACTGGTAACTACTATGTTACTATTTATTAAATCGCTAATATCTCGGAAACCACCATGATCAATGCTTTGGTTCTAGGCTCAGCAGAAGCCTTTTTCATAATGCTTAGAATGAGTTTAGAACAACCTCAAGGCAATTAATATTAGTGGAGATATAAAGATTTCAATATTTGTACATAGACTTCATTAATTATCCATAGATAGTCATCTGTTCTTTTCTTAGAACAAAGGACAGTCTCCATAAGGTTAAGTTATTACTATATTAAGCACAAAGGCACTATCATATATAAAACAATAGATAGTAGTATGTGATGATCTGTTCTAGTACATAGACTATCACAATTCTATATATAAGGACTCATAGTCTGAGGATTAGACCTCAGACTTAATAATATCTTTTGTCACTTGTCTAACTTTACATTTTTGAACTCTTTAAAGTATCAAAGCACCCATCATAAATAGTAAGTAACCTTTTGTGATATAGGCATTTTTTAGTGCCACAACTGCTGTAAATAGGGCCATTTAACCTTCTCCTGTAGAGCTTATGGATCCAAGTATCAGAAATGCAGCAGTTCTTATAAACTTGAACACCACAGAGACTTAGTGTGGTGCTACAAAGCTAACCCTAAACTTGACCCTTCCCATCTCAAAACTGCACAGGGTTTGCCATGTTCCCACTCTTTTAAATGTATTAACTGTAAAGGCGACTACATAGCTAATGACTACAAATGTCCTTTTTGGAGAAATTGCTTTAATAGAGAGTGGCATTCCAAGAAAGCTCAAGAGGCCTAGAAAACTAGGACCAATTCAATTTGCCTAGCCATAGGTAGTAAGAAACTATGATTAAAGAAAACCTAAAATCTTTTTGCAGAATATTAGGAAAAACAAAATCCTAACTGACATTATTCTAGAAAGCAACAAAAATACCACTGATATTATCTTTATTCAGGAACCTTCTAGATCACTTATTTGACCCATTCCTAGCTATTCCAATCTCTTAGGAGACCCCTTCTATGGTACTTCCAATCACCCTAAATAGACATTATTTATTCATCAAGATATGTCATAAGATAATTATACAAGAGTCGCTACTGATGTCAACAAACACCTCTCAAGAATGAGATTTGCCCTATGACTAGATATTGTCAACTACCGCAACATTAACGTCTTAGCCTTCCACAATGATCAAGATGTCAATCTCATTATTAATATATACTTGGACAGTAACCAAACTACTCTCTAGTTCCTTAATTGAAACATTGTGAACTTAAACAATACTATCATTATGACAGGTAACTTCAACATAAGGAATAGTGACTGGGATCTAAACTTTTATCACCATTCTAGTCATACTGACAATCTTCTCACTTTAGCTAACAGCTTAGGATTAGAACTATCTTCCTCTTCTAATCCTGGACCAACTAGATTCATGGACAACCCCCATGACTCTAACTCTGTTATAGATTTGGTATTCCTCTTTCCTAACAACATAGGTTTTGGCTACCACATACTTTACCCTAACATATATAAGCTATCTGATTATGTCCCTCTAACCATAGAGATAGGTATCAGGGAAATCAACATCAATATCAACATATGAACCATTAGTAAAGATAGTAAGGAGAAGAAAAACTTTATTACTTCGATAACCAATGGCATAACAACTCTCAATACTGCAAATATCAATTTGAAAGAAATCCTAGAAAATGTAGTTCAACAAATGACCATTGTCTTTAGTAATGCATGGAGCACTCACTTCAAAATGAGACAAATCACAAAACATTCCAAAGAATAGTGGTCTCCAGATTACACAGCCAGTCTGAACAAGTATCGAGCCTTAGGTAATATCTAACTGTCACAAACTTCATTCAGTCATATCTCCACCAATTCTTTGACGATTCCCACAGTCTCAAAGCCAGCTCAAATCCCTTAAGAAGACCTTTTGATCGATACCAGTCACGTCTCAAGATGATCAATAATAGCCAAGATATTAAGCAGATCAACTGGTAACTACTATGTTACTGTTTATTAAATCACTAATATCTCAGAAACCACCACAATTGATGCTTTGGTTCTAGGCTCAGCAGAAGCCTTCTTCATAATGCTCAGAATGAGCCTAGAACGACCTCAAGGCAATTAATATTAGTGGAGATATGAAGGCCTCAATGTTTGTACATGGACTTCATTAATTACCCATAGATAGTCATCTGTCCTTTTCTTAGAACAAAGTACAGCCTCCATATGGTTAGGTTATCATTATTCCAGTACAAAGACACTACCATATGTAGAACAATAGGTAGTAGCATGTGATGATCTGTCCTAGTGCACAGATCATCACAATTATGTATATAAGGACTCCTTGTCTAAGGATTAGACCTTAGACTTAACAACATCTTTTGTCACTTGTCTAACTTTGCATTTTTGAACTCTTTAAAGTATCAAAACACCCATCACAAATAGTAAGTAACTATTTGTGATACCAATATTGGAAAGAATTCAAGACAAATATTTATACAGCTAAGAGGAACTTCTTCAACAAAAAGATATATGAAATTGCCTCTTCAAACAAAAGACCTTGGGATCTAATGAACTGGGTTAGGAAAAAGTCTCTGTCTATCATCAAGTCTATTTCATATGAAAATTGACCTTGCAACACCCTTCCAGATCTGTGGCATGCTTTTCACTTGTCATATAACTTAGCAGAAAACAGACCTATTAACACTGCTTTTCTCAGTGAAATCTCTCAAGCAGACTTAATAAAATGGCCTCCTTTCTCTAAGCAAGAATTCAGAGATGCTATAGCTAAGTGCTTATCTTTATTGGCTCCTAGGTCTAATTACATCTCTTGGAGGCACCTTAAGTCTTTGATAACTAATGAAAGATGTTTAGAAAAATTCATACACATTGCTAATGCATGTATAAACCTAGAATATTGGCCATTATACTTTAAGTCTACTAACATTATAATCATTCCCAAACCAAATAAGGACTCATACAACTCCCCAAAGTCCTTTTGCCCCATTGTCCTGCTAAACACCATTAGAAAACTTGTTGAGAAAGTTATCAGCACTCGACTACAATTTCAAATGTCAGCCAATAAATTCCTGGACTCTCATCAGTTTGGAGAAATATGACAATGTTCTATTATTGATGTAGGGTTATATTTTACCTATATTATTTGAGTAGGGTGGCTTAAATAGTGCTATACTAGCATCATAGCATTTGACATTGCACAATTCTTTCCATCTTTGAATCATGATTTTCTCTCTCTATGCCTTACAAAAGCTGGTCTTAATACTAATATTATAGGATTCTTCAACAGTTATCATTTTAATTGCTTTACTATGTACTCATGGAATAATCTCTTTTTACTATCTTTTAATACTAATGTAGGAGTGGGCCAAGGCTCAGCTCTCTCACCCATCCTCTCTACTATCTATTTGGCTTCAATCATTAAAACATTCAAAAAAAGAATAAAACACTTGGAAATAAAAATCCTGACTGATATTTTGTTTTTTGTGGATGATAGTCTTTTAATTTCTCAAGAGAAAAGTTATTCGCTTTCTTTCTCCTTTTTGCTTTGTAGTTATAACATTATGTCAAAAATTCTCCTTGATGCAGGTCTCGTTATGGAGTACAACAAAACCAAATTGTTTTATTTTATGTAAGTATCACAAAAGGCCACTTATTGATTTGTAATTTGATATTAGAATATTCAAAAATGCTTAGAAAGCGAGTTTTAGACAGTGACAAGAGATGTTGTTAAGTCTGAGGTCTAATCCTCAGACTATGAGTTCTTATATACATAATTGTGATAGTCTGTGCACTAGGACAGATCATCATATACTACTACCTATTGTTCTACATATGATAGTGCCTTTGTGCTAGAAATAGTGATAACCTAACCATATGGAGGCTGTCCTTTGTTCTAAGAAAAGAACAGATGACTATCTATAGGTAATTAATAAAGTCTATGTACAAATATTGAGACCTTTATATCTCTACTAATATTAATTGCCTTGAGATTTTTCTAGGCTCATTCTGAGCATTATGAAAAAGGCTTCTGCTGAGCCTAGAACCAAAGCATCAATTGTGGTGGTTTCTGAGATATTAGTGATTTAATAAACGGTAACATAGTAGTTACCAGTTGATCTGCTTAATATCTCGGCCATTATTGATTGCCTTGAGACGTAACTGGCATCGATTAAAAGGTCTTTTTGAGGGCTTTCTGTGGCCTTTGAGACTGTGAGAATCATTGAAGAATTGATAGAGATATGGCCAAATGAAGTTTGTGATAGCAAGTATCATAACTTGGTAAAACAGCTAAGTCATTTTCTATTTTTCTTTTCTTTTCTTTTGTTTTATTTAGATTATTACTAAGGTGGAGTGTGAAAAAGCATTCATGTGATAGTTACATAGTCATAAAGTGTAACATTGGTCATATGTTGGTTATATATTGGCCACATTAAAAAGTCACAGTCATAGTTACAACATGTGAGGAGGTAGACACATGACGAGAATAACATAAGGACCATGGGAGGATGTTACATAGTCACAGTAGTAAAATATATAAGTAGTGTACAAAATCAAATAGGAACTCTATTGAGTTCTTCTTGTTAACTTTGACTTGGAGTAGACTTAAGTCATTACAGCTAGAGTCTTATAGTGAGCTTAATATCCTCCCAACCCTTTTATTGACTTGTCTTCTGTAGGAGGTCCTATTATTTCTCCCAAGTCAATATGATGATACCTTGGCTCTTACTTTGATCAAAAGCTCAACTTCAACTATGTCATGACTTGGTAAAATAGCTAAGTTATTATTTATATTCACTTTTCTTTTCTTTTTCTTTTGGACTTACTACACAGAAAGGAGTATAGGAAAGTGTCATGTTACAAGTGTTATGAGTCACAGTCACATGATAGGATGTCACATTGGTGTCACATGACTAGTCACATGATGAGTGTGAAAAGATAGTACACAGACTATGTAGTAGTTGTATAAGTAGTGTAGAAAATCTAATGAGAACTCCATTGAGTTCTCCTTGTCAAATGCTAATAAAGGAGCAGTTGGCTTTATTCTAGCTCAGGAGTTGGCTATTCTGACATCCTTATCATATATCTCATAGTTTCTCTCTGTATCACTCAATAATTTGGAAATAAAAGCTACCAGTCTCCACAACTCATTGAAATACTTGATTGAGAGTATTTCTCCTGTTGTGTAATTTGAGGTGTCTGTCTCTACCCTAAACTCTTTGTCTAAGTCTGGGGATACTAATATAGGTCTTGTCATGAAAATTCTTTTGAGCTTGTCAAAGACCTATTGTTGCTCTTGCTTTCACTGCCACTTTACATCTTTTTTCATCAATATGTTCATTGGCCTAGCTACTTGTGCAAAGTCCTTAATGAACCTTCTATAATAATTTGCAAGGCCCAAAAATTTCCTAACATCTTTTATATTCTTTGGCTCTGGCCAACTTAACACTCCATCTACCTTTTCTTTCTCTATTTCTATTCTATCAGGTCCTATGATGACTCCAAGGAATCCTATCTTCCTCACTTTCTACACACATTTTTCTGGCTTGATATACAAGTTGTTTTCTTCTAGTCTCCTTAATATTTCTTCTACTATTTTGTCATGTCTCTTCTCTGTTTCTGTTCCTACTAGTATATCATCTACAAATGCCACAACTTTTCCTTCGTTTATTAAGTCCCTTAGTATTTCATTCATCATTGTCTGGAACATTGCTAGTGAATTTGTCATCCCAAAGAACATAACTGTTGGCTCAAAGAAGCCCACATATGTTATAAATGCTCTTTTCCACTCATCGCTCTCTTTGATTCTTATGTTATTGAACCCTCACCTGAGATCTATTTTAGTGAATACTTTCTTGCTACCCATATTGTTGATTAACTCTGTGATTAATGGTAGTAGATAATTGTTCTTTATTGTCTGGCTATTCAAGTTACGATAGTTCATAACCATTTTCTTGCCTACAAAAAATACTAGTGATGTTTGAGGAGATTTTGTTGGCCTAATATATCCCTTTCTTAACTGGTCTTCTACAAAATTCTGGACCTCTTTCCTTTCATATTTGGATAGTGGGTAAATCTTTTTCTTTTATGGTACAAACATTTCTTTGAGATCTATGGCATAATCCCAAATTTTTCTCATTAGCATTCTTTTTAACTCTATCTTCCCAAACACTTTTCTTCACTTCAAGAATTTTTCTGGGACTATTTCTTCAATTTTTCTATGATCTTCTTCAATTTCTTCTTCTTTTTCCCAATTCTCTTTATCGTCTATTATCCATCTAATGATCTTTTCTTCTTCCAATGTTATTACTCTCCTTCCCTTCTTTTTCTTTTTCTTTATCTTTACTTCACCACATAGAGGTAGGCATCTTGTCATCTTTATCTCTCCCATTTTCCAATTGATCTCTGGGTTATGTGCTGCTAACCAGGGCATTCCCAGAATTACTTCTGTCCCCAGGTTGCATACATCCATTCTCATTCTTTCGACATGGCTCTTATAGTACACATTTACTTCTACCTCATACATAATAGCCTCTCCACTGTTGTACATTCCATCAACATTCTTTACTCTTACTGGCCTTTCTAACTTCTGTAGCCTAAATCCATGTTTGGCTGCTATTTTCCTATCTATAAACATCCCTGTTGTGCCACTATCTAAGAGCACTTTTATTGTGATACCCTTGTGAGTGTTTGTCCTTTCAATACCAATATCCAACCACACTTCTTTTAACATTTTGAAAGTTCTCTAAACTTCCCTTTGAGTACCCCCTTCTCTGGCTATGCCTTTCAGGTCTCTTGCCCATGCACTGCTTTGCTATGCTTTTTTCCCAGTAGGCATGCCACCTTCTCCTCCTTTTCTCAAACATTCTCCATACTTCTTTAGTTCTTCCCACTCTTTTTCTTTGATTACTCCCTGCCCTCTGTTTTCCATTACATAATGGCCCTTCTTTCCACAATCTTCACATGTCAAATACAAAACAACTACTATCTCCCTATTACTCTATCCCAATTCAAATAAATCTGCTTCTTCAGGTACTTCCTCTTCACAATGCTCAAATGCTCTTTGCTATAAAGCATTCTCTGGGGTTCTCCTCCACTTCTCCTGCTGCGTCTTTTGTAGGTTCATCACATGCGCTACCCTCTCCTTTGCTAGTCTCCTATCAGGGCAATTTCTGTATCAATGTCCTACCCTTTTATACTCAAAACACCTCATCTCATTATTCTGTACATTTCTTCTTATGGAGCATGCCAGCTCTTTCTTTGGTTGTACCTTTTGTGATGCTATTACCTACATGACTCTTTTTCTTCTTTTCTTTTTCCTCTTTGGACATTCCTTCTATCAGTGTCTCTTTTCTTTACACTTAAAACATTGTATTATTTCTTCCTCTTTTCTTTCACTTTTCTGCCTTCTTATCTCTACTTCATACCTCATTACTCTACTCGATAACACCTCAAATCTATTTTGAGAAATCAGCGTCCTCTTTTCTCCTCTTTTCCTGTTTCTGCAGTTATGGGCCAGGTACCCAAACTTCTTGCACTCAAAATATATCTTTCTCCATCTTCTTTCTAACTCTGCCCTTAATTTAGCAAGAACATGCTTTTGATGAGCATGCTGCTCATGAGGGAGTTATATTGTGTGAGAGACATTATAGTAACATCTCAAATAGTACAGAATTAATAATGATTTCTTGCTAAGTAACTATGTTTATTAGGACATAAGATCTCTGCCCAACCAGAGTCCTACTTTCTTACTATCACAAAAGGCTACTTACTATTTGTGATTGGGTTGAAGATTTATTCAGAAAGTGCTTATAAACAAAGTTTAGATAGTGATAAGAGATGTTGTTAAGTCTGAGGTCTAATTCTCAAACAGAAAGTCCTTATATACAGGATTGTGATGGTCTGTGCACTAGGACAGATCATCACATGCTACTATCTATTGTTCTACATATGGTAGTGCCTTTGTACTTAAAATAGTGATAACTTAACCATATGGAGGCTGTCTTTTGTTTTAAGAAAAGGACAGATGACTATCTATATGTCATGACTTGGCAAAACAGCTAAGTTATTATTTATATATATATTTTTTATCTTGGACTTACTACATAGAAGGGAGTGTGGGAAAGTGTCATGTCACAAGTGTCACAGTCATATGACAGAAAGTTATGATGTCACATGATAGGTGTGGGAAAATAGTGCACAAACCATGTAGTAGTTGTATAAGTAGTGTAGAAAATCTAACAGGAACTCTATTGATGTTATGAGAGCCCCAAGGAGGAAAGAGTCTCCCACGCATTCAAACATCTAATCTCTAACATCAAGTCATATAATGGGATCAAGGTATGAATAGCATGGGAAATTAGGTAATTATATCACATGACAAGGTCATGTGATCATAGAAGGTTCTGGAAGGACATGTGATTGTGTAATAATAGAGGCATAGCCACTTGTAAAGTAGTATAAGTAGGTAGCCAAATCTAATAGAGAACTCCATTGAGTTCTTTCTAAACACTCACCTCGAGTGGTCCTTGAGTCGTCAAGACTTAGTGATAACAATTGAGTTTTCTTTGTCAATCACTGAACAAAGAGCAGTTGACTTTATTCTAGCTTGGAATTTAGTGTTCTTATACTATGGGTAATTAATAAAGTCTATGTACAAACATTGAGGTCTTCATATTTCCACTAATATTAATTGCCTTGAGGTTGTTCTAAACTCATTTTGAGTATTATGAAGAAGGCTTCTGCTGAGCCTAGAACCAAAGCATCAATTATGGCAGTTTCCAAGATATTAGCAATTTAATAAATAGTAACATAGTAGTTACTAGTTGATCTGCTTAATATCTCAGCCAATATTAATTGTCTCGGGACGTGACTGGCATTGATTGAAAGGTTTTTTTGAGGGCTTTCCATAGCCTTTGAGACCATGAGAATCATCGAAGAATTGATGGAGATATGACCGAATAAAGTTTGTGACAAATCATTTCTGCTGTTGATGCTTTTCTAAGAAAAGATAGCAGAAATAAAATCCATTGCTGGTATTGCCCAAGCAAAGCTAAGTGGCCTAGACATCAGCTTGTTGATGACCAGGTCAAAGCAGGCAAATGCATCCCTACCTTTCCTAGCAAAGAATCGCACTTGTTTAGCAGGAAAAAAAGAATGCGACAACATCCTCCATGAGTGGCAAGAGTCTTTTGTGGATAACCCCAAAAAAGGCCAATGCTTCTTGAGTTTCGAAGATGAAAAACAACAAGTCATCAAACCTATGTATGCCAAAGGAGGATCATGGCTACCCTTCATAGGATTCACAAACTCACTGTGTACTTGATTCACTTGCATGACCACCAGACATGCTCCCATTAGAGAATATAGACAGAGATTCTTCCCCTATCTCCCAACCAACTGCCCATGTGGTGAAGCTGAAGTTCAAACTTGTGAACACATAGTCATGGAATGCAACCTGCATGATCCCTCCACTCAACCATGCAACATTATCATTAACAGCTTTGTTTACTTCCTTGCAGATAATCCAGGTGCATTTAGCTTTGATAATGGATAAAGTCCCATTGCAGCGCGACTCCACAGAGTAAAAGCACAGCAGTTGTTACCCCATGCTCTACTTGTCACCTCTTTTCCACTTCATGTTTTGTTCTTTTCCCTCTTACTTCTCTCGTATTTAAGTAGGTACTTAGTACTTACCACAGTCTGCCTACGCGCCCCGTGTAATAAATCGTTGATTTAAAAAAAAAATGAGATGATTGGAGTAAAAGCCGTAAATCCCATTGGGCTTCAAAAAAGCAATTGATTGTCCTGAGGCCAGCCTTATGATTTGCCTGGTTGGAGGAGATGATTAGCCACTGAGAACTACCTTTCTTGTCGACCAGTTGCTAATTTCAGATGACGATTAAATCATGAGTTCTTGATATTCAGCAGTTCGTAATATACCCAAAATTATCCAAATTTGCGAAAATGGACTATGTCTAGCAGAGCATCTCACAAGGACAACCTATAATCACTGTGTCAGAACACGATAATGGCATATATCATACTACTCACAAACAATATCTGCAATACATTCACAGCACCCCTGTGGACGACATGAGGCACTGATTTCCCGATAGATATTAAGATACTGACCTCGCAACACTCTGAACATACGATGCATCAATGAGGGAGACTACGGTTCATTCACATTGAAGACTCACCAAGGCACAAGAAGCAACCTATCATTCCAAGGAAACAATCCTATATAGTGACATTGATACTTTGAAGTAGTTGTAAAACAACATGACAAACCTTGCCAGCACCTCCTCCATGAAGGCGAGATGCTCTCTGCTTGTGCTCGCATTGCTGGTGTTGCTCCTCTTGGTTCTTCTGAGCCACAGGGTTCATTGTCGCTGTTTATGTAGTCATCATCGTCAATCAGACAACAAAGCATAGAGATGTGCAGCTTACACATTTCCATAGATGCCCTGGGTTGGGTGGAAGTAGGCTGAGGGGACGACATGATCTTTGGGTCAAGTTGAGGAGGCTGTTTCCACGTTTTGTATGTAATATATATATTTGAGGTGAGGTGATCGGAATATTATGCATGCACAGTTGGAGCTATCATGCTATTTCTGGAACATAATTCGAATTGTTATGACATTTGGTGTGTGACATCGGCATGTCTATTATGTTGAGTGTTTGGAACTACGACGTTGGACATCAGTCAGTCTTAGACTCATCACTAGCCTGGCCATCAGGATTTTTGCACTCTGTTAATAAACCTGTATTAGGTAATATTTCTTGGTGAGATACTCGTACATGTTCCCATTTTGTGTTGCAGGAACAAGGTTTTCATCCAGGCCTCCGGCCTGGCTTGTGAAGTTTATGTTGAAGTCAGTCTGCTACGCTCCCTTCCTACAACGGTCTGTGAGATTTAAGTTTGTTTAATTTCTGTAATATTATGTTATTGAGTTTGTGTTATAGTCAATCTACTATGTATATTTTTTTTACAATAGTCTATGGA
>Ga0153988_1000339_pt1 | contig 11962 bp, 8 predicted proteins | sample TSNC072MetaG_FD_104742 | JGI IMG/M metagenome (GOLD analysis project Ga0153988, IMG submission 104742) | Attine ant fungus gardens microbial communities from North Carolina, USA - TSNC072 MetaG | ecosystem: Host-associated > Fungi > Mycelium > Unclassified | place: USA: North Carolina, Jones Lake...
ATCCAACTGCACACTGGATACTATATTAAAATGATTACAAAGCCCTGAAACTCAAGGAATAAAATATAAAAAGGAAACTATTACTACTTTTGATGTTCCTTTGACCTCTTCTCATGCTAAGTCCGTCCTAATCCCCAGTGATGACGTGTCCTTATGGTGACACATCCTCTTCATCAAATCTTTCCTATCAAAGATGATGCGTTTTCATCGTCGCTTCTCTCTAGAATATTCTTCCTGATCTCCTATCACTCTCTTTGGTGTTGCTTTGAAGGACCTCCTTGGTTACCTATTAAGTAGTTAGTAAACCCCACTCAATGTTTAGTATCTCCGAGTCACATCCTAGTGCTCATTTATCTAAATATAATTGATCTGATGCTATCAATGCTTAATTGTAACCAGAGTCTATTTATCTAAGTCTGTCATTCAAACACTACTAGTTCTAGAGTCCCAATTCACTGTATCTCTAAGTCGGTTCCATCCTATGATAGATCTAGAGCGTAGTCCTTTTATGACTTTCTTTCTAAATCTGATGCCAGCTTATCCTACTTGCCTTCCAAGGTCTCGACATGAGCTCTAGTTTAGTTATCACTTGCTTAATGTCCTTATCATATGGTATTACGTTCTGAGGGTATAGAAAGGGCTCTAGAGTGAACTCTAATTAAGAATTCGTTAGTATAAAGCGTATCAAATATTATCTTCTGTAGAAAATTCATTTGCAGTGTAACAACATGTTCAAATACTTGATTGCAAACATCAAGTCATATAATGCAGACAAGATATAAATAGTGTGGGAAACTAAGTAATCATATCATGTAACAAGGTCATGTAACTGTAGATTATTCTAGAAGGACATGTGATCGTGAACTAGTAGGGTACAGCCACTTGTAAAAGTAGTATAAGTAGGTAGTCAATTCAACGAGGAACTCTATTGAGTTCTTCCTAAACACTCATCTCGAGTGGTCCTTGAGTCATCAAGACTTAGTGATAACATACTCCCAGTATGGGTATTTCTGTGGTATTAAAATTGCATTTTGACTGTTTAAAACACAAGTTATGTTTCTTTGCTATTTTGAGGAACCTAATTGTGCATTCTTCTAGTTCTTTTTCTGTCTTTGCCAGGATCACAAAGTCATTCATGTAGTTTGTAAGGGTTCCTTCGTGTAGTAGTTCTCAGAAGATACTTGTCATCATTCGTTAGAATGTTCCTAGTGAGTTGTATAGTCCAAAGTACATCACTTTTGGTTTGAATAGTTCTTTGTTTGTCAAAAAGGCCACTTTCCATTTATTGCCTTCTTTTATCCATACATTGTTGTATTCCCAGATTAAGTTCAATTTGTTGAAGTATTTTGCATCTTTAAGTTTATCGATTACTTTATTGATCAGGGGTAATGGCATTTTGTTCTTGATTGTGTGTTGATTTAACTGTCTATAATCTTGTACTAATTGTAGTGTTCCATTTTTCTTTGGTATGAAGAAACATAGTGCCACATATCTTGAATTTGATTTTACAATGAGTCTTGCCTTTAGTTGTTCATCTAGCCATTGACTAAGTATTTCTTCTTCTTTGAGTGTTATTAGATAGGCCTTTGCATTGAGTTCCTTTGGTACTTTTTCTATTAGATTGATTTTGTGGTCCCATTCTCGTTGATCAGGTAGTTTTTCAAATTTCTTCTTATTGAATAAGTGCATGAACAGTTAGATGTATTTTGGAAAATCTTTAGGATTTGTTAGGTCAAGTTCCTTGTCTCCTCCCTTTGATTCTTCTTTTTCCTTTGGTAATAGTCTCCTTGACCATGGGGTGAATCATATGGATTCATATTCTATTTTGCAGTGTTCTGGGCATCTTGTAAATCATATGACTCCTTCTTTCTAGTCTACTTCTGGGTTGTGTTCTACTAGCTAGTCATGTCCTAGGAATAGATCTGTTTCCTTGATTTCTGATACCACTGCATCAATTTGTTTGATGTGTCCATTTGAGTTGATTTCTAAGAGTACAAATTCTTTGATTGTTTTTTCTCCATTTCTTGATCCATCTAAGTTATATACATCAAATGGTTTTGGGAGTGATTTGATGAGTATTCCTTTTTCTTCAACTGTTTTCCTGGTGATGGTGTCCTTGTCTATTATTCTGTTGTCGTCCTATTTCCATTAGTTTGCCCATTCCTTCATAGGTTATTCCTGAACCTGTCCTGTAGTCATAGCAGATATTAGTCTACTTGTATTCTTGTCCAACTGCTGTAATTGCTATCTTTTATTGTTCTAGACTCTTTAGGGCTTGGGCTGGTGGATATATTATTATGGCTCTGATAATTTTCCCATTTATATTCTTCTTTAGCAAAAATATTGATTGTCTGTTTGTGCTTTGTATCACAAACTTCATTTGGTCATATCTCTACCAATTCTTTGATGATTTCCACGGTCTCAAGGCCAGCTTAAAGCCCTTAAGAAGACCTTTCGATCAATACTAGTCATGTCTTGAGGCAATCAATAATGGCCAAGATATTAAGCAGATCAACTGGTAACCACCATGTTACCATTTATTAAATCGCTAATATCTCGGAAACCACCACAATTGATGCTTTGGTTCTAGGCTCAGTAGAAGCCTTCTTCATAATGCTCAGAATGAGCCTAGAACAACCTCAAGGCAATTAATATTAGTGAAGATATGAAGGCCTCAATATTTGTACATAGACTTTATTAATTACCTATAGATAGTCATCTGTTCTTTTCTTAGAACAAAGGACAACCTCCATATAGTTAGGTTATCACTATTTCCAGTACAAAGACACTACCATATGTAGAACAATAGGTAGTAATCAGGTGATGATCTATACTAGTACACAGACCATCACAATTATATATATAAGAACTCATAGTCTGAGAATTAGACCTCAGACTTAACAACATCTTTGCTGCTTGTCTAAACTTCACTTTTTTGAGCCTTTTGAATATCAAACCAACCAATCACAAATTAGTAAGTGGCCATTTGTAATAGTAACACTACTGCCCTTATCTAGTCTAGTAGTTTGGCTTGCCATCAATATAGCAGATTTACCTAGAACTTCTGTGCCATCGTGTAAACTCTTTTTCAGCTGACCATACAACTAGAAGCCTACTTCAAAAACATGTAGTGAGCAGTTAACTCCTAGCATAAGTAAATGCCCAAGTCTATTGGGGCTTGAATTTCTGTTTAAGGGAGAGGTTTTGGTAGTTTTTAGAAAGTAAAGAGAAACACTCAGAAAAATGAGACTTAGTCACTCAAATAGCTATTAAGCTCTAGAGCAACAGAAAGAGATAATGATAGAGGTATGATGCTTGAGTTTTCTTCTATACCCTAGAGTATTTATTAAGATTACAAAGCAATAAGACAAAAAAAGTGAAACAAAGAAAATCTCCAAATTCCCAAATATAGTAAGGCTAACCTGATGAGGTGGTACCTCTTCTAAGCACTTGGTGACCACTTCTCACTCTTCTAGTCCTACTCCTGGGGTTCTTTCCTATACAATCAGTGACTCTCAAGCCTCTTGCTAGGTAGTAGAAGAAGATGGTGATCTCGAGTTATCTTGTCCTCAAGTCTGTTATCTTCATCAATCCTCTCTTCTATCTCTCTTCCTAACTTCCTTATCTTTTCTCTTACTATCATAAGTTGCCTTGACCATAACTAAAAGATATGACATAGACTGAAACTGAACAATGGACTAGTAGGAACTTGTAGAATAAATAAGGATAAATAATGCAGATGTATAAGTAGTGTAGTAGAATAAAGTGAGAACTCTATTGAGTTCTCTTTTAACCCTAAAGAGTTACCTGAACTAAGCTCTAGTCTAGGCTCTTAAGTCAGTCACTAATACCTACTATAGTTGTGATACAACTCCACATCAACTCGGCTCTCTTGATCTTGATATAATCAGCTATCAGTGATAATAGCTCAGATCTAATAGTAACTCTTCTGAATATAGTACTGCTAGCCACTGAGCTACAACATTACTCTAGTAAGGATTAATCTTTAAAGTTCACCTCTATCCTTAAGAGCACTCTAGAAGAGAAATCCATTATAAATCTAATATAGGGTGCCTGGGCAAGCATCTATGAGGTATTTGTAGCAGTAGTTACAGCCATTACCCTGTTACTCAAGTGGTGTGCTTGAGTCTATGACTGGGCATCTAAGGAATATCTCTGGAAGGCCAAACTCTTCTCTTGAGCTGGTTATTCTCATTATTATAGTGAAAATAGTTACTTGTTTTGCCTAAATGGCTGTCCAGCATGACACTGGGAGGACAGGGAAAGCTTCCTTAATCTTGAAGATATTGACTGTGTTACAGTTGTGCTATGGACCAGTAGTCACATACTGTATGGTTTACTACTACACAAAAAGGGTAACGTTAGCAAGGCTACTTGCTAACAAGGGTCCAGCTATTTATGTAGTTTATTTGAACAGGTATTTTGTTATACCTCCATAATACTATTTAGTAGTCACTTTTCTGTGACAGACTGCCAATGCTGTGACCTGTGCAAAAGACTTCATGGAGTTTGTTCTGCTAGTATCCTTGGTTATGCAATTGGTTTGATAGTTTTTTGACTTCTTGAGTTGTTCCTTGGAAGAACAAGATAGGATAGGGGGTGGGACCCTTTTGACTGGGTGGCTGTTAGGGTTACTTGGATTGGTGTTAGGGGAAGTGTTCATGGTCCTTACAAACTGTAATGAAATGATGCCTCAAAAGGAGATGTTACCTGAGGTGAGAAGCCTATTCCAGCCAGATTCAAATATGGTAAATATGAATGTTCAAGCAGAATCCCCAAACAAGGCAAGTTGGGAGATATCATTACCATTGCAGTCCTCAAGGTTTTGTTGTCTGAGGAAGAAAGCCATTTGCTACAAAGAGCAGACCATGTTACAAACATCACTTTGGAGAAACTTGTTGGTGCTAAAGAGAAATATGGATTTGAATTTGCCATCCCAGAGGTTAGGGTCAGCTGGGACATTGGCACTATATAGAATAATGGCTAGGAGAGAGGGTTCTGTGAAGTTTTTATACTAGGCAGTCAGGATAATGTTTAGTATCTCCATGCTATCATCACATGTGGGTTAAGGTGCTGGAAAGATAGGGTTAGCTGTTCTAACTGGGCCACTTTGGACTAGAGGGATAGGTTTGTTGTCTTCTTTAACATCCATGTTATTTTGTAGTTGAACACATTCAGCATAATCCATTTTGGAGGGCAGAGAGGAGTCTATAGGGGATGAGGAGGTGCTACATGGTTCTCCTATGCTGATGCAAGATATTGGTCTACCCCACTGTATATTGACAGTAGTGTTAGCAGGTCTCTCATGGGTGTACTCATGATTCATAGCAGGATTGGAAAACTGGGATTTGCTATATTATACTTGGGCATTACCATCAATGATGGAAGTAAGAGTAAAAGAAGCATGCTTAAGTGAGTCACTAACAACTGCATTTAGCCCTCCCTTTTTTTAAAAAAAAATCATTAATTATAAAACCAACTACTCTAAATACAAATGAGCAAGAGACAATTAGGAACACAATAGCAGACCTTATGGCATATGTTGTAAGCATATCTCTTAAGTACCAATATATAGTTAGTAGCCTAGGCAGTAAAGAATGAGAAAACTACATTAAATAATAGACTTTTTACTGCCAAATATCTGTCTTCTAAAAACATTTATCTACCTAAAGACTTTCCCATCCCTTCCATTCACAATATTTACTGCCTTACCCTAGCCTTTAGCCCCTGTCATAGAACTTGATCATCATAGAACAATTCCATTGGGATTAGGTAATAGACACTAAGACAAGTACTCTTATCAAACCTCTTTTCAAGGGTACTAGTGATTCTCTCAGGGATATCCTACCCTGAGAGAGAGCTCAAATCAGTTTATCTTTGTATCTACTATGCCCTAAAATACTTCCCAAAGGTGATACCCAGATTTTGTAAAGGAACATGTGTATTTGTGGTAAGCTATAGGGAGCTCTTCTATATGGATGTCATTTAGTGACAGAGTGTTCATAGGATTCTTTTCAAGAGTGAATTCTCTCCAGCCATTAGTTCAGTCCCCAGATAGTGCCCTTTTCTAGCCTTAGCAAAGAGCAGGTGTATTATATTTGGGTCAATCCTCCTCCAATATATAGGGGATAATGCCCAAGGCAGGATACTAAGGCAACCAATCACCACCCAGTACCACTACTCCAACTTCAATTACTTCCACCAATTATTACCAATCTCTGTCTATATCCACCACCATTTATGACCAATTTTCTACTATACCCACTGTAGACTTGACAATAACTGAACTGCAGTAGATAGAGCTGGTAACTAGGTTACCAAGCATATAAAGAGGATGGTATAAGAACCCTGGCAAAATAGGAGGTACCTCAGCCACTGACACGCTAGTTGATGTCTGAGACTTTATTATAGGATAAGATAATCAATTACTTACAAGATAACATCTAAGACAAATAGACTTACTATTGTTATAGGTAGAGCTGTCGATATGCTAGTTGATGTCTGAGATAAATAAACTTACTATTGTTATAAGGTACAAAGGGAACATGCTGTGGTAGTCATACCCCCAATGCATAAATGCACAAATGTGCTATCCCAAAGGACAATGAGAAATAAAGTAGATAGGTGATGTTATGACAATATTAGTGAGAGGTGTTGGGTAGAGTACAACCCTGGGGATCATCTTGCCCTAGGAAATGGTGATAGTAAAAGTGTTATCGAAGGACTGTGATAGTTCTTAGTAATTACCCTAGGTGGATGTTCAAGAAGAACTCGATAGAGTTCCCTATTGTATTCTATATACTACTTATACTACTTTTACATAGTCTGTGCATAAAAGTCTCTTAGTCATATGTTTTTCCAGAATGTTCTACAATCACCTGACCTAATCACATGATGTGGTTTACTTAAGTTTCCCATGCTATTTATAGTTTTATCCTATTATATGTATCACAAATGGTCATTTACTTATTTGTGATTGGTGCTTTAGAATCTTGAAAGGTTCAAAAATACAAAGTTTAGACAGTGACAAAAGATGTTGTTAAGTCTAAGGTCTAATCCTCAGACTATGAGTTCTTATATACATAATTGTGATGGTTTGTGCACTAGGACAGATCATCACATGCTACTACCTATTGTTCTATATATGGTAGTGCCTTTGTGCTAGAAATAGTGATAACCTAACTATATGGAGGCTGTCCTTTGTTCTAAGAAAAGGACAGATGACTATCTATGGGTAATTAATAAAGTCTATGTACAAATATTGAGGCCTTCATATCTCCACTAATATTAATCACCTTGAGGTTGTTCTAGGCTCATTCTGAGCGCTATAAAGAAGGCTTCTGCTGAGCCTAGAACGGAAGCATTGATCATGGCGGTTTCCAAGATATTAGTGATTTAATAAATAGTAACATAGTGGTTACTAGTTGATCTGCTTAATATCTTGGCCAATATTGATTGTCTCGAGATGTGACTGGTGTCGATCAAAAGGTCTTTTTGAGGGCTTTCTGTAGCTTTTGAGACTGTGAGAATCGTTGAAGAATTGATGGAGATATGACCGAATAAAGTTTGTAACAATATATCTTGAGATTGTGAATCAACTGTTCATGGGAAGTTATTTCCTTTTTGGGGCTCTTATAACAAAAAGGAATAAGATATTCAACTACTACATTTAGCCCTTGTTGGCTTGATTATCAAAGTCAGAAAATAATATATACTTGAGTAATAAGTAGGTCAGATGGTGTCACAGGGTTGTGACACCTTGTGACATAACAGCATTGCTTCTCTGATTTTGGCTTACCACCAGCTTACTAATAACTACACCATTGTGACTCGTTATCCTAGACTACCCAGCCAAGTTGTCAGTAGAGTTCTAGCTTTGTTATTACCTAAGCCTCCTCCTTGTAAATCATACTCCTTAATTATACTAGCTCTTCAATACTTGTGGGCAAGCATAGAGGGAGACAAAACCTGATTGGTTGAGGTCTAGCCCAACAACCTGAGGATCAAGGCTTGACAGATGGCTCAGGTATGTTTTAAATCATATAACAAGAAAAATCTGAAACAATGTACATAGATGACTGGAGCTAAGCAAAGCAAGTTGAGAGTAACACAACAACAGGCCCCCAAGATCTATTTTTTTACATAAATATTGCTAGAATCTAGACCTATAACATTCAAGAATTTAAGAGAGCATGCTCTTGGTACAACTGCCTTGCTGCATGACCTATTGCTTTTGGAAACTGTATAAAGAATCAATGCTCAAGAGGATCATTTGTGGTGCTGGTCACAAATATAAATATGCTGACTATGTCCGAAGACTGAGTATAAGCAATATATAGATCATAGGATCAGTGATTGATTGCTCTTCTAGATCTAGCGCAATCGATGTGGTAGGGAGATGTCTAGTCATGGCAGGGAGATGTCAGAAGACTAGAGGAGCAGAATTGATCAAAATCAATACTGTTGGAAAGTTCGCTATCCTCCGGTTGTGTTTGAGAACACAATGAGTACAGAAAGGAGCTGAACGAGAAGGTTGCTTCTGGGATGCTTCTGGCAATCCGACGGTGTAGAGAAATGCCTACTATTCAAAATCTTGCAATCAACAAAGTCGCAACGGGCGTGCGAAAGCTACGTGTGGTCAGCAGCACTCATCAATGGAAAGCATGAGAAACTTACTAAAAGGCTCATTGACGGCGTCGATAATAGATTATGGAGCGATCCGCCTCCGCTTTCCAGGACGAGGCGAAGGTTCAACGGAACATTCAGATACCGAAAGACGAGGGTCAACTCGCCTGAGATCTTGACCTCTTGTCCGCAGACGACGGCGTCGGTTTTGAAACTAGGAGAATGCAAATAGTTGAGCTGCAGTCAGGTACTACTTAAATAGGTAATTTTCACCCAGGTGGATATTTGACGTGGGGAATTCCCCGTTTTATGAGCAAGGTTAGAGATTTTGTCAGCTGAAGGATATGGATTATGATCGAAAAAATGCTTTAGAAGAGATACGTGTGTCTAAAAAATGTGAATATAGCAATAAGAAATCAGACAAAAGAGGGGACGCACAGGATCGAACTTGGCTGGCTCAACTATGATATCACTTTTGTCAAGTTGCACTATGAACAGTTGGTACCAGTGGTCCAAGTGTTTTTCATAGATTGCTATGCAACGAGAAACATTATCCCTGATAACATGAGATGGGTGTTTCCCATCTCTAAGCACAGAGATGATGTTGCGAATCTGTGTCTCGGTACAAGCACGCAACTCGGATATATGCCGTTCATACGTGAAGATCAATCTTGTGGTTTGAAGATTGGACATTGCACGGGAATTCAGGATAGATGTTATTGACGGGGGTGAGGGGAGTCTAATATCCGAAAGGGAGGGGGCTATTGGTGCAGGATCGGCACAGTTATGATCATTGCGATGAATCATGGTGCGTTTGACGAGAGGCATAACATGAGCTGAATGATTCAAGTGAAAATATTCCAGAGTGGTGGGAGTTGGAACCATAAAAGAGAAAATGAGTTTCAAACTCCGCATGGCTCACAAAGTGACCCATCCACATCCAGACTCTCATCCATATTCATACTCTCATCTACATCCAGACTCTCATCTCTCATCCACATCCATGTGTCCTTCTACTGTAAATGCAAGTTCCCTTCATTCCCGCCTGCTGACTGCAGAAGATGATTTTTTGGTGGCTCTCGAAGCCGATGAAAGCGCCTTGACTTCTTTCTCTCTCTCTTGGACCTCACTTCAGCATGACATACAGTGTGCTCAGTCAGCGGGGTGTCTCACTCAGGAAGTCGCTGAACTTGCCTATATTGTATCCACGCGCATAACCACTATTGCTGAAGCATTTGAAGAATTCGACAAAGTAGCTCAGGACTTGTCGGACGAACTTGGCAGAGACCTGGATCAGTTGCTTGGGAGATCGCCCATTTCAGGCGGCGTAGAACTTGGGAACGGGACCAATGATAATGGTAAGGGAGCCGTTGGACAATCCTGATTTTTATAATGATTTTTAGATCAGGTGACTCGCGCTTACCCTCTTACATTCAATCTGCATATGCATGGTTGCTCGACAATCTCCATAATCCCTATCCCTCAAGACAGATAAAGGAATCCATCGCCCAAACGTCAGGCTCATCAGTCAAACACATCGATGGATGGTTCACGGATATTCGCAAGCGCATGGGATGGTCCAAAATGAAGCGGGTCTATTTTCAGAATAGACGAAAACCTCTCGTTGATGCGGCGACATCTTTCTTCAGAGAGAAAGGAAATATCTCACTAGAGCTCATGCATGAACTTACTGCAATGGAGGTATCCGCTAAAGGCCTATATGCTGGGAAGTTTTTTGAAAGCGGAATGCTATCCAAAGTAGTTCCCAGACGCTCAGAACAAAGGGCTCATCAGCCCCAGCCAGTCTGGTCTTATCCTTCTCCATGCCAGTCACCTGAGCGTGTCTCCCCAGTTCTTCGGCGCGTAGAATCACCCACTGCATGTCGGGTTTCGGAAAATGTTTCACAGGTCAAACGAAAACGATCAAGATCTGAGGATGCTTTCTCGAGTTGCTCTGTTCCCTCGAGAAGCTCCAAACGTGTTAGGTGAGCCAAATTACTTGAAGATTATTGCCCTTCTCATCCGAGGCAGGGTTGAAACTACGGTCCTCACTTCTGGAGGCGGGATACCATCTCCCATACCATCCCCCCCGGATGCTTTGCGGACAGTTGAAGTAAAAACGTCACCACAGTCTTCCGATTTATGCGATCTGCGACCAACTTGTGATTCGACTAATCATCCTTCTTCTCCGGCGAACGTCGGTTCGCCGACAACCCAGCCTAATATGCTTCCTATATCGATCACGACAGCGACTTCAACCTCCACCTAGCCCACATCTTTAGTTGAACTAGTTATGACAGATAATACAACCACTGAATCTCCGATATCACAGTCAAGCTTCCCAGGCCTTCATGTGGAAGATTCTTCCCAATTGTCGTTCGAAACCCCCCAGTCTGCCATCTGCAACCATACAATTGATCAATCGATGGACCTGTCTCTCTTCGGCTCTACACTTTTCTCTAAGCCTTTGAGTGACGAGAATTGTATGTGTTATGGTTGCATTTGAGGACTAAGGATATTAACCACAATTGCAGATGTTTTCTCACCTTCAGTGCTTTCATTCCTTTCACAAACACATTCTGCGATAGAGCAGATCGATGATGCGCGGCTTTCCGAATATCCTGATCTACCTGTGAACCAGCGTACAACTTGTTCGATGTTTCCGACCAGCGATCAGGTTCCTGCGGTCACCACGCCTCAGGCAGATATGCCTTCGCAACACACTAATGTTAATGCCGACTCTAGTCTTCTCTTCGAGTTAGATATTGGAAATCTTCCAGAGTCCGCACAACCTCGAGTGGACTTTACCCTCATCGCGGACTCTCCGATCACGGGTGGTGAGAAAGCCAATAGATTAGCATGTCTTGAGGCTCTTAGACGACAGAGAAATCATATTCAAGATTGTATCCGCTTGCTGTGAGCATTGTATCCTTCATGTTAATAACTTGACTAATATTAGTCCAGAGAAAAGCAACTTTGATGTATTGTCTTGGACCTTCTGACTTGAAATCAGGGGATGAACTATTTGATGATCATTGACATTACAAATGGTTTCACTAGATCAATTATTAGCTATATTTTAACAGCCTTTCTGACATCTTTGACGTCCTGGTATCAGCCATTACCTAGATTTCCCTTTTTTTTTTTTTTTTAAATCATCAATTTATTACACGGAGCACATAGGCAGACCGTGGCACTATGTAAAAGGTAGCTACACACCCCCAGCACATGTTGTAAGTGTGCCTCCCAGACCCCAACTGTAGTCAGTAGCCTAAGTAGAGAAATTATACACTAAATGACAGATACCAGTGTCCAA
>Ga0153988_1000341_pt1 | contig 11945 bp, 10 predicted proteins | sample TSNC072MetaG_FD_104742 | JGI IMG/M metagenome (GOLD analysis project Ga0153988, IMG submission 104742) | Attine ant fungus gardens microbial communities from North Carolina, USA - TSNC072 MetaG | ecosystem: Host-associated > Fungi > Mycelium > Unclassified | place: USA: North Carolina, Jones...
AGGACGAAGCAGGCCACGGGCTCTATCTGTATAGCGCCGCCGAAACGCTCGGCGTGTCGCGCGATCAGCTGATCGCCGCGCTGCACGCGGGCAAAGCCAAGTATTCGAGCATCTTCAATTACCCCACGCCCAGCTGGGCCGACGTCGGCGTGATCGGCTGGCTCGTCGACGGCGCCGCGATCATGAACCAGATCCCGTTGTGCCGCTGCACGTACGGCCCGTACGCCCGCGCGATGATCCGCATCTGCAAGGAAGAGTCGTTCCATCAGCGCCAGGGCTTCGACTCGCTGCTCGCGATGATGGCCGGCACGGAAGCCCAGCGCGAACTGGTCCAGCAGGCCGTGAACCGCTGGTGGTGGCCGGTGCTGATGATGTTCGGCCCGAGCGACAAGGATTCGGTCCACAGCAACCAGTCGGCGAAATGGGGCATTAAGCGCATCACCAACGACGACCTGCGCCAGAAATTCGTCGACGCAACCGTCGAACAGGCCAGGGTGCTCGGCGTCACGCTGCCCGACCCGGACCTGAAATGGAACGAGGCGCGCGGCCACTACGACTACGGCGACATCGACTGGGAAGAGTTCTGGCGCGTCGTGAACGGCGACGGCCCGTGCAACCGCGAGCGCCTCGCAACCCGCGTCAAAGCCCACGAAGACGGCGCCTGGGTGCGCGAAGCCGCGCTCGCCCACGTTGAAAAGAAGCGCCAGCGCGCGCAGCAGCACGCCGCCTGAGCCGCACGGCGCGCGATTAGCGAAAGTCAGGAATCAGGAGATCAGCAATGAACAAGGAATGGCCGATTTGGGAAGTGTTCGTGCGCAGCAAGCAGGGCCTCGACCATAAGCACTGCGGCAGCCTGCACGCCGCCGACGCGCAGATGGCGCTGCGCATGGCGCGCGACGTCTACACGCGCCGCCAGGAAGGCGTGAGCATCTGGGTGGTGCCGTCCGCGGCAATCACGGCTTCCGCGCCGGACGAGAAGGCCGAGCTGTTCGAACCGGCGGCCGACAAGATCTACCGTCACCCGACGTTCTACACGCTCCCCGACGAAGTCAACCACATGTAAGCGCGGCCATGTCCATCACGCCCCAACATCTCCAGTACCTGCTGCGTCTCGCGGATACCGCGCTGATCCTCGGTCAGCGCAACACCGAGTGGAGCGGCCACGGTCCGATCCTCGAAGAGGACATCGCGCTGTCGAACATGAGCCTCGACCTGATCGGCCAGGCGCGTCTGCTGTACACGCACGCGGCCGCGCTCGAACAGCAGCTCACCGGCAAGCAGCGCACCGAGGACGACTACGCGTACTTTCGTACCGAACGCGAGTTCGCCAACTACACGCTCGCCGAGTTGCCGCACTACGGCCCGCTCGCGGGCACCGCGCAAACCGAAAAGGATTACGCGGTCACGATCGTGCGCAATTTCCTGTACTCGACGCTGATGGCGCATCTGTGGAGCGCGTTGGCGAACTCCACAGACGAGCACCTCGCCGCGATCGCCGCGAAATCGATCAAGGAAACGACTTACCACGTGCATCACGCCGGCGAGTGGCTGATCCGCTTCGGTGACGGCACCGACGAATCGCACCGCCGCGCGCAAGCCGCGCTCGACTATCTGATGCCGTACACGCGCGAGTTTTTCAGCACGGACGCGGTGGAAGACGCGATCGCCGCGGCCCGTATCGGCCCGCGCACGTCGGAACTGGAAACCGCCTGGCTCGAAGACGTGCGCGCCACGCTCGACGAAGCCACCTTGACGCTGCCCGAAGCGGTCAAGCATGTGAGCACCGGCAAGCACGGCGAGCATTCGGAGCATATGGGCTTCGTGCTCGCCGAAATGCAGAGCCTCGCCCGCCAGCATCCGGGCGCAACCTGGTAAAGCGCGCGATGACGACCTCGACCGCTCCGCTCACAGCCAATACCGTTGCTCATACCGCCGTCGACCCGGCGCTCGCACGCGCGTGGGCCGTGCTCGAAGCGGTGCCGGACCCGGAAATTCCGGTGGTATCGATCCGCGAGCTCGGCATCCTGCGCGACGTGCGGCGCGCCGCCGACGGTGCGCTCGAAGTCGTGATCACGCCGACCTACTCGGGCTGCCCGGCGATGTCGCAGATTGCCGAAGACGTCGGCCATGCGCTCGACGCCGCGCAGTTCACGCCTTACCGCATCGCCACCGTGCTCGCGCCAGCCTGGACCACCGACTGGATCACCGCCGACGCCCGCGAAAAGCTGCGTGCCTACGGTATCGCGCCGCCGACGGGCAACTGCGGTTCCGCCGCCGATGCACCAGCCGCGCCGCGGGAAAAAGTGCTGCGCTTCGTGCCACGCGCACTGCCCGCGCCGAGCTGCCCGCGCTGCGGCTCCGCGCACACCGAGCGGCTCGCGCAATTCGGCTCGACCGCCTGCAAGGCCCTGTATCGCTGCCTGGACTGCCGCGAACCCTTCGACTACTTCAAACCGTACTGATATGGCCACCCCGCAATTTCATCCGCTGCGTATCCGCGAAGTGCGCCCCGAAACCGCCGACGCGGTCTCGGTCGCCTTCGACGTCCCGGTCGAACTGCGCGACCAGTATCGCTTCACACAGGGCCAGTTCGTCACGCTGAAGACGCATATCGACGGCGAGGAAACGCGCCGCTCGTATTCGATCTGCGTGGGCGTCACCGACTACGATCGCGACGGCGAGTTGCGCATCGGCATCAAGCGCGTGCGCGGCGGGCGTTTCTCGAACTTCGCATTCGACACGCTGCAGCCCGGCCACACGATCGACGTGATGACGCCCGATGGCCGCTTCTTCACGCACCTGAACGCCGAGCAGGGCAAGCAGTACCTCGCGTTTTCAGGCGGCTCGGGCATCACGCCGGTACTTGCGATCATCAAGACGACGCTTGAAATCGAGCCGCGCAGCACCTTCACGCTCGTGTACGGCAACCGCAGCGTCGACCAGATCATGTTCGCCGAAGAGCTCGAAGACCTGAAGAACCGCTTCATGAACCGCTTCGTGCTGTATCACGTGCTGTCGGACGATCTGCAGGACGTCGAGCTGTTCAACGGCGTGCTCGATCAGCAGAAGTGCGCGGCCTTCATGGAACAGCTGCTGCCAGCCGAGGCAATCGACGAAGCGTTCATCTGCGGCCCCGCGCCGATGATGGACGCCGCCGAAGCCGCGCTGAAAGCGGCCGGCGTGCCGCAAGCGAAAGTGCACGTCGAGCGCTTCGGCACGCCGCTGCCGCAGGCAGGCGTGCCGCCCGTCGAGATCACCGAAGACACCCCCGCTGCCGATCTCGAAATCGTGCTCGACGGCAAACGGCGCAAGCTGCGCCTGCCCTATCAGGGCGTGAGCGTGCTTGACGTCGGCCTGCGCGCGGGCCTCGCGCTGCCGTATGCGTGCAAGGGCGGGGTCTGCTGCACCTGCCGCGCAAAGGTGCTCGAAGGCGAAGTGAAGATGGAAAAGAACTACACGCTCGAAGAACACGAGATCCGCGACGGCTTCGTGCTGACCTGCCAGTGCCATCCGGTGAGCGAGCGCGTGGTGGTGAGCTACGACGAGCGTTAAGCCGAAGGCAGCTCGCGCTCGATCATGGCCGGACACGGCTCGACAACCTTGCGCTTTTGACGCGGCGCTACGCCTGCCCGATGGCCGGCGCGCTTTCGGCCATTTCGCGATCCGCTTACACTAGGGGCCGCTCATTGACCGGAACGTCGGTTTCCGGTCAATGAGCGGCCTCTTTTTGTCACCGCCGCAAGCGCCACAGCAAGCCTTTGTCAATGAGCACGATTCACCTCACCAACGGCGACATCGCCGCCGAGTCCCTTCGCACCGCGCTGGCCCAGGCGGGCCGCGACGACCGCGTGCAGGCGTTGCGGGACGATCTGGCCGTCGGCCCGTTGCGCGGCATCGACGACGGTCCGGACGTGCGCACCGATTTCTGGGAGCGCGTGAGCGCGGACACAAAGCGCAATTTCCTGCAGGAATTCCGCGATCAGGCCGCGGCGCTGAGCAGCATCGCGAACGGAACCGCGAATCTGGTCGTATGGCACGGCGAAAGCTCGTCCGATCAACTGATGCTGCGCCGGGTCTGCTATTACCTGCGCAATAGTCCGCAGCGTTTGAACGAGGTGCGTCTGTCGATTGCCGATCTCACCGATCCGCTCGCGTGGGCCCATACCCGCAAGGATCGCGCGACGTCGGTCGGCATGTTCGCACCGGACGTGCTGCAGTCGCGTCTGCCCGACGCGGCGCCGATTTCCGTGCTGCGCATCAGCCGGCTTGCGCTCGAATGGCAGGAAGTCAAGCACGCGAACGGCGAAACCCGGCGCTGGCGCGACAACACATTCACGAGCAGCAGCTTCGCCGAACTCGACGCGCTGATCCTCGATTACGCCGCCGAAGCCTGGCAGCCCGCCGCGCGCGTCGCCGCCGAAGTGATGAGCGCCGAACTCTGGTTCCTCGTCAGCGACAGCATCGTGCTGTGGCGTCTGCGCGAACTGGCGGCCAAACGGCGTATCCGCCTGCGCGGCGACACGAACGCCTGGCGCTCGCTCGAGCTGCGCGCCACGTTCGTCCTTCGCTCAAACCAGTAAAACAAACGACTATGGCCCGCACCCGAGCCCCCGACCACGAAACCCAACGCGAACAGATTCTCGAACTGGCCGCGGAAAAATTCGCGCAGACCAGCTATCCGAGCACGTCGATGGCCGATCTGGCCGCGGCGAGCGGCACCTCGAAAGCGCGCCTCTATCACTACTACGCGAGCAAGGAAGCGATCCTGTTCGATCTGCTCGACCGCTACACGAAGCGGCTGATGCTGATCATCACCGAGGTGGAAGGCGCGAGCCAGCGGCGCGGACTCAGCGAGCGGGAAACCTTCGCCGAGCTGATCCGTGCGTTCCTCTCCGAGTACGAAACGTCGCACAGCCGGCACGTCGCGCTGCTGAACGACGTGAAGTATCTGGTCGACGCGCAACGCGAAATCGTCCTGAACCGTCAGCGCGACGTGGTCTCGGCCTTCGCGCGCCAGCTCGCGCGCGCTTACCCCGAGCGCGCGACGCGCGACAACCAGACCGCGCTGACGATGATGGTGTTCGGCATGATCAACTGGACGTTCACGTGGTTGAAGCCGGACGGCAAGATGGGCTATCGCGAGTTCGCCGAGCAGGTGGTGGACGTGCTCGAGCACGGCTTCGGCTCGGCTCCGGCGCAGTGAGACGGCGGCTCCGTACGAGGAACCGGTGCACCGGCCTGCGGCGGAATGCTCGCCCGCGCACCGCATGAAATGACGCAAAGCAGCAATACCCGGGACGATTGATTGCTTAAAGAATGCCTGAGTCTCATGCGAATAGCATCTCTCCACGAACGCCCGTTCATTTTATCTTTTCCATATAAATCAAATAATTAAAAATAGCACCCGAGCATTTTAGATAGTCCCCTCGGGTTTTTATACGGGTTTTCCCTAGTTAGCACACCGGGTTTCCGCTAAAATTGATTTTGCGGTGCACCACACCGCTGATCAAAAGGAGAACCCGACCATGAACATGCTGACACCCCGCACCGCCGAGCCGATCGTCGCGAACGATCGTCCGTCGCTGTCTGCTGGACGCGAGCCCGCTCTGGTCCGTGAGCTCACCGCGATCGACCGCGAACGGCTGCTGGCCCACTTCCTTGCACTCGAAGAAGACGATCGTCTGCTGCGCTTCGGCCAGGTCGTACCGAATCACGTCATCGAAAACTACGTGCGCACAATCGACTTCACGCGCGACACCGTGTTCGGCGTGTTCAACAGCAAGCTCGAACTCACCGGCGTCGGCCATCTGGCCTACCTGCCGGCCGAAGGCGGCAAGCGCACCGCCGAATTCGGCGTGTCGGTACTGGAAAGCGCGCGTGGCCAGGGCATCGGCACGAAGCTGTTCGAGCGCGCCGCGATCCGCAGCCGCAACACACGCGTCACGATGCTGTACATCCACTGCCTGTCACGCAATTCGACGATGATGCATATTGCGAAAAAGGCCGGCATGAAGATCGAATACGCGTACGGCGAAGCCGATGCCTATCTGACGCTGGCCCCCGCCGACCAGTCGAGCATCCTCGCCGAGATGCTGCAGGAGCAGGCCGCTGTGCTCGACTACGCACTCAAGCGCCAGGCGCGCCAGGCATCGCGACTCTTCGAGTCGTTCATGCCGGCAGCCGTCGCTGCCTGAATAATCGCTACGGGGAAATGAGAAGGGGGCTGCCGCAAGGTCGCCCTTTTTTTATGCGTGCTTTGCCTTGCGGCATGCGTGCCGCTTTGCACGGGAAATGCCGCCCGCAACGCTCACAGAATCGGCAGCGCCGTCGTTTCCTTGATCTTTTCGAGTGAGAAGCTCGATTTCACGTCGATCACCGACGGGTGCCGCAGCAACTGATCCTGCACGAAGCGCGAAAAGTGCGCCATGTCCTCGACCTGGACGCGCAGCAGATAGTCCATTTCGCCGGTCATCGCGTGACAGGCCACCACCTCGGGCCACGTCTGCACGGCCGCGCCGAACAGATCGGCATGCGTGGCTTCGCCGGGCGGACTGAACGCGCGGCCGCCGCCCTTTTCGAGCCGCACGCTGACATAAGCGAGCAGGTCGAGACCGAGCCGCTGCGCGTCGAGTAGCGCGACATAGCCGCGAATCACGCCACTTTCCTCAAGCCGACGAATCCGCCGCAGACACGGACTCGGCGACAGGTTGATCCGCTCCGCAATCTCCTGATTCGACAGTCTGCCATTCTGCTGAAGGATGGCCAGAATGCGCCGGTCGATCGCATCTATCTCGGAATTAGCCATGTTCTGCCATACATCCTTTTAATTGAGCCATAAACTGGCTTAAGCGTAGTGATGCGTGATTAAGTTCGCAAGTTTTTGTCTCCACCACGGCTCTACACTTGTTCAATCCGGTCGCGCTCAACCGACCGCCTCACGCGCTCACCGCCAGCGCACCTCAGCAACCTTCTTGCATGAGAAACGGAGACAGACAATGCAGGTTTCAACTTGGGAAAACCCAGTCGGCACTGACGGCTTCGAATTCATCGAATACACCGCGCCGGACCCGAAAGCGCTCGGCAAGCTCTTCGAGCAGATGGGCTTCACTGCCGTCGCGCGGCATCGTCATAAGGACGTGACGTTGTATTGCCAGGGTGAGATCAACTTCATCGTCAACGCGGAAAAGCATTCGTTCGCGCAGCGCTTCGCACGGCTGCATGGCCCGTCGATCTGCGCGATCGCGTTCCGCGTGCAGGACGCCGCGAAGGCTTACAGCCAGGCGCTCGAAAAAGGCGCATGGGGCTTCGACAACAAGACCGGCCCGATGGAACTGAACATTCCCGCGATCAAGGGCATCGGCGATTCGCTGATCTATTTCGTCGACCGCTGGCGCGGCAAGAACGGCGCGACGCCGAACAGCATCGGCGACATCGACATCTACGACGTCGACTTCGAGCCGATTCCCGGCGCGAATCCGAATCCGGTCGGCCACGGCCTGACCTATATCGATCACCTCACGCACAACGTGCATCGCGGCCGCATGCAGGAATGGGCCGAGTTCTACGAGCGGCTGTTCAATTTCCGCGAGGTGCGTTACTTCGACATCGAAGGCAAGGTGACCGGCGTGAAGTCGAAGGCGATGACGTCGCCGTGCGGCAAGATCCGCATTCCGATCAACGAGGAAGGCTCGGATACGGCCGGCCAGATTCAGGAGTATCTGGACGCGTACCACGGCGAGGGGATTCAGCACATCGCGCTCGGCACCGGCGACATCTACCGCACCGTGGACGGTTTGCGCGGCTCGCACATCTCGCTGCTCGACACGATCGACACGTACTACGAACTCGTCGATCGCCGCGTACCGGGCCACGGCGAGCCGCTCGAGGAACTGCGCAAGCGCAAGATCCTGATCGACGGCGCGCCGAACGATCTGCTGCTGCAGATCTTCACCGAAAACCAGATCGGCCCGGTCTTCTTCGAGATCATCCAGCGCAAGGGCAATCAGGGCTTCGGCGAAGGCAACTTCAAGGCGCTGTTCGAATCGATCGAGCTCGATCAGATTCGCCGCGGCGTGGTGCAGGACAAGACCTGATGGCACGGTACTGCGTGGCCGGCACGCGCGGTCGTAAAAAAGGGCGAGGATCTTGCGATCCTCGCCCTTTTATCTGCTTGCGCCGCGATCCTCATCGGGACCGCGGCCGGTTGTCAAACGACCCACCGCAAACGCGGCGCATCACGAATTCTGCGGGTTCTAGTCGGCTTTGACCGAACGCTCGCTCTGGCTCCTTGCCAGCCTGACAGGCGCGACCTGCGCCGCGCGGCTGATTGCGTTCGACAACGCTCCGGTGCTGCCCGCGTTCGAACGGACCGGCGCGCTCATCGCGAAAAAAGCGGCCGATACCATCAGGAAGGTCTGGATGTTTCTCGTGTTCATGCGTACTCCTTTTCTAACTGCCCTGCTGTCACGCAGCTCCGCCGAATGCGGCGCATTGAAGACATTGCACGCAGGTCGCGGATTAGACAGTAATTTTCACTACGGTTCCGCGGTTTTGTAGGTTTTACAGCTTGTTACATGCGTAATCGCAATATGAGCGGAACGCAAGTCAAATGCATGAGAATAGCTTGCAACCTGCTGCGATTCGCTGTGAAACCACGCCGCATTGCCGCATTTTTCGGGCTGCTGCGGCGGGTTTCCACCAGTGCTACCATCGCTTAAAACCCGTCAATATGACGACCCCGGCCCCAGCATTCACAAGATGCCGGGAGCCAGAAAAGTTTTGGTGATCCCAAGCTGAGTGGAGGAGTACACATAATGAATGCCCCGCTAGACGCAGGTCAGCGAGCCTCGCTCGAAGCCGCGTTGTCTTCCGTCACGCTCGACGACAAATACACCCTCGAACGCGGCCGCGCGTACATGAGCGGCATCCAGGCGCTGGTGCGTCTGCCGATGCTGCAGCAGGAACGCGATCGCGCCGCCGGCCTCAACACCGCAGGGTTCATTTCCGGCTACCGCGGCTCGCCGCTCGGCGGACTCGACCAGTCGCTGTGGAAGGCGAAAAAGCATCTCGCCGCGCATCAGGTCGTGTTCCAACCCGGCGTCAACGAAGACCTCGCCGCCACCGCCGTGTGGGGCTCGCAGCAGGTCAATCTGTATCCGAGCGCCAAATACGACGGCGTGTTCTCGATGTGGTACGGCAAGGGCCCCGGCGTCGATCGCTCCGGCGACGTGCTCAAGCACGGCAACTCGGCCGGCTCGTCGCGGCACGGCGGCGTTCTGGTGCTCGCCGGCGACGACCACGCGGCCAAATCCTCGACACTTGCGCACCAGTCCGAGCACCTCTTCAAGGCGTGCGGCCTGCCGGTGCTGTTTCCGTCGAACGTGCAGGAATATCTGGACTTCGGCCTGCACGGCTGGGCCATGAGCCGCTACTCGGGCCTCTGGGTCGCGATGAAGTGCGTGACCGACGTGGTCGAATCGTCGGCGTCGGTCGATATCGACCCGCACCGCACGAGCATCATCCTGCCCGAAGATTTCGTGATGCCCGACGGCGGGCTCAACATCCGCTGGCCCGATCCGCCGCTCGTGCAGGAAGCGCGTCTGCTCGACTACAAGTGGTACGCGGGCCTCGCCTACGTGCGCGCGAACAAACTCGATCGCGTCGAAATCGATTCGCCGCATGCGCGCTTCGGCATCATGACCGGCGGCAAGGCCTATCTCGACGTGCGCCAGGCGCTGACCGACCTAGGTCTCGACGACGAAACCTGCTCGCGCATCGGCATCCGCCTCTACAAGGTCGGCTGCGTGTGGCCGCTCGAAGCGCAAGGCGCGCAGGCCTTCGCGCGCGGTCTCGACGAAATTCTCGTGGTCGAGGAAAAGCGCCAGATCCTCGAATACGCCATCAAGGAAGAGCTGTACAACTGGCCCGACACGCAGCGTCCGCGCGTATTCGGCAAGTTCGACGAAAAAGACGGCGCGGGCGGCGAATGGTCGGTGCCGATGGGTAACTGGCTGCTGCCGGCTCACTACGAGCTGTCGCCCGCGATCATCGCGAAGGCAATCGCCACGCGGCTCGACAAGTTCGATCTGCCGTCGGACGTGCGCGCCCGCATTGCCGCGCGCATCGCGGTAATCGAAGCGAAGGAAAAGGCTCTCGCGCGCCCGCGCGTCGAAGTCGAGCGCAAGCCGTGGTTCTGCTCGGGCTGCCCGCACAACACCTCGACCAACGTGCCGGAAGGCTCGCGCGCGATGGCCGGCATCGGCTGTCACTACATGACGGTCTGGATGGACCGCAGCACCAGCACGTTCAGCCAGATGGGCGGCGAAGGCGTCGCGTGGATCGGCCAGGCGCCGTTCACGAACGACACGCATGTGTTCGCCAATCTCGGCGACGGCACCTACTTCCATTCGGGGCTGCTCGCGATTCGCGCAGCGATCGCGTCGAAGGCGAACATCACCTACAAGCTGCTCTACAACGATGCAGTCGCGATGACGGGCGGCCAGCCGGTCGACGGCGTGCTGACCGTGCCGCAGATCACGCATCAGCTGGCCGCCGAAGGTGCGGAGAAAATCGTCATCGTCACCGACGAGCCGGAGAAATACGCGGCAAACACCGGTCTTGCGCCGGGCGTCGACATTCATCACCGCGACCAGCTCGACGACGTGCAGCGGCAGTTGCGCGAAATTCCGGGCACCACGATCCTGATCTACGACCAGACCTGCGCGACCGAAAAGCGCCGCCGCCGCAAACGCGGCGCGTATCCCGATCCGGCGCGGCGCGTCGTCATCAACGAGGCAGTCTGCGAAGGCTGCGGCGACTGCTCGGTGAAGTCGAACTGCCTGTCGGTCGAACCGCTCGACACCGAGTACGGCACGAAACGCCAGATCAACCAGTCGACCTGCAACAAGGACTTCTCGTGCGTGAACGGCTTCTGCCCGAGCTTCGTCTCCGTTGAAGGCGGCCAGTTGCGCAAGCCGAAGGCGGCGTCGGGCGTCGGCGCCGATGCAATGCCGCCGGTGCCCGAGCCCGAGCTGCCGGCCATCGACCGTCCGTACGGCGTGCTCGTGACGGGCGTTGGGGGCACGGGCGTCGTCACAATCGGCGCACTGCTCGGCATGGCCGCGCACCTGGAGAACAAGGGCGTCACCGTACTCGACGTGACCGGCCTCGCGCAGAAAGGCGGCGCCGTCATGAGCCACGTGCAGATCGCGAACCAGCCCGCCGACATCCACGCGACCCGTATCGCGATGGGCGAAGCGAGCCTCGTGATCGGCTGCGATGCGATCGTGACCGCGAGCGCCGACTGCATGTCGCGGATGCAGGACGGCCATACGCGCGTCGTGCTGAACAGCGCGCACACGCCGACCGCCGAACTCATCAAGAACCCGAACTGGCGCTTCCCCGGCAGCAGCACCGAAGCCGACGTGCGCGCCGCGGCCGGCGACGACAACGTCGCGACCGTCGACGCCAATCGCTTCGCGGTCGCGCTACTCGGCGACGCGATCTACACGAACCCGTTCGTGCTCGGCTACGCGTGGCAGCGCGGCTGGGTGCCGCTCACGTATCAGTCGCTGATTCGCGCGATCGAGCTGAACAACGTGCAGGTCGAGAAAAACCGCGCGGCGTTCGAATGGGGCCGGCGCGCCGCGCACGATCTCGTCGAGGTACGCAAGCTCGCGCAAACGCAGGGACGCGGCGACGCGGCGGACAGCGCGAGCGGCAAGATCATCACGCTGCACACGCCGAAGGCGCTCGACACGCTGATCGACAAGCGCGCCGACTACCTCGCCGCGTGGCAGAACCGCGCCTATGCGGAGCGCTATCGCGCACTGGTGGCGCAGGTGCGGGCCGCCGAGGAAGCGCTCGACTCCATCGACGGCCAGTTGCCGCTCACGGAAGCGGTCGCGAAGAATCTGCACAAGCTGATGGCCTACAAGGACGAATAC
>Ga0153988_1000342_pt1 | contig 11936 bp, 10 predicted proteins | sample TSNC072MetaG_FD_104742 | JGI IMG/M metagenome (GOLD analysis project Ga0153988, IMG submission 104742) | Attine ant fungus gardens microbial communities from North Carolina, USA - TSNC072 MetaG | ecosystem: Host-associated > Fungi > Mycelium > Unclassified | place: USA: North Carolina, Jones...
AACGGCGCAACGTGACCGATCTTGACGATCGTGTCGGCCGCGGCCGATGTTGCCAACGTCGCGAACAGCATCGCCGCAGCGCTGATCGGCAACAACTTTTGAATTGTGATGTTCATGTATGTCTCCATTTTCGGTCAAAACAACGTAATCGCCCTGTGCCCCGCTTCCCCAACATGTGTCGCTCAGTCCCGTGGACGATCACGCCGGTTGCATGGTTCATGCACTTGGCCAGCACGCTTGCCTGACTGTTTGTGACAGTTGGCAAACCGTACTTGCGCGCAAGTGTAGGTCATCAAATTAATTTGGGGGAATTTTTTGAGAAAGTGGGAAGAACACTAATAGCGCGTGTGCTGCCAGAACCGCTTCCGGTCTCGATGAATCGCCCGAAAAACCCCGTCCCATGTGGGTTTCCGCTAGATAAGAGAATTCGCCGCGCGGGGTGGTTTTACCGTTTTTCAGGTTCGAGTCGCGAGTAATTCGAAGGATTTTTCAACTCTAAAATGAGGCACGCCACACATGAATAGGAGTGGGTTCGGTGCGCGGCGCCGGAGCAATGAATTATCGGGAATGTTTCAATCGCCTGACGGGAATCCGTGGCTCGCGAAGCAAGCCGCAAGGTCCCGCCCAGCGCCGGTGCAAGGCGGTTCTTTTGATGGCACACTAGGCGCCCGCCCGAGGCCCGCCAGCCTTTGGCGTTCCGACTACCCCGATCTCGCGCGGTGCCCGCGCGAGTCAATGGAGAACAGCATGAGCACGACTTCCCGATGGATCGACATCCCCGCCGGCAACGACAGTTTCGGCGGCTACCTGGCGCTGCCGAAGGGCGGCAAGGGACCGGCCGTCATCATCATTCAGGAAATCTTCGGTGTGAACAGCCATATCCGCTCGATCGCGGATCAGTACGCGCAGGACGGCTATGTCGCGCTCGCCCCGGACGTGTTCTGGCGCGTGCAGCCGCGCGTCGAATTGACGTATGAAGGCAAGGACCGCGAAAAGGGCATCGAGCTGATGCAGAAGACCAAACTCGACGACGCGGTCGCCGACATCGGCGCCGCTGCCGCTGCATTGCGCGCGCTGCCGGAAGTGACCGGCAAGGTCGCGGCGATCGGCTACTGCTTCGGCGGCCGTCTCGCGTATCTGGCCGCCGCGGCCGGTTCGCTCGACGCCGCGATCGCCTACTACGGCGGCGGCATCCACACGCATCTGGACCGCGCCGCCAACGTCAAGGTGCCGATGCAATTCCACTACGGCGAGCTCGACGCGCACATTCCGCTGTCCGATATCGGCCAGATTCAGGAGCGCTTCGCGGGCCGCGCCGACGTGCAGTTCAACATCTACCCGAACGCCGATCACGGCTTCAACTGCTCGGACCGCGCATCGTACAACCAGCACGCCTCGGCACTGGCGCATGGCCGCACGCTGACGTTCCTCGGCGAGCGCATGTAAGTCGCGACGCGAGTCGCGCCGGGCGCGTAACTCGGGTACGCTCGGCAAGACGGTGTGTCGGCGACACACTGTCTTTTTTCATGCGCGACGACCGACCTGGCAACACGCAGCCCGACGCAACGGTTCATCGCCCGCGCAGGCAGTCGGCCCGACTCGACGCGGAACCCCAACCGACAACGAAGCTCCCTACGCCGTGCACTCAGACTACCTCGCTCATGACGCCATCGGCCTCGCCGAACTCGTACGCACGCGCCAGATCAGCGCGCGCGAATTGATCGACGTCGCGATCTCGCGCACCGAAGCCGTCAATCCCGCGATCAACGCGGTCGTTCTGAAGGACTACGACGCGGCACGCCAGCGCGCCTCACGCGACGACGCCAGCCGCGACGACAGTGCTCACGGCACGAATAGCGCGAATGGCATCGCCCCCGCGGACAACGCAAACGCGGCACTCGCCGGCGTGCCGTTTCTGATCAAGGACCTCGGCGCGCCGATCGCCGGGTTGCGCATGGCGATGGGCAGCCGTCACTATCGCCACTTCATTCCCAGCCAGGACGCGCCGGTTGTCACGCTCGCGAAAGCGGCGGGCCTGAACATCTTCGGCAAGACCAGCACGTCCGAACTCGGGCAGATGCCTTATACGGAGCCCGAACTATTCGGCGCGTGCCGCAATCCGTGGAATCTCGATCACACGCCAGGCGGTTCGAGCGGCGGCGCGGCGGCCGCGGTCGCCGCGGGCATCGTGCCGCTCGCGCATGCCTCGGACGGCGGCGGCTCAATCCGCATTCCGGCTTCGTGCTGCGGACTGTTCGGCCTCAAGCCGTCGCGCGGACGCGTGCCGCGCGCAAGCCCGCCAGCCGCGGGCGAACTCGGCATAGATCACGCGGTATCGCGCAGCGTGCGCGACAGCGCGCTGCTGCTCGATCTGCTGTCGGGCAACGCGGAGCGGCCGAGCGGCGCGCCCGGCACGTTTCTCGGCGCGACGCTCGACGCAACGCGCGAGCCATTCAAACCGCTCAACATCGCCTACGTGACGGAGCCGATGCTCGCGCCGTCGCTATCCGCCGATGCGCGCGCCGCGCTCGACGACGCCGCGCAACTCGCAAGCTCGCTCGGCCATTGTCTCGAACCGGTGTCGCTCGGCATCGATTTCGCGGCGGTCCGTCAGGCGTTTCTCACGCTGTGGTCGGTCGTCGCCGAAGATATCGTGCTGAACGCGGAGCGCATCAGCGGTCACAAGCCCGCGCGCGGCGAGTTCGAAATTTCGACGTGGGCGGTGGCGCACATCGGCCGCAAGCTCGGCAAACAGGGCCTGCCGGCGGCGCTCGAAGAACAGCGCCGCATCACCGAACGCCTCACCGATCTGCTGAACCGTTACGACGTGCTGTTGTGCGCGACGCTCGCGGCCGCGCCGATCAAGATCGGCGAGATGCAGCCCACGCAGCTCGAGCGCGTGCAGATGCGCGCGGTCACCGCGGTGCCGCTCGAAGGGCTGATGAAGAAGCTGCTGCTCGAAGCGTCGAACAAGGCATTCGCGTGGGCGGGATGCACGGAGCTATTCAACCTGAGCGGGCAGCCGGCGATGTCGGTGCCGCTCTACTGGAATGCGCGCGGACTGCCGATCGGCGTGCAGTTCGCCGCGCGCAACGGCGCCGAAGCGACGCTGCTGCGGCTCGCCGCGCAACTCGAAGCGGCGCGGCCGTGGTTCGACAGGCGGCCGCCGCTGCTGAACGCGCGCCAGTAAACATCGGACGGTGCGCCGCGATGCTGCGGCGCACCTCACGCGAACCGGCCAATACGTCAGACCCAGGTTCCGTCAGGCCTTCTTGTTATACGCGCTGCACCAACCCTTCGCCGACACCTGCTTGCCTGCGAACATCGGACAGGGGCCGTAGGCGTCGCCCGCCTTGCCCTGGAAGAAACTGCAGTTGCCGCAGTCCTGGCCTGCCGCGTATTTCGCGAACTTCGCCTTGTCGACTTTGCTTGCATCTTCCTTGTAGCCGAGCGCCTGCGCGGTCGGATCGGCTTCGGTGACCTTCGGCGCATCGGCGAACGCCTGGCGCGACAGCGCGAGCGTCGATGCCACACCAATACTGGTAATCAGAAACGTACGACGGGACGATCTCATGGGGACTCACTCCATTTATATTGAACTAACGCCGCTCTGATGACGACGGTCCCCAAGCATAGCAACGAAGCCGTCGCGCGTGATGACTCAAATGGTGGAGATAAGCGGTTCGGTAGGGAAACGCAGCGCGAGCGGGCCGGTGGAACGGGCCGCGACGTGACGCGAGGCAAGGCGCGACGCGACGCGACGCCGGGCGCATTCGGGGTGCGCTTAGGACACGCTTGGGACGCATTCAGGGCGCCCCCGCACACACTCCGGCACCGCTCGAAAAAATCAGCCGCGCCCGGCCAGTTCACAAACGCGCTGCGCAATCGCGAGCGATGCCGTCAAACCCGGCGACTCGATGCCGAACAGATTGACGAGCCCGCGCACGCCATGCGCGGCCGGCCCCTGAATCACGAAATCGGCGGCGGGCTCGCCGGGACCGGACAGCTTCGGACGAATCCCCGCATATGCGGGCTGCAATGCGTCGTCGGGCAGCGCGGGCCAGTACGTGCGTATCGCCGAGTAAAACGAGTCCGCGCGCCGCGGATCGACGTTGTAATCGATCGTGTCGACCCATTCGACATCGGGACCGAAGCGCGCCTGACCGCCGAGATCGAGCGTCAGGTGCACGCCGAGGCCGGCCTCGTTCGGCATCGGATAGATCAGGCGGCTGAACGGCGCGCGCCCCGAGATGCTGAAGTAGCTGCCGCGCGCGAAATAGAGCGGCGGCACATGCCGCGCATCGAGCCCGCGAATCTTGCGCGCGAGCGCGTTCGCGTGAAGGCCCGCGCTATTGATGACGCACGCGGCGCTGACCGTGGTCGACGCATTGCCGCCGACCGTCACGATGAAACGCCCGTTGCGCGCCTCGATCGCCTGAACCGGCGCATGAAACGCGCACACCGCGCCGTCACGCTCGGCGTCGCCCTGCAACGCGAGCATGAACTGGTGACTATCGACGATGCCCGTCTGCGGCGAAAACACCGCCTCTACGCATTCGAGCGCCGGTTCGAGCGCCTGTGCCTGATCGCCGCTAATGCGCATCAGGTCGAGCACGCCGTTGTCGCGCCCCTTGGCCATGATGCTTTCGAGCTGCGGAATCTGGCTGCGCGACGTGGCGACGAGCAGCTTGCCGCAGCGCGAATGCGGCACGTGGCGCTCGACGCAGTAGTCGTACAGCATTTCGCGGCCATGCACGCACAGCGCGGCCTTCAGCGAACCGCGCGGGTAGTAGATGCCCGCGTGAATCACTTCGCTATTGCGCGAGCTGGTGCCCACGCCGATCGCCTCAGCGGCTTCCAGCACGATCACCTCGCGCCCGCGCGCCGCCAGCGCGCGCGCCGTCGCGAGGCCGATCACGCCGGCGCCGATCACTACACACTCGATCTGATCCATATCCGTTGACGCGGCCTGCTGCGCCGCGCGCTGCCTCGTTCAGCCGATGGAGAGAAAGACAGGATGCCGCGCCTGCGTGCCGCGGCCCGCTCGCTGCCGAACGCCGCCGTCGAGCCCATGACGCCACCTCTGTCCGCTCGTGTCCTGCTATCCCAGTCGCGCAAAATTGTACGACGCGGTACAGACAGAAATGCCCGCAGTTCGCTCAACTGCGGGCATTTCTGTCTCAGGCGCGCACAAGATGCGGCTGTCGGAAAGTTTCAGTGTATGTCGCCTGACGGCCCGGTGCCGATTTACCTTACCGAGATGTATCTTAAAAATAGCAATAATTGCCGCAACATTCATTTCGCATGGCGTATGAATTGCCGCTCGCAGTCGGATAAATTCAGAAAAAGGCCGTTTTTAACCCAAAAAACGGCCAAAAAACTCAAAAACCAATCGGTTTTCGCCGGTTTCCGTAATCTAGGCGGATATCGGCCGGTTCGATCTCGTCGCGGCCCGCGATCCGCGCCGCCCCGAAGCCGTTCAGGATCGCGCGGCGCATCTCTCGCGGCGAGGCGCGCTCGAGCGCGTCGAGCGTCGCCTCGCCGAGCAGCGCCGGAAAGCGCAGCCCCCAGTTGTGCGCCGAGCGGATCTCGTCGTAGATCGATTGCGCGATACGCCGCGCGCCGTCGTGGTCTGGCGGCGCAATCTCGTACACGTTCATGCGGTTCAGGATCGGCTCGGGAATCGCGTGCTCGTCGTTGGCGGTCGCGATCCAGATCACGTTGCCGGCGTTGATCGGAATCTCGGCGAATTCGTCGATGAAGCTTTGCGCGGTGTCGTGTTCGAGCAGCGCATAGAGCGCGCCGAGCGGGTCGTATTGCGAGTCGCCGGTGGCCTTGTCGATCTCGTCAACCGTCATCACCGGATTCGCATAGCAGCCGTTCACGAGCGCATCGAACACCTTGCCCGGCTTCGCGTTCTTCCATTGCGACGACGCGCCCGACAGAATCCAGCCGGCCGTCAGCGAACTCATCGCGACGTACTGGTAGGCGGTGCCGAGCAGGCGCGCGAGCTGCTTCGCGAAATGCGTCTTGCCGATGCCGGGGTCGCCGAGCAGCAGCATCGGCATGAGTTCGAGCCGGTCTTCGGTTTCGAGGCACAGCGCGACCTGCTTACGGATGTCATCGAGCGGCGCGGAAAAATTGGGCAGTGCGTCGAGCAGATCGTCGATCGACGGCATGCGGTTCGGCTTCACGCAGAAACGCAGATTGCCGGTTTTCAGCATCTTTTCGTAGGTCGCGCGCAGCGCCTCGTTCGCGCCCTCGCCGAGACCGTTCAGCGCGGCTTCGACCTGATCGAGGTCGTACACCCGGCTGAACGAGGCCACGGCGATTTCCTGTTTGACCATTGCTGTCGTCATCGCTCACCCCGTCTTGCTGGTCCTGCTGCGGCGGCGCCTTGTGAGCGCCGGTTCAGGACCAGTGTAGCGGCGGCATGATTGCGTGCAAGCCAGCAGTCGTGCGGCTCTGCTGCTAACAGCCCGCGCGTTTCAGGTGCGCCGCCGCCGCGCCTTCAGACTGTCTCGAACGCTTGTTTCACGCCTGTTTCGAACATTCCCGTCTATGTCTGAAATGCATTGCTGCTGAACCGGCTCCCCGTTCGACGGGTCAGAGAACGTTGCGGCCATCAGGGGTAAGATGGCTCTCTGACCAACCGGCCACCGGCCTCGCAACTTACCTGCCCACTATGCGGGCCGACGCCGTGAGCGGAGATTCCTTCCATGTGGAAAACCAGTATCGTGGCCATGCTGCTTGGCGCTTCGTTGCTCGCACACGCGCAACAACGGCCGGCGCAGCAGGTCGTGCAATGGCAACTGCAGGTGATGCAGGACGATCAGCAGGTCGACTCGTTCGAGGGCACCACCACCGTCGGCCAGGCGCACACGGATACGCATCATCGGGTCGTGCAGCATAACGTCGGCTGCAAGGACCAGCCGGCCGGCAGCATCGATCTGTCGCGCACGCTGACCGTCTCGCCGCTGCGCGTGGACCCGGAAGGCGTGACGATGTCGATCGAGACGCAGGAAACGCTCGAAGACGCCACTCCCCAGCGCACCGACATCGGCTGCAAGCTACCGCCGCAACCGCGTCTCGTGAACGGGAGCCATCCGGGCCTCGTCGTGCCGCCCGATCAATGTGCGAGCTGGACGATCGTCGCGAGCAATCCGAAGCTGGTCTACCGCCTGCATGCGAGCGTGGCCGCAAACGGCAACGGCGGTACGAACGGCAACGCGGCCAGCGCGCCGAACGGCGCGTCGAACTGACCTGACCGACATGCACGACGGCCCCGAACAACGCCCCTTGTCGAAGCCTTCAAACAGAACACGTGGATAACGCGGCATGCGAAACCCAGAAGAATTGATCCGCGAGAATCTCGCGCCGAACGATTTCGTCGCGGTGAGCTGGAACCTGCACAAGGGCCGCACGCCGCTCGGCTTTCAGGCCTGGCAGGCGATGCAGCGCTGGGTCCAATCGACCCACGCGGACGCCTATTTCCTTCAGGAAGCGATGGCGCGGCGCATGCCGTCACCGGTATTGGCGAGCAGCTTCGGCGCGCCGATGGGCGACCCGCTGACCGACGTATGGCACTGCCAGGCGACCGAGATCGCCCGCTCGCTCGAACTCGAAGTCGCGCTCGGGCCGAACGTGTTCAAGCCGTCGTGGCGGCATGGCAATGCGATTCTGTCGCCGCATCCGCTCGATCTCGGCGGCCGCTGGGACATCTCCGCGCATCGCTTCGAAAAGCGCGGCCTGCTGGTTGCGCGTGCGACCTTCGGTGGACGCCTCGTCACGCTGCTGTGCGCGCATCTCGCGCTGACACGCCCGGCGCGCCTGCGGCAGATGAACTGGATCGCGCACTGGATCGCCAAGGAAGCCCCCGACGGCCCGCTCGTGCTGGCCGGCGATTTCAACGACTGGCGCAACGACTCGGTGCCGCTCTTTCGCGAGCACGGTCTGCAGGAAGTGGCAACACTGCTCGGCGAACCGGCACGCACGTTTCCGGCGTTCTCGCCGGCGCTTTCGCTCGACAAGATGTTCGTGCGCGGCATGCAGCCGGTCGAATGGATTCAGCCGACGCAGGAGACCGCGTGGCTATCGGATCATTTGCCTTATATGGCGCGCTTGCGGCTCGAATAAGAATGGGCCGGGTGGTTATTTTTCGCGTCTGGCGTCATCAAATCACCGACGTCAAAAATCTTTTAATTATAAATAACTAGCTCGCCATTCTGCACTCCATAGCGGTATCTGTGTACCTAAAAAATCACTAAGCGGACAGTGTAAACACCCGCAAGCCCCCGCACGCACCCCGCCCCCAACGTGCCCATCCCGGCTCCGCTTGCCAGTTTTATCAGCAGGGTCAATGCTGCAGCGCAGGCCGCCTTTCGGTATGATCTCGAAATTGTCGTCCCGCGCGGCGCGCTGCTTTCGCGCACGCCGGACAGCCAATGGCAGCCGCCCTGCGCGGCATTCGCCGAATCGCCGTACCCCGCTGAAGCACGGCCGCACTCACGCCAACGTACTTTGCGGCGCCAGAAAGCCGGCGCCGCCGCTTGCCTGGCGGCAACCCGCTTCACCACGCTCAACCGCCGCGGCCCCGCCCAGCAGGCGCGGTAAAATAGCGGATTGCGCGTGATTCCCGACCCCGGGTTAGCGCAGCATCTCCCTTGCCGTGCCGGCCGGCTCAGACGACTGGCCGCCTTTGTTTTCGCACTATCCAAGAAGCCATGAGCAACCTCAATTCACAAACCGTCCTGAGCGTCCATCACTGGACCGATACGCTTTTCAGCTTCACCTGCACGCGCGATCCGTCGTTCCGCTTCGAAAACGGCCAGTTCACGATGGTGGGCCTGCAGGTCGACGGCAAGCCGCTGATCCGCGCTTACAGCCTCGCCAGTGCGAACTACGAAGAACATCTCGAATTCCTGAGCATCAAGGTGCAGGACGGCCCGCTCACCTCGCGTCTGCAGCACCTGAAGGTCGGCGATGAAGTGCTGATCGGCAAGAAGCCGGTCGGCACGCTGGTCGCCGACAACCTGCTGCCCGGCAAGACGCTGTGGCTGCTCTCCACCGGCACGGGCCTCGCGCCGTTCATGTCGATTATCAAGGACCCGGACATTTACGACCGCTACGAGCGCGTGGTCCTCACGCACACCTGCCGTTTCGTCGACGAACTCGCGTACAAGGAATACATCACCGAGCACCTGCCGGCGCACGAGCACCTCGGCGAGCTGGTACAGGAAAAGCTGCTGTACTACCCGACCGTCACGCGCGAGGCATTCCAGAACCGTGGCCGCATCACCGAGCTGATCGAAACCGAAAAGCTGTTCGCCGACCTCGGCGTGCCGGGCTTCTCGCTCGAAAACGACCGCATCATGCTGTGCGGCAGCCCGCACATGCTGCGCGACACGCGCAAGCTGCTCGACGACGCGGGCTTCAAGGAAGGCAGCAACAACGACCCGGGTCACTACGTGGTCGAAAAGGCCTTCGTCGGCTAAGCAGGCAACACCGTTCGCGGCCCCTCGGCGCGCGAATCCCGCTAAAAGGAGCCCCCGGGCTCCTTTTTTGTTGCCGTTACAAATCGCCGTGAATCATTTCACTTTCTCTGTCGGCGTTATTCCTACAGATGGCGATGCGAAATACATCAAGCAAAATATGAAAAATCGGCGCTAACCGTTGGTGCGACTGCATTTTTTCTTTTTTTGAGATATTATCGCACCGCCAGTTACGACGAATCGGCTAGCCTCTTATGGTCCGACCTAGTTGTTACTAAATGTAAATTTCGTTACGTTCCGGCATAGTGATCTGCCTGTTTCACGCTCGCGCGGCGGACACGCCCGAAGGCCTGAGAATCGCATGCGTTCTTCCGTCTTCGCGCTGCCTGTACGCGCCCGCTTCGCTGTCCGCATCGCGTCCTGAGAGGGAAAATCATGGATTCGTCGACTGCCGTCCCGTTCAACGCGCCGCCCGCATCGCCAGCGGCGCGTGATGGCTTCGACGCGCCCTCGCTCGCCGCGATGCGCGAGCTGGAACAACTGCGCGCGCGGGTGCGCGAACTGTCGGCCGAACTCGTGCAGGCGCAGGAAAGCGCGCGCCGTCACGTCGCTCGCGAGCTGCACGACGGCGTCGGCGCCGAGCTAACCGCGACGCGCTTCGCGCTCGCCGGCATCGAAACCTGGCTGCCCGCCGACGCGCCGCCGCAATGCTCGGCCGCGCTCGCGGTCGCGAACCGCTCGCTCGACGCAGTCTGCGCGGCAAGCCGCGAGGCTGTCGCGCAATTGCACGCGCCGTCGTTCGAGGCCGGCGTCGCCAGCGCGCTCGCGCGCTGGGTCGGCGCATTCGCCGGCCGCACGTGCTTGCGCGCCACCTTCACCTGCGCCGACGATGCGCGGCTCGCGCGCCTGCCCGCCGACGCCGCACTCGCCGTATTCCGCGTCGTCCAGGAAGCGCTGAACAATATTGCGAAACACGCGCGCGCGAGCTGCGCCGACGTACGCGTCGAAACCAGCGCGCGCCACCTGACGCTGCTGATCAGCGACGACGGCATCGGCCTGCCACGCGGCGCGCGCCAGCGCAGCGGACAAAGCGGGAAAAACAGCCAAAGCGGCCACTTCGGCCTCGCCGGAATGCAGGCGCGCTGCGCCGCATTCGACGGCACGCTGCGGGTGAGCGCCCGGCGGGCCAGCGCCGGCCACGCCGACGTCAACTCCGGCAAAACCGGCAGCAAAGCCCCGCGCGGCACCCTCGTGCAGGCGAGCTTCGCCTGGAACGTGCTGCTCGCCCCCGCATCCCGCGCCGGCCGGCGCGCGTTGCAATCGTGAGCGAGCCGTCATGAGCCTGCGCATCCTGCTCGCCGACGATCACGCCGTGGTCCGCCAGGGCGTTCGCCAGTTGCTGCTCGACCGCGGCGTCGCGCGCGAAGTCGCCGAGGCGAAAACGGGCGCGGAAGCGCTCGACGCGCTCGGCCAGCAGAGCTTCGACGTCGTGCTGCTCGACATTTCGCTGCCCGACATGAACGGCGTCGAAGTGCTCAAGCGCCTGAAGCGCAAGGCGCCGCGCGTGGCGGTCCTGATGTTCTCGATGTACCGCGAGGACCAGTACGCGGTGCGCGCGCTGAAAGCCGGCGCGTCCGGCTATCTGTCGAAAACGGTCGACGTCGCGCAAATGATCGGCGCGATCCAGCAAGTCGCCGCGGGCCGCAAATACGTGAGCCCAGCGATGGCCGAGGCGCTCGCCGATTACGTGTCGTTCGACGGCGAACAGTTGCCGCACGAAAAACTGTCCGACCGCGAATACCAGACGCTGTGCATGCTCGCGTCGGGCAAACGGCTCACCGACATCGCGGCGGCGCTGTCGCTGTCGGTGAAGACGGTCAGCGTGTACCGCACGCGGCTGCTCGAGAAAATGAAGCTGCGCAACAACGCCGAACTGACGTTCTACGTGATGAGCAACCGCCTGGTCGACCTGAATCCGGCGATGGCGGGCTGAACGCCCGCCGCGCGCGTGAGCGCATGTGCGTGCAACCGTGCAACGATCTGTCACGAAAATGCGGCGCGCCGCGTAGCCTGCCTGGGGAGAGACTCCCGCCCCATTCGTCGCCGATTCGGCAAAAGCTTTATCCCCGCTTGCGCTGCGCGCGCAAACCTCACCTCGAAGTCCCGTCCTGGTGGGAGTTTCCGCCCACCGCCCCGCCCCACGTCACGACGCATCCGAACAGGGATCTGTTACCGATCCGCTAGAATGCCGGGTTTTTTTCCGACATTCGGCGCGCAACACGCGTGCACTACTGGAGACCCACGCCAATGTCCCTGTTTCGCAAAAAGAGCGTCGAGCACATGCTCACGACAAGCGCTCAGAACGCCGGCCTGAAGAAGGCGCTCGGCGCGCTCGACCTCACGTTCCTCGGTGTCGGCGCCATCATCGGCACCGGTATCTTCGTG
>Ga0153988_1000343_pt1 | contig 11927 bp, 6 predicted proteins | sample TSNC072MetaG_FD_104742 | JGI IMG/M metagenome (GOLD analysis project Ga0153988, IMG submission 104742) | Attine ant fungus gardens microbial communities from North Carolina, USA - TSNC072 MetaG | ecosystem: Host-associated > Fungi > Mycelium > Unclassified | place: USA: North Carolina, Jones Lake...
AGCGTGTCGCGCCGCATGATCTTGCGTAATTCGAATCCGATGCCGGCCATCTCAGCGAGCCTCCTGCGCGTTTTTCGAGCGTGCGCCGTGCATCGGGCACTGCGCGGCGGGTGCCGACGCCATCGCGTCGCGCGCGCGATCCGGCAACGCGGAAAGGCGCTCGTACAGCGTGCGGTAACGGTCGATCATCTGCTTCTTCGTGTAATAGCGGCGCACTCGCGCGAGTCCCGCCTGTTGCGCGGCCCGCCAGCGGTCGTCGTCGGCGAGCAGCGACAATACCGCCTGCGCGAACGCAGCCGGCTCCGCGATCTGCACGACTGTGCCCGCTGCGCCGAGTGCGCGGTCCTCCTCGTCCATGCCCTCGATCAACTGGCGGCACGAGCCGACGTCGGTCGTGATCGACGGCACGCCCGCCGCGAAACCTTCCAGCACGACGAGCGGCAACGCCTCGCTGATCGAGGTCAGCGCGATCACGTCGAGCTGCGGCATCATCTCGTCAATGCGCTGGAAGCCGAGAAACTTCAGATTGCGCGACAGCCCGAGGCTCTCGACCAGCGCGCGGCATTCCAGCACATAGGCCGGGTCTTCCTCTTCCGGCCCGATGATCCAGCCTTCGAGATCGGGCATCGTGCGCGACGCAATGAATATCGCGCGAATGAACGTCTTGATGTCCTTGATCGGCACCACTCGCCCGATCAACCCCACCACCTTGTGCGAGCGGGGCTTGCGTTCGGCGACGAGCGGCGCGAGCGCATCCACGTCGATGCCGTTCGGGATGCATTGCGTGCGCTCGGCGCGCGCGCCATCGGTAATCTGCCGCTGGCGGTTCGCTTCGTACAGCGAGATGATGTCGTCCGCCGCGTCATAGGCGAGCTTGCCGATCGCCTCGAAAAAGCGCACCCACAATTCGCGGAAATAGCTCACGCGCGAGATGTCGCGCTCGAACACGCCGCGGTTATCGCGAATCCACTGGCTCTGCAACAGATCGATCTTGCGTTCCTTCGTGTAGATGCCGTGCTCGGAAATCAGTAGCGGCCGGCCGGTGCGATAGTGCATCAGCGCGCCGAGAAAGCCGCTGTATCCCGTCGATACGGTGTGATAGAGCTTCGCCGGCAACAGGTTTTCCGCCACCCGTGCGAGCTGCCACAGCGGCTTGTGCATGATCCGCACGGTCCAGAAGTAATCGGTAAACGACGGGTCGGTACAGTACTTCCCGTACTGGTCGGTAATGGTCTGCCACGCCGCGCGGCTCGTCAGGAACTGCTCCTCGTTGAGCGCGCCGCTCGCCCCGATCATCGGAATCATGTCGGCAAGCAGCGCGCCCGCGTCGCGGCCGCTGCGCGGATCGCGCAACGCGTCGTGCAGTTGCTGCGAGCGCGCAAACGCGGCCGCGTCGCCTTCGACCGCACGCGCGCGGAAATCCGCCGCCACGTCCTCGTACAGATAGTGCGCCTCGATATGCACGACGTTATCGGGCAGCGCATACGCGACACCCGCGTAATCTTCCCGGCGGCTGCCGATGAACACGATCGCGAAGCGCGTCTGCGGATACGAGCGGATCATGTCGTTGACCCAGCTCGACACGCCGCCGCGCACGAACGGGAACGTGCCTTCGAGCAGCAGGCAGACATCGGCATCCGCGGCGCGGCGGTTCGGGAGTTCTTTCATCATGACCAGTACTTCACAACCGGTTTGAGTGTCGGCAACGAGGCGGCATTGCCCAGCGACGCGAGCAGTTCGGAGACACGCGGATAATCGCCACGCAGGAACTCGGCTTCCGCGAGCCACGGCACCAGACGCTCGCGCGGAAAGCCCAGTTCGAGCGCGCGCCCGATGTGCGCGTGCGCCTCCTCAGGCAAGCCGCGCGCCAGCGAAAGACGGCCGCGAATCAGCCACAGCGCGCCGTCGCCCGGATCGGTGTCCAGCGCGGCCTGCGCGTAGCGGTCGGCCTGTTCCAGCGTGTGCCGGTAGACCGCGCCCTGCACGAGATTCTGGTACACCAGCTCGAAATAGAGTTCGGCGAGCAGCCGGTTGAGCGCGTAGCGCTCGCTGTCTGCCTGGGTCGACTCCAGCGTTTTGCTCGCCTGGAAAATCTTCTGCATGATCTCGTTTTCGGCGTGGTCCAGCGTGCCGTAGGCGATCAGCCGAATGTCCTCGAGCGGGTCGGCAAGCAGGTCGCGCAACAGGGTGCCGGTGGTACGCGTCGGCATGTTCTGGATCGCCACCAGCGCGGACAGGCGGTCGGTGGAGGCCACCCGGGTATTCGCGAGACGCGCCTGCAAACGCGCGCCGCCGCCATGCGACACGCGCGACACCAGATACGTGACGAACGCCGGACGCGGCACGTCGGCAAGCTGGTCGCTTTCCTTCTTGCCCGGAAACAGCGCCGCCCACATACAGCTCACCAGCACCACGAGGCCGCCGAGCAGCGGCACGAAGGTGCAGACAAGCCACAGCAGTAGCATCGACAGCGCGCGCGGCTCGCGATAGCGCGCGGGCAGAACCACCCGCAGCGCGATCGATTCGAATAGCCCCGCCGCCGCCTGAATCGCGAGAAAGCGCAACAGCGGATCGAATGCGCCGGCCGGCTCGCGCAGGCTCGCGATCGCCAGATACTGCGCGAACGCGCCCGCCACGACCGCCAGCGCGCCGACAATGAATTTGAGCGGCTTAGACATCGATGCCGCTTCGCTTGAGAAGACGCGAAAGCGCCGCGCCCGGATCGTCGCCTTCGAGGTGCAGCGTATGCACGCCCACCCGCGCGGCTTCGAGATCGGTGTTGAACTGCGCGGTCAGGCTCGCCTCGATCCGCGCCAGATACCCGTCGATGCCGGTCGTGTCGGTCGCGGGCATCAGGTTCAGCAGCACCGAACGCTGTCCGGTGCGCACCGGCCACATCACGTCGAGCGAACGACGCCGGCGCATCACGTGCTCGAACAGCGAATCGCCCGCTTCGTCGCGCGGGAACACCAGCGCCACCAGCGACGACGCCACCCCGGCCTTCTGCTGCAAACGCGTCAGGCGGCTCAGGTCGAGCGCGAACTCGTGCGGGCAAGCCGGCACGCGCTCGAGAATGCGCTGCACGAACGACGAATGCTCGACACCGTCGGCGTAATAGCCGAGCAGCACCAGTAGCAACTGCAGGTTGTCGAAATTGAGCGACAGGAACGGCATGCGCTTGATGACGAGCATCGCGCGCAGTTCGCCGTCGGCGGACACGAGCGGTGCGCAGACCAGATACTGGCTAGCCGGCACGGCGTGGTCGGCGCTCTTCAGATGCGCGATGGCGAGCGTGCTCAGCGCGTGCGTCACGAGCGGGTCGTGCGGATCGAACTCGAAGCTGTCGCCGATCGAGGCGATGACCTGGGTGCCGGGCTTGCCGTCGCGCACCGGATAGAGCGCTGCGACTTCGATCTGGCAGGCCTGCGCGACGAATTCGAGCAAACCGGCGGCGCCGCGCAGCGGCTCGTCGGCACGGTGCTTTTTCGGGGTGGCGAGCGCGGTGTCGTCGGAGACCGAGAGACGGCGCAGTTCCGTGATCGAATCGCGCAGCGTGGTCGGACGCGACAGCAGATCCTTCTCCAGCCGCTCGTGCGACAGGCGCAGCAGATAGTGGCTGTTGGTGAGCGCGGAGAGACGGTCGTTCAGATAGTCGTTGAGCGACGAGGCACGCACGGCGCGGCTCCCCCACGTATCGCCGAAGTGTCCGGCGAGAATCGTCTGGCACAGGCCGCCCGCGAAATACAGCGTGGGAAACGCGCCGCCGTGCGGATAGAAGCACGCCCACGCGCCGATCATGATGAAGCCGCCCAGCACGCCGAGCAGACTGCCGTAGCGCAGCGACACCAGCAGCGGCGCGAGCCACAGCCAGGGGAAGCCGGCGTGCAGCGACAAAGGATCGTCCGGGTGGAGCCAGCGCGCGAACGCCAGCACGACCACCATGAAGACGACGCTCTCCACGACCGCCAGGGGCCGTGCCACCGCGGGCGCCAGAAAGCGGCGCACGCGTCCGAGATTGCCGAACGGATGCGCGTGGCGTTTGGACACGCCCGGGTTGTTTTCCACGGCTGTGGTATTCACGGCGTGATTCCTTTCCTGTTTCGAGACTTTCTGCTTCCGCATCCCGGGCGGCGTCGCGCCGGGACGTCGGGACCGCGGATCAGTGCGCCTGCAGCGGCGAGAGCACCTTGCCGATCACCGAGGTCGCCACGCTCGACAGACCCGAGCGGCTCCAGCCGGTATGCGTGCCCGTGCCACTCCACACCACCGCGCCGTTCGACACGTCAATCAGCTCGAAGGTCACGCCGACGACCGGCTCGCCGTCCACGCCGGTCTTGTAGCGCCACTCCTCGACCGCGCCGGTCAGCAGGTAGCGGGCATTCTGGCCGCGCGCCCATTCGAGCGACTTCACGCCATCGCCGCGCTGTGCCGAATCGAACAGCGCGTTGCGGCTACCGTCGGCGGCCGCGACGCGCACGTCCGCGATACCGCCCGCGCGCAGCGCGTTGGCCGCGATCGCCTCGGCGCTATGGCCCGCATCCGGCGTTTCGGTGTAGTTCGCGATCGACACCACCGCAACCTTGTCGCCGTGCGAGAGAGTCGGGCCGGCGGTCTGGCGCACCGTACCGCACGCGTTCAGGCCCAGCGCCAGCGCGGTTGCCGCAATACCCCATGCGCTCGTGCGCGCCAGTCGTTTGATGCCGTACATGATCGATACTCCTTGAACGATTCGATTTAATAGAACCAGCTATAGCGCGCGCCGAACTCGGTCACCGGGGTGCCGATCCGCGAGACGCGCTGATGCGAGAAATAGAGCGCCGCATGATCGCCGCCGAACACCGTGCCCGCGAGGCCGAGATTTACCCCCGGCCCCCATCCCTGATTCGAGTCGTGCACCACGCCGACGTCGAGGAACGGTCGCCACGCGCGTGTGTACTGCTCCACCAGTTCGCTGCCGAAGCCGAAGAACAGGCCGTATTGCGTATAGGTTTGCGGCATGAAACTCGTCGCCGTGACGGGTCCGGTGGTGGCCGGAAGCAGCCGCGAGATCAGGGCGTCGGCGTCGCCGCTCGCGCTGTAGTGGCCGCGCGCGCCGATCAGGCGAATCGTGTAGTCCGGGTAGCCCGTGCGAATGCGATAACCGAGTTCGCCGCTCGTCAGCACGCCGCTGCCGAGATAGTTGCGCGCCTGGCTATAGAAGCGATCCGCCTCGACGCTGCCCGACGCATACAGATGCGGCGTCACGCTGTACCTCACCGTGCCGATCACGTTGTCCTTCATGCCGCCGATGAGCAGCGCCTGCGACTCGCGTGCGGTCTGGTTGCGGCCCGCCCGGACGGACAGCTGGAGCGCCGAATTGCGGCCCCACTCCGCCTCCGCCGACACGCTGTAGAAACCGTCGAGCGCCTCGCGGCGGCCGGCGCTCACCTGGAATGCCGAGTCGTAGGTCTGACGTCGCACGTAGAGGTCCACCGAGCGATCCACCGACGGCACGTTCGCGAGTTGCGTGTCGTCGGTCGAATGCTGGAAGCGCAGCGTGCCGTTGATGCCGATCATGTAGTGATCCGCGATCTTGCGGCTGCCCGACAGCGTCTGTTCGACGTAATCGAGCGGATGCTCGACATAGCTCGTCACGCCCGCGTCGAGCGACTGCGGCCATTCCATCGCGGTCTCGACGAGGCGCGTGTGCAGCTCGGCGTTTTCGGGCGCGCCGTCCAGTCCTTCGAATGCGGCCTGTTCCGCCGCGCCCGGACGATCCACCGCGCGCAACGCGTCGATGCGGTTCGCGATCGGCAGACGGTGGCCTGTCTCGTCGAGCAGACGCGCCATTTCGGCCTTGTCGTCCTCGGCCAGCGCGATCGCAATGCGCTGCTCGGACGGCTGGGACAGCGTGTCGGCGTACTCGCGCGCGAGCCAGCGCTTCGCCATCGGATTCGCCTCGCGCGAGACGGCCCAGGCCAGCGCGACGTCGCGCGCCACCGACGACGTCAACCGCGTCGGGTCCTGCGACGGCGCGGCCTGGGTTTTCGCCTGGCTCTTCATCTGTACCGGCGGCAGCCCCTTCGTGTCGCCGAGCAGAGTGCGCAGCGCCTCGGTGTTGTCCTTGCGCCCCGCGTCGTTGGCGAGCAGTTCGCTCAGGAAGGCCTTCGCCACGTCCGCGCTCCCGAAGATCGCCGAGAGCGTGACGCGGCGGCCCTGCAACTGCTCACGCCCTTCGATGCCCTGCGTGGCGCGCGCGCGCAGCACCGCGTTGCCCTGCCCGGAATGCGCGCGAATCGCTGCCTCTTCCTGCTGCATCTGACGCCATACACCGCGGCGAATCGACCAGGCGAGATCGCCGTGGCCCGCCATTTCCTGCGCGTCGGCGAAGGCGAGTTGCCAGAGCGGGTCTTTCGACATCGACGCCGCCTGCCGTCGTAAATAGCTGAGCGCGGCTTCCGGCCGGTCCAGCCGCACCTGCACGGCGGCGATCGGCCCCCACAGGGCCGGCTCGACGGCGGCCGCATCGCGATACGGTGCGATGACGTCGCGCAATTGCGCATCGGTGCCGTAGTCGACCAGCGTCCACATGAGCGCGACGCGCAGATCGAGCGGCGCACCGGGCAGCGCCGCGCCGCGTTCGAGATCGGCGAGCGCGGCCGCCGGATGGTCCGTCAGGCGGTAATACTCGGCGCGCTCGCGCAGGAACCCAGGATCGCTCTCGGCCTCGACCGTCTGCGCGGGCGACAGCCGTTCCAGCAGCGCCTCGACGCTGTCGTAGCGACCGGCGTAGGCGTAGTAGTGAACCGCGCTGGCGAGCGCGGTCGACGACTGATCCTTCTGATATTCGAGTTCGGCCGTGCGGGCCGCGTCGATCGGATAGGCGACGTAGAAATACGTCATCGCGCCGAGATCCTCGGCCTGCGCCTGTCCGCTCGCGAGCAGATGCCGGTACGCGTCGTTGGCGATGTCGTCGCGCTGCAACAGACGCGCGAGTTGCGCGGTGTTGCGCCAGAACAGCGGATCGTCGTCCTGAGCATGCGGCCTCGCCGCCAGCAGCGTATCGAGAGCGCCTTGCAGGTCCGCATGGCGATACAACATGCTCGCGCTGCGCAGCGCGTATTGCGTGTTGGCCGGATTGCGCTGGCCCAGCTTGCGATAACGCGCGAGCGCCTCGTCGTCGTGACCCGCGCGCTCGGCGAGCTGCCCGATGCGCCAGTCGATCGCGTCCTGCTGCGCGCGGCCCGCGCGGCTGCGCAGGAACGTCAGCGCGTTGTCGGGACGGCCGAGACGCTCGTAGGCGGCCACCACCTTGTCGATAAGACCGAGGTCGCCCGGCGCCGCGTTCGATGCCTGAATCAGCGCGGCGAGATAGGCCTCGTCGTCGTTGAGCATCGGCGCGAGCCGCATGACGTTCTTCCAGCCCTCAGGGTCGTTCGAGCGTTGCGCGTACTGGAGCCACATCTTCAGCGCGAGCGGCGAGGCATGATTCCACTCCGCGACCTGCGCGAGACGCCGGGCCCACTCCGCCGAACCTGGATTTTTCGCGACCTGCTCGCTCGCCACGCGCTGCGCGTTGGCCAGATCGTTCGATTCGAGGAACGACTGATACAGCAAGCCGGGCAGATCGTCGGCGGCGGGCGCGGCGGACTGCGATGCCGGCGCGGGCCTATCCGCCGTGGCGGGCTGCGATGCCGCAATGCGTACGATCTGCACGCCGCGCGCGGCGGACGCGTCGCCCTGTTTTTCGGCGGATTGCCGGCGCGGCGTCGCGCCGTCCATATACGTAAACGGTTGTTGCGCGCTGCGCGCGCGCAGGTAGGCGACCAGACGCACGGCGCCGTCTTCCGGCTGCACTCGCGCATAGCCCGCGAGCGCCTTCGCATAGCGATCGACCAGGTCCGGACGATGCGCCGCGCGCGCCAGATTCAGCAGCAGCACAAGCGTCTGCCGGTCGTGCGCGAAGGCCGCGCCGTGTGCCTGCGCGGCGGCAAGCGCCTCGTCGAGCAGATTGCCCGCCTGCAGCGCGCGAATGCCGTTGAGGAAGCAGTCGCGCTGCGCCTCGAAAGTCTCGGCACTCGCCTGCAGACGGAACCAGCCGTCGGCCGCGCCGCGATAATCGCCGCCGTACATCGCGAAACGCACGACCTCGCGATTCCAGCGTGCCTGATGTGCCGTGTCCTGCGCGGCCAGACGCGCATAGAGCTGGCCGGCAAGCGCCTGCGCATTCACGGACGCGGCGATCTCCGCGAGCGTCTGCAGACTGTCGGTCGGCCACGTCAGTGTGGCGGCCTGCGCGACCTGCGCGCGCACCCGCTCCAGCGTGGCCTCGCGGCGCGGATCGTCGTCCGGGAACGAGAACGCCTCGCGCAGATCGAGTTGCAGGCGCAGCAGCACGGCCTGGCGGCGCAGTTCGTCGCTCGGCCGGGTTTCCATGCGAGCGACGATACGGCGGGCGTCCTCGTCGCGGCCCAGACTCACGTATTGCGTGCCGAGCACCGAGAGAATTTCCTCGTTGTCCGGCTGCACGCGCAGCCACGCTTCCAGATAGGCGACGCTCACTTCGCTCGGCGCGTCGGTGGACGTCATGCGCTCGCGCAGCCCGCCCCTCGGATGCATGAAATAAAGCGCGCACAGCACGACACCCGCAAATGTCAGGACCAGCCAGGTCGGCGCGATGCGCGGGCGTTTAACGTCCACATTAAGGTCCGTGTTAACGCCCACAATCGACCTCGACCGGCTTGTAGTTCAGTTGCGTGCCGACGTCCGCGGCGGTATCGAAGCGCAGGAACGCGCCGTCGCGACGCGCGGCAACACGCTGCCCGCTCACGCTGACCTGGCACTGCTGCGCGTTCGCCAGCTTGACGAACGGCTGGTAGTGGCCCGCGAACTCGAAGCGCATGCCGTGCGGCGTGCGCTGGAACCCGCGCACGAAACCGTTGGCCTCGCCGATGTAAGGCAGCGCGCTCGCGCCGCCGATCGAGAAGCGCGCGCTGCCGCCGTCGATGTGGATATAGGTGCCGTCCGGCCCCGGCGCGAAGCCGGTCACGCCGGCCGCGCCGTCGAGCGCCGGCGTGCCGGCCTCGGGCCAGTGCAGCTCGCGCACCGCGCCGTCGCCGCGCACGATCCAGCCCGGCGCCTGCGTGCCGACTTCCTTCGCCACCGCGAACCTGTGCCAGTCGAGCACCTTGCGGATGTACTCGCTCACGTAAACCGGCATCACCGGCTGCTTGAGCACCGTCGAGAAAATCTGGTCGAGCGCGCGCAGCGACGCCACCTTCGTGCCGCTGTACATGTGGTAGTAGATGTCGATCGGCTTGAAGCGCAGCGGGCGTTCGGTCATGTCGAACGTTTCGAGCACGCGTGTGAAGCCGTAGAACGGCCCCTGCCAGTCGTTCGTGTAGACATTCTCGTCCTGGTTCGGCGCATAGACCTGATACGCACCCGGCCCTTTGTCCACGCCGATCGGCGCGATGTTGCTCCAGCCGTTGCTGGTGCGGGTGATGACGGTGTCGCCGCCGTTGAAGTTATAGACGCCCGCCTCGTATACCTTGCGCACCACGAAGCCCGGCGGCTGGCAGTCGCCCGACCATTGCAGCACGACCACCTTCTTGCCGGCCGGCGCGAGACGCGAGTTGATGTAGTCGATCGAACCGCTGATCTCGCGATCGATGTTGAACCGGTAGCCGGGGATGTTCAGCGAGAACGCCGTGTCGCCACCGCCGCGATCCACCGGCACGCCGGTGGACTTGTCGACCTGCTCCCACTGGAACGGATGCGAATACGTGTGCGTGCCGATTTCGACGTTAGGCAGCGCGAACATCTTGCGCGCGATCTCTTCGAGACGCGGCGAGATGTCCTTGTGCAGGCCGGCCGCGCCAACCTCGCCCTCGATCACCGAGAGAGTCATCGGAACCTTGTAACGGGTCCAGATCTGCTGATACAGCGCCTCGCCCGAATAGTCGGGGCCGGGAAATTCGGCGCGCGAGGCGAAGCCGTCGCCATCGACATGCGACATCAGCAGACGGCGGCCGTTTTCCGTGGTGACGCTCGGCGACGGCATGTCCTGCAGGCGCAAGGCGGCCTTGAGGAATGCCATGGGATTGATCGCCCAGCGCTCCAGCCCGCCGAGCGAGGCAATCGTGTACGGGCTCATCGAATAGCCGCCCCACGGCGTAATGGCGGCCTGATCGAGCAGTTCGCCGTTCACCGAGACGCGCAGCAGCGGCGTGCTGTGCGCGCCGACGCGCAAATGTTGCAGATCGCGCGGCTCGGGTTTGCGGTCGATTTCGAAGCCCATCATCGGATCGCGCTTGACCACGGTGATCGGTCCGTCAGGGAGTCCGCCGGGCTCGGCATCGGACGGCTGCAGATCGAGTGCGGTGGCGCTCGCGCCGGTCGCGTCGAAACCGAACTCGCCGAGGAACGCAACCGGCACGTGATCGCCGATGCGGCCGGTAATCCAGCGTCGCCACGCCTGTTCATCGGGCACCGCGTCGCGCTGGAACCACGCAACCACGCCGGCATAGCGATCCGGCGTAATGTCGTCCGGCAGCGGCTTCGAAAAATCGGCGTATTCGACGTCGTAGCCCATGTAATTGAGCGGCGTGGCCAGATTGCGCACGCCGGGGCTCATGTCGAGCGACTCGCTCATGTCGCGATCTTGCACCACCAGCACCTTGCGCGGCAGCACCTCGATTCGGCCGATACCCACCACATCGCGCGTCTTATCGGTCACGTACGGCAGCCCGCCGGCGGCGACCACCTGCGCGGCCGTCGCACGGGCGCACTCGCGGTTCGCGCGCGCACAATATTCGAGGGAGACGACCGGCACGCCCGTTTGCTGCGTGAACGACTTCGCCTGCGCGAGGCGTTGCGCGCGCTCGGCTTCCGGCACCTCGACGAGTTGGCCGTTGTCGTCGAGGCCGCGCACGAGCGAATCGCCGACAACCGCGTATAGCGACTGCGCGACCGGCAACGCGGCCTGCACTGCATCCGCGCCGAGCGCGATCAGGCGTGCCTCGGGGTGCGCGGCACGAATGCGCGCGGCGGCCGCCACGGCCATCGGCGTATCGAGCAGGAAGCCGCGATAACCACGCTGCCACAGCGGCTCGATCTGCGTGGCAAGAAGCGCATCGACGGAATCGGCGTGCGTGGTACGAGCGATCCACGTCGTATGCGCAAGCGGATGCGCCGACGGATCGAAGCCGCGGGCGGGATCGATCACGACGGCATCGAAGGCCTGCAGCGCATCGACCGGTACATTGCCCGCGTCGTAGAAAGCGATGTTCGGCAGGGATGCGACCGCGATTGCGGCGTGTGCCACCGGCGGCGTCAGCGCGGTGGCACCCAACGCGAGCGACACCAGCGTGTGGACGGCGAGTCGTTTGCCGGCGTATTCGACCCGCAGGCCGAAAGGTTCATCGGCGCGAGCCCAGAACTTCTTCTTCTCCAACACTTATACCCCGTTCGTTCCTTGACGCGAGCGAGATCCGTTCTCTGAAGAATCTTGTCCGCCGCCTACTCAGGAGTCTCTTTGAAGGAGTTGTGCACGACCAATTCCTCATTGAGCAAAATTACAAATGCCATTTTACAAACTGACTAATTCTCTATCTTGAAATTGCGCGCCGAAAGATAACACAGGCGCGTGCGGCTTCTCAAGCTATGTTAAAAAAACCGGCTCCTGATTTAATATAAGATAAATATTTCGGTCATTTTTGCGATGTAAAACGTTTGCGCTTCTGCACAAAGACAATGCCGAAGGGCATTTTCGCGTTAATACGCTTTTTTCGAAGTTCGAATTCGAAGATCGAATAAGAGAAAAAACCGGTGCGGGAATCCGACCTTATTCGTTTGATTCACCGCAATGCCGCGCGATCCTCCGCCCGGTGTCGCGCTTGCTTACTCGACCGGTCTGCTCAACGCGGCAGATTGGCGGGCCCGACGCC
>Ga0153988_1000345_pt1 | contig 11922 bp, 9 predicted proteins | sample TSNC072MetaG_FD_104742 | JGI IMG/M metagenome (GOLD analysis project Ga0153988, IMG submission 104742) | Attine ant fungus gardens microbial communities from North Carolina, USA - TSNC072 MetaG | ecosystem: Host-associated > Fungi > Mycelium > Unclassified | place: USA: North Carolina, Jones Lake...
CCGTTCAGATCGTTGACCACGACGTTTGCGCCTTCGCGTGCGAAGGTCTTCGCAATGCCTTCGCCGAAACCCGAACCGCCGCCCGTGACGATGGCCGTTTTACCTGTCAAACGCATGATGTCTCCGTTGCTGGTTGTGAGGGATAGCAATGCGTCGTTGCGCCGAAGCCGCTGGCCGCGTTAATCGCGAGCCACCAGACCAGGTGCGAACCACGAGCGATGAGCTGCGGCCTAACCATGCCGGATCGCAATCGTCTTCAACACCGTGAACCCATACAGCGCCTCGAAGCCTTTCTCGCGGCCGTGCCCCGAATGCTTGACGCCGCCGAACGGCAATTCGACGCCGCCGCCCGCGCCATAGTTGTTGATGAACACCTGCCCCGAGCGCACGCGTCGCGCGAGCCGCATCTGGCGCGCGCCGTCGCGTGTCCAGATACCGGCGACGAGCCCGTACTGCGTGCCGTTCGCGAGCGCGAGCGCTTCGTCTTCATCGCGGAACGACATCGCGGCGAGCACCGGGCCGAACACTTCGTCGCGTGCGAGGCGATGGCTCGCGGGCACGTCGCGCAGCAAGGTGGGCGCTTGATAGAAGCCGCTTTCGGGTGCCTCGGGAATCACTTCGCCGTGCGCGGCCATCGCAATGCCGTCGTGCTGCGCATCGGAGAGAAAGTCCCACACGCGCTGCTGCTGTTTCGCGCTGATCAGCGGCCCGCAGTCGAGGTCCGCTTGCGAAGGGCCGACGCGCAGCGCCTGGAATGCGCTGCCGAGCCGTTCGAGCAGCGGTTCGTAAATGGCCTCGTCGATCAGCACGCGGCTGCCCGCCGAGCAGGTTTGCCCGGCGTTCTGCACGATCGCCGAGACGAGCACCGGCAGCGCGGCGTCGAGATCGGCGTCGGCGAAGACGATTTGCGGCGACTTGCCGCCGAGTTCGAGCGTGACGGGCACGTGGTTTTCGGTGGCCATCTGCGTGACGAGCTTGCCGGTTTCGGGCGAGCCCGTGAACGACACGTGATCGATGCCCGGATGGCGCGCGAGCGCGGCGCCGGCCTCGTGTCCGTAGCCGGTCACGATATTGAGCGCGCCGGATGGCAGGCCGGCTTCAGCAGCCAGTTCAGCGACGCGCAGCACGGAAAGGCACGCGTCCTCGGCCGGCTTGACGACGCAGGCGTTGCCGGTCGCGAGCGCCGCGCCGACGCTGCGCCCGAAAATCTGCATTGGATAATTCCACGGCACGATGTGGCCCGTCACGCCGTGCGGCTCGCGGATCGTCAGCACCGTGTAGCCGGCCTGGTAAGGCAGCGTTTCGCCGTGCAGCTTGTCGGCGGCGCCGGCGTAGAACTCGAAATAGCGCACGAGCGCGGCGGCATCGGCGCGCGCCTGCCTGAGCGGCTTGCCGGTGTCGCGCGCTTCGAGTTGCGCAAGCTCTTCCTCGCGCGCGGCCGCGAGCAGCGACAGCCGGTATAGCACACGGCCGCGCTCGGCGGCGCTCGCGGCGCCCCATGCGCCCTCGAAGGCGCGCCGCGCCGCATGCACGGCGTTGTCGATGTCGGCCGCGGTGCCGCGCGCGAGGCGCGTGAACGGCTGGCCGTCCGAGGGATCGAGCACGGCGATCGTGTCGCCGCCGGACGCGGCGCACCACTCGCCGCCGATGAAATGCCGGGCTTCTTCCATGCAGGCTCCTTGACGGTGACGCGCGGCCGTCGTGCGGCAGCGCGAGGTTCGAGGGGGAGACACCAAACCGGAAACACGAGCGAGAGTCGCGAGACGATTATCGCGCCGATCGAACGGGAGAGGCCATCGGCCGATTGGCTATAATGGCGCATCCCGCATTGTCCGGTGCACGGTGCCGCAATCGGGGCGAGAGGGCGGGCAGTCCGCACGCACACCCTCGCCCGGGCACACGCCGTACGCCGCATTCCGACTTCCATCTCCTTCAGAGAGCGCTCATGAGCTTCAATCACGTTCCCGCAGGCAAAGACCTTCCGCACGATTTCAACGTCATCATCGAAATCCCGGCGCAAAGCGACCCGGTGAAGTACGAAGCCGACAAGGACCTGGGCCTGCTCGTCGTCGACCGTTTCATCGGCACCGGCATGCGCTATCCGGCCAACTACGGCTTCATTCCGCAAACGCTGTCGGGCGACGGCGACCCGGTCGACGTGCTGGTCATCACGCCGTTCCCGCTGCTGGCCGGCTCCGTCGTGCGCGCCCGCGCGCTCGGCATGCTGCAGATGACCGACGAATCGGGCGTGGACGCGAAGCTGATCGCCGTGCCGCACGACAAGATCTGCCCGATGACGGCGAACCTCAAGACCGTCGACGACGTGCCCGCTTACCTGAAGGACCAGATCAAGCACTTCTTCGAACAGTACAAGGCGCTCGAAAAGGGCAAGTGGGTCAAGGTCGAAGGCTGGGCCGGCGTCGATGCCGCGCACAAGGAAATCAGCGAAGGCATCGCGAACTACACGAAGTAAGCGCGCGGCGGGGCATCCCGCTTGCAGCATGCAGAACGCAAACCGCGCGAGCCCGTGAGGGCCGCGCGGTTTTTTCATGGCGTTTGCGCCGTGTTCGGCTACCGTGCAATACGACGGCGTTCGATACGCATAACCTCGATGCATCGCCGGAATGCAGCAAACGCATTGTTATAGTTAGGTGTAAACCCTTATCATTCGACGCACCCTGCGTCGTACCTCCTACGCGCGCAGCTTCGCATCACCACGCCTTCTCAGGAACCGCCATCCGGATGATGAACCGCAGCAAATCCCATTCGAATTCGCCGCGCTGGTCGACCCGGCTGCACGCGGTCGTCACCGCGATCTACCGCAAGCGGCCGGTCTGGATGGTGTCGTTCGCGGCGAGCGAGGCGAGTCTGTCCGAGGGCTTGCGGGCCGCGTGCGCCTCGACGGCGATGCTCGCGCTCGGCAACGTGCTGCACGATCCGATCTTCGCGTGGGCCGCGATCGGCGCCTTCTGGACCTGCCTCGCCGATGCGGGCGGCTCGAACCGTGCGCGCTTTGCCTCGATGATGGGCTTCGCGTTGCTGTCGACGCTGTGCGGCGGCATGACCGCGTTCGCGTCCGGCATGGGAACCGCGTTCGCCGCGCTCGCGATGCTCGCCTTCACGACGCTCGGCGCGTTCGGCCGCATCTGGGGCGCGGCCACCTCGCAGGTGACGATCCTCGCGGCGACCGCTTGCGTGGTGATGGTCGACCGGCCGATGCACGACGCGCGCGCCGGTCTCGCGTTTCTCGGCGTCTACGTGGCCGGCTGCCTGTTCGCGGTCGTGCTGAGTTTGTCGGTGTGGCGCATTCATCCGTTCGGCGCGAGCCGCGCGTCGCTGCGCGCGGTGTATCTGCGGCTCGCCGACGTCGCGTTCGATAGCGCGCGCCTCGTCGGCGAGCGTGCCGCGCGAGGCGAATGGGCCACGCATGCCGCGCGCTTTCGCGCCGATGCGCGTGCGGCGCTCGAACGTTCGCGCGATGCGCTCGCGAATCTGCCCGCCTCGCGCACGGGCGGCGCCGCCACCTACGACACGCTGCTCGGCCTGCTGACCGATGGCGAGGCGCTGTTCGCCTATCTGATTGCGGTGTCGGGTGCGAGCGAGAAAGTGCCCGACGACCTGCGCCGCACGCAGCGCGCGGCGCGGCTGCTCAATGCGATCGGCGAGGTGCTGCGCGACATCGGCGTGGCGATCGGCGACGCGCGCTGGGAACGTCTCGCGGATCAGCAACGGCGCTTGCGGCGTCTCGCGAGCCGGCTCGAAGGCGCGTTGCTCGAACCGGTCAAGCTGCAATCGGGCTTCGAACTCGTCGATTTCGCGCCGCGCGAGCCGCACACCGAACGCTGGAGCGAATGCGCGATGCGGCTCGCCGCGCGCGCCGGGGCGACGCTGAAGGCGAACCTGTCGTGGCAGTCGGTCGGCCTGCGTCATGCGGCGCGTGTCGGCGTGACGACCACGGCGGGCTTTCTCGTGATCCGCGCGCTCGGCCTGCCGTTCGGCTACTGGGCGACGATGGCGACGCTGCTGATCCTGCAGCCGTCGATTGCCGCGACGTGGCCGCGCAGCATCGAGCGCGCGGCGGGCAGTGTCGTCGGCGGCGTGCTGGCGGCGGCGATCGGCTACGCGATTCATTCGCCTCTCAGCATTTCGCTCGCGGTGTTTCCGCTCGTGATGTCGACGATGGCGCTGCGGCCCGTCAGCTACAGCCTGTTCGTGTTGTTCCTGACGCCGGCCTTCGTGCTCGTCGCCGATTTCGCGACGCCGGGTGCCAACGAGTTCGTGTTCGCGCTGACTCGGCTCGGCAACAACGTGCTCGGCTGCGTGCTCGCATTGCTCGCGACGTTCCTGTTATGGCCGACGCGCGAGAAGCTCGACCTGCGCGTCTATCTCGGCAACGCCGTGCGCGCGAATCTCGCGTATCTGCGCGCGTCGCTCGAAACGCCGTGGCGCCGCGACAAGGACATGGAGCGTTTGCGCCGCGCGGCGGGTCTCACCAGCAACAATGCGGAAGAGGCGCTCGGCCGCGTGCGCCTCGAAAAACTCGAAGACTCGATGGCCGATACGGTGACGCTAACGGTGCTGAGTCTGCTGCGCCGGATGGCGGGCACCGCCACGCAGTTGCGCCTGAGCGCGAACCGGCGCGCCATGCCCGCGGAACTCGGCGCCTGGGTCGCGGCGCTGAGCGAGGCGATCGAGGCCGCCCTGAATCGCACGCTGCAGCCCGTGCCGCTCGACCTGCCCGAGCGCGAGCGGCTGACCTCGCTCGAAGCGGACGCGGTCGGCGAACTGGCGCGCGTGCATCGTCTGTTGACGGAGAAGATGCGTGAGGCGAGGGGGTAGGTCGAGGCGGTGTGGACTTACCGCCTGCCGCGTAGAAGCAGGGCCGGGATTGGCGAGACGCAGTAACGGGTATGAAGCAGGCGGCACGAAGTGATCGCGACACACGCGGAGCAGCGCCGAACTCCGAGCCTCGGGTTTCAGACTGCAGGCCGCATCAAACCGCTTCAAACCGCCTCGCCGTCATCCCCCGTTTCAGCCTCGGCAACCGGCGCCGCCGGCACCACCGATTCAAGCGTCCTCAACCCCGCCGCCAGCGCGCGCTTCTCGGGCGGCGCGAGCCGCTTGACCCAATACTCGGCGCGCGATGCGCTCGATCGATCCGCGAGTTCGAACGACGCCAGCACGCGCACCGGCTTGCGCGAACGCGTATAGCGCGCGCCCATGCCGCTCACGTGCTTGTCGAAGCGCGCGGCGACGTCGGTCGCGATGCCGGTATAGACGCTGCCGTCCGAGCATTCGAGCAGATAGAGAAACCACGCCATAAACGCGCCGTCAGCCTTTGAACGGATTGTGTTCGCGCAGCTCGTCCACATAAGCGTGGATGCTGTTCTTTTCGTTGTCGAGGAAATGGCCGACCGCGTCCGCGAAGGCCGGATGCGCGAGCCAGTGCGCCGAGCGCGTGACCGTCGGCAGAAAGCCGCGCGCCATCTTGTGCTCGCCCTGCGCGCCGCCTTCGAACGCGCCGAGCTTTTCCTCGATGCAGAATTCGAGCGGCTGGTAGTACGCGGTTTCGAAGTGCAGGCACGGCACGTGTTCGAGCGCGCCCCAGTAGCGGCCATAGAGCGTGCCGCCGGTCTGCGCGTCGCGCTGATAGACGACGAGCGAACTCGCGATCGGCTTGCCCTCGTATTCGGCGATCACGAGCAGCAGGTTCTCCGGCATCGACGCGCCGATCATGCGGAAGAAATCGAGGTTCAGATACGGACTCGAAAAATGCTCGCGATAGGTTTGCCGATAGCACTTGCTGAAGAAGCGCCAGTCGGCATCCTGAATGTCTTCGCCGCGAATGCGCCGCATGGTGATGCCGGCGTCGTGTACCTTGCGGCGCTCGGCGCGGATGTTCTTGCGCTTCTTCTGTTCGAGCGTCGAGAGAAAGTCGTCGAAGTCGCGATAGCCGTCGTTGAGCCAGTGAAACTGCACGCCTTCGCGCTGCATCATGCCGAGTTCTTCGAGCGCGGCGGCTTCTGTTTGCGTCGGAAACAGCACATGCAGCGAGGACACGTCGGCCTGCTCGGCGAACGCCAGCAGCGTGGCCGCGAGATGGCGCAGCGCGTGTTCGTCGGCCGACAGCAGGCGATTGCCCTGCACCGGCGTGAAAGGCACCGCGCACAACAGCTTCGGGTAATACGGCAAGCCGTTGCGTTTATAGGCATCGGCCCAGGCCCAGTCGAACACGTACTCGCCGTACGAGTGACCCTTCAGATAGACCGGCGCGGCTGCCGCGAGCTTGCCCGTGCGCGTGTCGGTGAGCGTGACGAATTGCGGCGCCCAGCCGGTGTCGGGCACGGCGCATTGCGTCGCGCTGAGCGCGCTCAGAAACTCGTGCCGCAGAAACGGCGTGGGCTGCGGCTGTTGCGCGAGAAGGGCGTTCCACTCGGTGGCGTCCACCTCTGAGGGCGATGCCAGAATGCCCGTGCGATAATCGATGCGTTGCTGGTTCAATCTGCGTGACTGTTTGCAATGAACGTGCGCTGCCGTGAAGATGCGCGGGCCACGCCGTTCGTTTATCCGGTTGTCCAATTCCGCCGAGCCATCGAGCCGCGGTACCCGCAAGCCCCAATGGCTTGCCTGTCGATCCTGCCATGAAGACCCGAATCGCTCTTGCTCAAATCAATGTCACCGTCGGCGACTTCGCCGGCAACGTCGCGAAGATCATCGCCGCCGCGCGCGCCGCGCACAACGACGGTGCGAAGCTGCTGGTCGCGCCCGAACTCGCGCTGTCGGGTTATCCGCCCGAAGACCTGCTGCTGCGTCCCGCGTTCTATACCGCAAGCGCCGCGGCGTTGGCTGATCTCGCCGCGCAGCTGAAGCCGTTCACGGGGCTGCATGTGATCGTCGGGCATCCGTTGCGGGATCAGGCGCACGGCCATGGTAATGCAAACGCGCCGATCGAGCGCGGCGTGCCGCCCATCGATACGTTCAACGCGGCCTCGCTGATCGTCGACGGCGAAGTGAAGGGCACCTATCGCAAGCAGGATCTGCCGAACACCGAGGTGTTCGACGAGAAGCGCTACTTCGCGTCGGACCCGCAGCCGTTCGTGTTCGAACTCGACGGGCTCAGGTATGGCGTTGTGATCTGCGAGGACGCATGGCATGCGTCGGCCGCGCAGATGGCGAAGGCCGCCGGTGCCCAGGTGCTGCTGATTCCGAACGGCTCGCCGTATCACCTGAACAAGGAAGCGGTGCGCTTCGACATTCTGCGCGCGCGCATTCGCGAGACCGGCATGCCGATGGTCTACGTGAACATGGTCGGCGGCCAGGACGAACTCGTGTTCGACGGCGGTTCGTTCGTGCTCGACGCGCGAGGCGAACTGGTCGCGAAGCTCGCGCAGTTCGAGGAAGCCACGGCGATCGTCGAGTTCGACGGCGCCACGCCGGTGCCGGCCGCGATCGCGCCGGAGCAGTCGCTCGAAGCGCAGGTGTACGCGGCGCTCGTGATGGGCGTGCGCGACTATATCGGCAAGAACGGGTTTCCGGGGGCGCTGATCGGTCTGTCGGGCGGCGTCGATTCGGCGCTCGTGCTGGCCGTCGCCTGCGATGCGCTCGGCGCCGACAAGGTGCGCGCCGTGATGATGCCGTCGCGCTACACGGCCGACATCTCCACCACCGACGCCGCCGAGATGGCGCGCCGCGTCGGCGTGCGCTACGACGAGATCGCCATCGCGCCGATGTTCGACGCGTTTCGCGGCTCGCTCGCCGAAGAATTCGCGGGCCGTGCCGAAGACGCGACCGAGGAGAACATCCAGGCGCGCATTCGCGGCACGCTCTTGATGGCGTTGTCGAACAAGTTCGGCTCGATCGTGCTGACCACCGGCAACAAGAGCGAGATGGCGGTCGGCTATTGCACGCTGTATGGCGACATGGCCGGCGGCTTCGCGGTCATCAAGGACATCGCGAAGACGCTCGTGTACCGGCTGTGCCACTATCGCAACGCGGCCACCACGTTCGCGACGCGCGACGTGATTCCCGAGCGCATCCTGACGCGCGCGCCGTCGGCGGAGCTGCGCGAGAACCAGACCGACCAGGACAGCCTGCCCGAATACGACGTGCTCGACGCGATCATGCGCATGTACATGGAAGAGGACCGCTCGCTCGCGGAGATCGTCGCGGCGGGCTATGCAGCCGAAGACGTGAAGCGCGTCACGCGTCTCATCAAGATCAACGAGTACAAGCGGCGTCAGGCGCCGATCGGCATTCGCGTTACACATCGCGCGTTCGGCCGCGACTGGCGTTATCCGATCACGTCGCGCTATGCCGAGCCGGTGGCGTGACGCGCGGCGTAGAATAAAAATCACCCATTTCCCTTTCACTTTCCCTATCACGAGACGAGGTTCGCCATGAAGCGCATCACCGCAGTCATCAAACCGTTCAAACTCGACGAAGTGCGCGAGGCGCTCGCGGAAGTCGGCCTCACCGGGCTGACCGTGACCGAAGTCAAGGGCTTCGGCCGCCAGAAGGGGCATACCGAGCTCTATCGTGGCGCGGAGTATGTGGTCGACTTTCTGCCGAAGGTGAAGATCGAAGTCGTCGTCGCGGACAACCAGTGCGATCAGGTGATCGATGCGATCATCGGCGCGGCGCGTACCGGCAAGATCGGCGACGGCAAGATTTTCGTCGCGGACGTCGAGCGCGTGATCCGTATCCGTACCGGCGAAGAGAACGAAGCGGCGGTGTAAGAGGGGGGCAGAGGGCGGTTTCACGAAAACCCGCTCCCAATAAAAAACGGTGCAATACCCTTGCGGGCATTGCACCGATACGCGCCTCTCGCAGCAGCGTGAAAACGATTCTCTTGGAGAAACCTGTATTGACGCCCCGAGGGTCATCCCCCCGGGGCACACCGTTCGCTTAGAACGAGTGCTGGATACCTGCGTACACGCCGGTTTGCGCGCGGCCTTGCAGCGGGTTATCCGTCGCAGCGGCGTAGCCCGCGTTGTTCGCATTCAGACCGAAGTTCGCAGCACGGCTGTTGTGTACCGTGGCGGCTTGCAGGTCGAGCAGCGTGCGCTTGGACAGGTTATACGAACCGCCGACCGTGTAGATCGTCGCATTGCCCGCGCCATTGTTGCCGTTCACGTGGTAGACCGCTGCGATCAGCGCGGCAGCCGGCGTGGCTTGCCACGTCACACCACCCCATTCGTGATTGAGCGTGGTCGGCTGACCATACGCGACGCCGGTCGCGCCGGCGGAACGCACGGCCTGGTAAGCGGCCTGAACCTTGAACTGCCCAAGGAACACGTTCACCAGCGCCGAGTATTCGCGCGATGCCGAGAATACGCCGTTGCCGGTGTTAGCCGTGTTGATGCCGTTGTTCGCCACTGCGCCGCCCCACAGCGTGCCGTTCGTCGGGTTGCGGATTTCGTCGTACAGACCGCGAATCTGGAACAGCGAATTCGTGTAGGTGACCTGTGCGCCAGCTTCACGGCCTTGCGGGGTCGAACCGTTACCGTTCCAACTCGTCGCGTTCGACAGCGCGTACTGACCGTAGAAGTCAAAGCCCGCGATCTTCGGCGACTGGTACGCGAAGTTGTTGCTCGACTGCGGCCAGTTGCGCCCACGCACGAGCGATGCCGATGACCAGTTCGATTGACCGAACGGGTCGAAGTCCCACACGCCGTTCGAGATGAAGAGCATGCGGCCCATCGTGAACGTACCGTACTGGTCGTTCGACAAACCCACCGTTGCCCAGCGATTGAAGAGGCCGCCGCCGCCAGGACCTGCGCCCGTCATCGTGTTGAACGAGCCTTCCAACTGGAACAGCACCTTGTTGCCGCCACCGATGTCTTCGACACCCTTCAAGCCCCACAGGCTGGTACCCCAGTCGCCGCTCTCAGCCCGGAAGCGGTTCGAGCTGGTATTGGCCGCGCCGTTGGCGTTGGCGCCGGTCGGCACGCCCGACATGTACTCGAGGCCCGCATCGAGGCGGCCATACAGCGTGACGCTGCTCTGAGCGTGTGCGACAACGCCGGCCGACATCAGCGCCGCGGCGAGCAAAGCTTTCTTCATCTTCTCCTCCATACCCTGTCAAAAAATGAAACCCAGTACTGCGAGTGGTGTTCGGACGCGATCTGCACCGAACAGAAAGCGGTACCAGGGGAGATGGCGGGCGGATAGGGTCTCCTGCCGTGACGCGTAGCCTTGGGGCTATCTGTGCGTCATGCCGATCCCTCGCCGACCGGTTCTCCTCTGTGTTTTGAAGTGAAACTACTTTTAATCAACTTTGTTTTGCTACTTTGGTTACTAATTTATCAAAAATAACTTTGACTGGGAGAAGAAATTGGTACCGTGCTCCGGCTGTGTCGCCAAATTGCAATACGAATGTGCGCCACGTCTCTCCGGTGCCGCTCCGGAAAACGCGCAAAGCCTTGTCTTACAAGGGACTCACGATTAGCCAGGGGTCGTATTAAGGATTGCCACTATTGACGCCTTAAAAGTGGCAGGTTAGGGCATAAAAGCAACGCCTGGCATCGTTTGGGCGAGGTTTCTGGCGCTCCGAACGGGCGCCGGCGAACAGAAACGGGCAATAAAAAAGGCGCTCGTAAGCGCCTTGTAAAACTACTTCGACTACAAATCCCGACATCGGTGCGATGCGGGACGCATATCGGACTGCATAAGGTTTATTTGAGGCTGCCGGAAAGGAACTGCTTGAGGCGTTCGCTCTTCGTATTCTTGAACACTTCGTCAGGGTGGCCTTCTTCTTCGACGCGGCCCTGATGCAGGAACATCACGTGGTTCGACACGTTGCGCGCAAAACCCATTTCGTGGGTCACGACGATCATCGTGCGGCCTTCTTCGGCGAGCTTCTGCATGACCTTCAGCACTTCGCCGACGAGTTCGGGGTCGAGCGCCGAAGTCGGCTCGTCGAACAGCATCACGTCGGGATGCATCGCGAGTGCGCGTGCAATCGCGACACGCTGCTGCTGGCCGCCCGATAGATGCGACGGATACTGCTTCTCGAGACGCGGCGCGAGACCGACCTTCTCGAGATATTCGCGCGCGCGGTCCTCGGCTTCCTTGCGCTTCAGGCCGAGCACATGCACGGGTGCCTCGATGATGTTCTCGAGCACGTTCATGTGCGACCACAGGTTGAAGTGCTGGAACACCATCGCGAGTTTCGTGCGCACGCGCTGCAACTGCTTCGGGTCCGACACGCGCAACGCGCCGTCCTTGGCCGTTTGTGTGCGCACTTCCTCGCCGTCGACGAAAATGCGCCCGGCGTTCGGCTGTTCGAGAAAGTTGATGCAGCGGAGCATCGTGCTCTTGCCCGAGCCGGACGAACCGATCACGCTGATCACGTCGCCGGCATCGGCCTTCAGCGACACGCCCTTGAGGACTTCGTTGTCGCCGTATTTTTTGTGAAGCTCGTCGACGAAGAGCTTCTGCTTCTTGGTGTTCATCAGGTTCCTTGACGAGCTTGCTTGCCCACGGACGCGGTGTCCAACCGCGGTGTCCAACGTTACTTACTTGCCTTGCGGCCGCAGGTAAGCGAGCCAGCGGCGCTCGGCGCGGCGGAACAGCCACACGAGCGCGAAAGAGATACACAGGTACAGCAGCGCGGCGATACCGAACGCGTTGAACGACTGATAGGTGGCCGAGTTCACGTCGCGCGCGATCTTGAGAATGTCCGGCACCGTCGCGGTGAAGGCGACCGTGGTGGCGTGCAGCATCAGGATCACTTCGTTGCTGTAGTAGGGCAGCGCGCGGCGCAGCGCCGAGGGCAGAATCACGCGCCGGTACAGCGTGAACGACGACATGCCGTACGCGCGCGCCGCCTCGATCTCGCCGTACGGCGTCGCCTTGATGGCGCCCGCGAAAATCTCGGTGGTATACGCGCAGGTGTTGAGCGTGAACGCGAGCAGCGTGCAG
>Ga0153988_1000346_pt1 | contig 11921 bp, 7 predicted proteins | sample TSNC072MetaG_FD_104742 | JGI IMG/M metagenome (GOLD analysis project Ga0153988, IMG submission 104742) | Attine ant fungus gardens microbial communities from North Carolina, USA - TSNC072 MetaG | ecosystem: Host-associated > Fungi > Mycelium > Unclassified | place: USA: North Carolina, Jones Lake...
AGTAGGATCCCACACGCTGCAGGGACAGTGTAAGCTTCCAGCGGACATTCCAGGGTAAGGATACTTACCAAAGGATGCAAGCCATGCCAAAATTGGGATTATAAGCAACCACCACAAACGATACAGAACATAGCAGCGCCAAATCTGTCAGGGCGAGGATCACTGCTCATTTTCAAAGATAATAATGGTCACTACGTACCAACAATCCATCCGCGAGGAGCGAGACCAGGATAGATTCGGCATCACCAGCTGTAAGCAGCGTGTTTCCTTCCTGCTGCACAAGATATGCATAAGGACCGCCTGGATAGTTGCGATTGTCGATCCAGACCATTTGACCAAAGTGCATATTGAAACAGATGTTGACAGTTCCGAGTGCAAAAAGTAAAAAAACAAAGATCAACCACATTTTAAGGCGCTTAGTCCTTGATTTCAAGAGGTAATATGAGCACGCCAGATACACGGATATATGTACGCCTAACGGTAAATGAAAAACTGAGCGATTAATGGGCACTGAGCGTACGAACCGTATGCAATCCCTCCAATGAAAATAGCAGCAAGGTCTGCTTGCTCGTACCACAGGGCTCCTGAAGGTTCATCTGGAGTGGAAGGATTGGTCATGACGGTCCCAGGATCTTGAGTACTCTGACGATTGATGGGAAGACTATTAAGAGTTCAATGCTTTTCAGAGTGTTTTTGTGCCAAGCGCCCATCACCGACTGGGCACCACGATATACTACAGCAAAGGAACCAACAAGACAGTAGTTATTAGCGTCCACGATTCACGGACCTTGACAAACACACTCAAGACGGTTTGATGGTAATGGTCCAAAACGGACGAAGAACATTCACGACTTGTGACATGGAAAGGCACTCGAAGTCACAAGTTATCAACCTGTCAGAATCTGCTTCACCGCATCCATCCCATCAGCATGGACCCACTCACGATTGCATCTACAGAGCGGAACGGACGGGCTGGGTGTGTATATGTATGACCTGTTTATTGTATTCAGCCGTCTACAATTGAGTGGCTTCCCGTAAGAATTCTGAGGATGTAGTGCATGTGTGAAATTCCAGTCTGAGAAAATCAATGGATCTGATAATATCATGTCTTCATCCTGAAGACAGAATACTGCTTGCACGTTGAGCAACATTTCTTTGTGGTAGAATACTTTTTTTAAACCCCCTCTGACTTTGATCAGAGCCATTGACTCAGATTGCTACTGTGTTTGGCTCCTATTCCCTCAAAAGAATCTTCATCACACAACCTTTGGCAGCCATAGAGGAGAAATAAGAAAAAGATTAGCATGTTCAATTCAGCTTCATTCTATATTTGAGGCAACATATAGTATGTGACCTTGATCTGTAATGTATATCTGTGTATGGTATAGCACTCTGATACCTCTAACTCAAAAAGGACAATAAGTATCTAGGGAAGTCTATTCAGCGTTCAACTAGATAGTAGCAGCTTGGACTCACTAGCTTGTGTCAACAGGGAAATTATCTTGTCTTGACGGTTATATGAACATCGCACTAGAGTAGACGGAGGAATATGTCAACAGAATAATGACAAATCGGTACAGTGATGCATCCATCATGAGGGAATAACGGTATCTATCTTTTTTCCTGCTATATCTATGACCCACCCTACCTTCATTTAGTTCTGTATATTTCGGCACGCAATGAGCAGGTCTATTGATTACTGGATCAAGTATGTCCGCCAAACGGATTTTCAAGGCTCTGGCCACTTTTCTATCAGCAATCATGTTGGGATCTTTGCCCAGTCCATCTCCCATCCATCATCAAATTACGCATCATATTCCCATGTTTCAACTCTAACCCGAGGCATAAAGAACTGAAATTCGTCCGTACCTCAGTCATTAATGAAGTTCGCTGGCTTCCCTCTACACAAGATCTATGACTCGGTGCTTTTCCTGGGATACTGGCAGAAGAATTATCGTACGACGGACTGAATAGTAACGGCCAGGAGTAGTTCAACTATCATCATTGGCTTTGATTATGATATCGACGAAGCAGCCCCCATCAAACAATATACAATTTAGATAAGGAAGTTACTGCACTATTACAGATAACACACCGAACTACTTATTTGAGGTTTGATAGCACCCAAGACATCTATGAATAATTTTAAAGTTCACAAAACATGAAGATAAAGATGGTAAATGATGCTGAGGAGTTCAACTAAGCAAGAGGGAGTGAAATCGTAGTTGCGATAGGAACATGTCGTGATGCTTGAGACTGGACTTGTTTCTTGACTAGAGCCTCCATCTTGATGCGACTCTTACGAATATCATCATCCTTCATCTTGACAGCGTGAACAAGGGACAAGAAGCTGTCAGGAGTGGAGAGAAGCCAGACAGACGAAGGATGATGAAGGTGCTCCAGTGCAGCTTCGGGTGATGTCGCATTAAGAATCTGACGACGACAGAACGTCACGATGGAGACACCCACGCGAAAAAGGAAGGGAACTCCTGATAAGGCAAGTTGAAAAAAGCATTCCATCGTCAGGATACAGGCCTTAACTCACCCTCGAAGAGGAACGTATCCCAGATACGATTGACATAATCAGGCGGCAACGTGCTAACAAAGAGAGTAGAGAACCTAACAAAATAAAATGAGACAATGATACAAAAGAAACGCCAGTACAAAGACCAACCAAACAGCACAGACATCCCTTGGCTCGATAGCGAAATCAATATATATCTTCTTCGCTAGTTGACCATCATTCTGTTCTACGACTCGACTGAACAAATTTGCATCAATATCCATCTGGACTGTGGCTGTCGAGAAATAAGGTCGAAGATGCGAATCCATAATCGATACAAATATCCAGAACGCGTCTTCTTCTGGAGCGTGTGATAATAACTGTCCAACAATGAGCGTTAAACCTGTGTGAAATAACATATTAGCACTAGCGCGTCAAGCCTGGCAGGTAAAGTACCCCTAGTATACTGCACATCCGGAACCATCGTCAAATACGCCTGTAACAGGGCCAATACCGGTCCCGTTTTTCCCTGTAAGTGCGGCTGACCCAGGAAACACTTTCTTATATCCTCCTCAATCTTATCTGCCACGGCTATCCTCTCCCTCTTCCCAAGTTTCACGTAGACCCCAGGAACCACTTTTGCCTTTCCATCCGTCAAATGTTGCCAGATGAGATACCTCACAGACGATGGCACACCCTCGTGAATTAATTTCCTGACTTTTTTGCTTTTCCTCCATTGTGGCGGAGCAAGTAAGCTCATAAGGGACATCCATTTCAGCTCACGATGTCGATGAGCTTCCACACTGATCTCTGCATCTGCACCAAAACGCGTGATGGGATGGGTGGAGATGGCTAACCGCGATGGATATGACCTAATATCACTGAAATCTTCACCTGCAGGAGATCGCAGATCACTCTGTAGTGCTGGGGGACCAGTGGCACAGCGAAAGAGAATCGCCTGCGGGTGTGACATGCCCATACTTGCATGGCCTCGTCCATTTGATGCGAACAGATCTTCACTGGACGTCACTTGTGACTGAGTCGCTGGCTTCACAAGCTTGAAATCCAAGTCTTGAACCTGAACTGTATCGTCGAGGTTGTGATCAGTGACGGTTGGTGAGGGCATGTCATCATGTCTACTCCGATGTCTGCGAAGACTGGGTAGTGAGAGTCTGCTACGAAGCGAAGGTTGACGATGATGAGCAGGAGATGGAGGATTAGAGTGGGAATGGGAGTGACAGTCGCTTTGATTTGAAACGGAAATTGGCCCAGCTTCGTCTATAGCCTGATCACAAATGCTGGCCTCTGGCAGAGGTCTCGCACCCGAGAAGAGTGACGACACAGATTTATCACTAACATCTACCGTGGGCTTTGACAGTGGCAAATTGTTCCAATTCGGGTATGGCGTAGCTTCCCTCAAGTGCAATGACGTAGGAGATAATGAGAGTTGTCTCAAATCAGGCACTGATGAAGGATGAAACGATTGAGAAAGTGGACTCAAGAGCGGCTTTGATGATGTTTGTTTGACCAGGGCTCCAAAACTTGGCGGAGAAGAACGCGGAGATGTGGCCTCGATCTGACTTTGGGAAAATGATGTGCTCGATCCCTGGCTGTTCTTCAAGGTCTGTCGAACATCACTGGCCAATGCCCGTCCGGCGAGCTGAACTTCGCCCTCCTCTTGACTAGATCGAAATGAATATGAACTGAGTGCAGAATAACTCCTGCTCCTTGGTCGCTGGCTAGGACCACTCGGATAGAAATTCGCTCTTGGCACTACTCCCTTACTTATGCGACTTCCACTGCCATCCGCAGTCACGTTCACATTGATACGTGAGTTACCCATCACGCTTTCACACCTGCGTAAATGCCCACTCAACGGAGGTGAATTCGTTGCCGACCTTGGTAAAGGTGGAAGAGGAGACAATGGCATCGAGGAAACAAACGCCTGATTGCTAGGAGGCTGAGGCACCACATGATGCTGCGAAGATGTCGGAGATAGTGGCTGTATCGAAAACGTGATCGGCACAGGTCCTAGCGCTGCACCCAGCTCAACATCACACTCCCCATAGATTGTCGACATTATCCTTGGCTTCGAAGCAAGTAGAGACAAAGAACGCATCGCGGTCTTCGACACGACTTCCGGAATTACAGGATTCATATCACCACAGGGTGAAGAATGTTGTTGAGATGTAATGAACAGAGGCCCTCGTGTCTCGATAGGTGGTGATTTAGGTGCATTCGGGTGAGGAAGAAAGATTGTACGCCTTTGATTTGTACCTGGTATAGGAGTTCCGCCACCTTCACGCAAATCGGCAAGAGTTAGTTGATGACATGCAGGGTGCACATGCGATGTTGGTGAGACTGCCGAAAATGAAGATAGAGACTCTGCTATATCTGTTCTTCTTAATGGGGTTTGCATCCGAGGTAGTTGGGAAGGCACTAAGGAATCATCAAGCGAATGAGGGTAGACATGATTTCCAACGAGTGAGGTAGGCGGTGGCGTGCAAATAAGGGTGTCTCCTTTCATAGCAGCTTGACTAGACTCAGGGAGGAGAGCAGATGTTTGAGTAATACTCAATGACAAATCATGAGCATGTTCCGTTTCGAATGTGGATTCCTGCATGACATCTAATAGATCGTCTTCCTCATCGGCACCCCCATTATCTTTTACTTCTAATGTATACTTTCCCGCATCTGGACCATCGGCCTGCTCTTGTGTCTGCTTCTTCTCTGGTTCCTCAGGATTCTTTCCATCCTCCACTTTTTCCCTCGAGGCTGAAGCTATCACGGCCATAAGGGACAAGGCTGTCGTAGAACTGAACGTAGGAGACGTACCAAAAATCGGCAAGACCTCTTGATCGCAAGATGAACAGGTTGATGCTATGCAGTTGGTGCGATGGAAAAGTGATTGACTTTCAGGAGGCTGAAGTGGTGTCGACTGTGAGTGACATCCTGATGGTGTATCTATATCAAATTTTACAGGGGAATCAGGTAAAGCTGGAGGAGGCGATGATGTATCTAATCCCGTTGTTCTATGAGTTTCTTGTTCCAGGACAGATAGGCGGACAGATAGGCGGCTACAGACGGAAGCCCCCGATACCATGGAATGTCGGAAGTTGGCTGGTGTAAGTGTTCTGGATGCTTCTGACGTTTGGCAAGGGGGGTCCCTTATTGCTTGATCTGGAAGTTCGAGGTGAATTGGGGAAGGGTGAGAAGCTAGAAGTTCTTGACACGACCAGTGATCTGCCGAATGCACTTGGGATTCAACTGATTTGCGTGGACCATCGCTCTTCCTGACTTCACCACTCTTTTTAGAATCTACGTTTCTGCCGAAAAGGACAGTGTCACTACTCTTGGTAGCCGGTAAGGAGTCTATACTAGGCCGGTGACTGATTACAGGAATGGGTGGTGGTGGCTGATCGTACCCATAACTATCCCAGGCTTCCCTTTGAGATGTCTTGGAGCCGGCAACTGATGACCAACGCCCTCTTAATGTCAAGGTCCCACCAGTGACCATAGAGGCTCTCGAGTATCGATAATCATCGTAAATATCTCCAGCGCCTTCCCATGAGCTCAAAGATTGCTGAGATCGTTGAGACCGAAGAGAGGATTTGGGTGAATGCGTAAAAAGGGTCTGAAAGTTGGCAGGAGGAGATAATGGGGGAAGTGAGCGTGGTGGAGTAGTGGACAGAGGTGAGGAAGATTGAGAAGATATTCGAAACATCTGAGACAGGTTCTCGTTAGGGGAAATGATGTCTTGGCTCGAACTATATGGTACAATAGTTGGTGTATTTGGCCTAGGAACATTCGAATCGTCAATGATGTTATGATATAACAAACCTTCGACGAAGCTCCCATCATTCTGACTCTCGCGTTGGCAGGCACTCGTGTATTCACTGATTGATCCATCATCCGACTCTCCTGACTCTAGATTTTGCAGGAGTGAGAGCCCAATTCCAGTTTTTCCATCCGAATCGTGGCTGTTGGCACAAACCGGCGATTGAACTGAGGGGGTCGTCGGGATGTCAAGGGGAACAGAAGAGGATGCTGAGGTGTGGATATCAAGCGACTGGTCCTCTTGGTTAAAAGTTGTTTGATGAAGTGGTGAAGCCGTGGGAGACTTTTTGACAATGTTCAATGGAGAGACATTAACAGGTGAAACAGCGGATGGAATAGCAGCTACTGATTCGACAAGGAGACGGGGAGTGTCTCGCTGTTGTGCCGTCGAATCCCGAGAACATATTGGTCTATCATGGGATTTGAGTGTCTCGACGGAGGAGTCAGAGGGTATCGCGGAAGCAGAAAAATTTGAGGATGGAGAACTCAGTCTATCATCCTCTGTCAAATAGATGGTATCAGGAGGGGTGGGCAACGGATTGTCATCCTGAAGATTGGTATAAGGAGAGGGAGCTAGTCGTTCAACGTTGGGATTCGGGATTTTCAATTTTCCGGTAGAAACGAAAGACCGTTTAGTGATTATGGGGCGTTTGAGTTTACCATGAAATCGAACATTCTGGCCATGAAATCTCCCGATAATGCCCTCGCAAAGTCCCTATACCCAAGTCAGATATTAGTTTACGAAAGACAGACACTTCGCACGAGATATATATCCTCTTCATTGGGTATTCGCCACAGCACGACGATCTCGTCACCCTAGACTATATGAGCAAGGCAGAAGGAAGCTGCACCCGGCAGCGCACCTGTAGGAACATGAGATCATCTGAGTGTTGTGCAATGTAGTCGTTTACAGCTGTACATGTTCCAATGCCACCCTTTGCAGCAAAGCGGGTCCAGCGTACGAGCTGCTCGGGCTCCATGTGAAGAACGAGCAGAGTACAGAGTGTCAGACATTAACTAACCTATCAGAATTCAACAAGCACAAATAATTCTGCATCAATCAGAAGCTTGTTAAGCTCTTGATGGCATTTGATCTCCTTGACAGTGCAGAAACATCTGTCCTATCAAGAGATGCCTATTTCTATATGTTGGCTATGTTGAGAAAGCTATGAAGTATCATATTGACAATTTCCTAGCAGCTTGACAGGTAGGAACCAGTTATATCATAGACTATCAGTCATATTGAGTTAAGAATGAACAATGCAAAAAGGGGAAAAACTCATTGGTAAACATGCAATGAATCTTTGTTGCAGAAAAATAAATTGCACACAGGGGAAGAGAGAGAAAGAAAGAAAAGACTTAATTACACTGAAGTTATGTTTCCATTTATATACATAAATATCCAAAACAAATGCTCTAGCAAATGGTGTTTCCAAGACAACTCAATGTCATTCCATAACAATAATATCATTCTGCAATGGTCTTGTCTCAATTCTCCTTATTTATACCTATCTATAGACAATCAAAGTGAAACTTTTGATTTACATATCAAGACATGAAGCCAACTTTAGTATAGCATTTTATATTCTAGTAAGTTCTTTATCTTGGTCTCTCTAAGGCTTCTCTCATCTAGAACTTCAAATTTTGTTCTTTGAAAGAATATGACATTTTGATTGAGTAATAATACTTCTATAACATACTATCTGCCATATAAAGGAGAAATATCTTCTAATAATATTTAGATATCTTGTGACGATATCTTCTGGTAGTACCTATGCAACATCCAATGCTACACTAGGGCTTGAGATATCAGAATATCAAACAATACACTATAATTAGTTTGTTGTTTTCTTAGTGATCGTGTTTTTTATTGTATTAAGATAATAAATATCATAACTTTTTTTTTTTAAAAAAAATCATTAATTTATTACATGGAGCATGTAGGCAGGCTGTGACAGCACTATGTAAAAGATAGCTACACACCTCCAGCACATGTTGTAAGTGTGCCTCCCAGACCCCAACTGTAGTCAGTAGCCTAGGTAGAGAAATTATACACTAAATGACAGATACCAGTGTCTAAAATATGCTCCTGCCAATATCTCTTCCTAGCCCCCTATACCTTGTGACCAGACCAACCCTCCTCACACATAACACTTGTAAATAGACACTGAAACAGGTACTCTAGTCAGACACCTTTTCAGGTAGGTACTGGTGACTTGTCAGTGAGTCAAAGCTCTATGAGAAGGGCCTGTATCAGCTGATTCTATCAACAGCACATTTTCCATTCTTTGTCAAAGCCCAACCTATGTGACTTCCTGCAGTGGTAAAGGTGAAGTGAAGACAGCCCACCCATTTTTTGAGTGTTGGGGCTCTACCATTGGGTTTTTGATTAGGGGATTACAAAACCACCTGGACAGCAGTATTAACTTGGTACAATCCTTTTGGACTACCATCTGCATTTTGGATGCCACTCTCTAGGAGACTAAAGCAAGAAAAGCTCCACCAACAAGAGCCTCAACTAGTACAATGTGTTCAACAGGTGTCATGATGATCATAAGTTAGACACAAATTATCACAAATGGTCACTTACTGTTTGTGATTGGGTTGAAGATATATTCAAAAGGGGCTTATAAGCGAAGTTCAGATAGTGACAAAAGATGTTTTTAAGTCTGAGGTCTAATCCTCAGACTATGAGTCCTTAAATACAAAAAAGTGATGGTCTGTGCACTAGGACAGAGCATCACATGCTACTACCTATTGTTCTACATATAGTAGTGCCTTTGTACTTGAAAATGCAATAAATTAACCATATAGAGGCTGTTCTTTGTTCTAAGAAAAGGACAGATGACTATCTATGGGTAATTAATGAAGTCCATGTGCAAACATTGAGGTCTTCATATCTCCACCAATATTAATTGTCTTGGTGCTGTTTTAGACTCATTCTGAGCAGTATGAAGAGGGCTTTTCTGATGCCTAAAAGCGAAGCTTAGATCATGGCTGTTTCTGAGATATTGGCAATTTAATAAACGGTACCATGGTGGTTACCAGTTGATCTGCTTAATATCTTGACCATTATTGATCACCTCGAGACGTGACTGGTATTGATAGAAAAGTCTTTTCAAGGGCTTCCCATAGCCATTCAAACCATGAGAATTGATAAAGAATTGATGGAGATATGGCTGAATGAAGTTTGTGACACAAATAAACAAACAAAGTAGACATAAAGATGGAAGGTGAAATCATGACAATATTAGTAGTAGAGGTTCAGTAGAATAGGGGTCCCCCCAGGAGCCATCATGGACTCAAGGGAGGAGATAATAGTGGTTTTTGCTAGTGAAAGCCCTGAATGAATATCATAACTATTACTATAACTACTATATATACAATAAAAAATCAATATATAACTGTTTGCCAAGGTCTAGCTCTGTTATAGCTATTTCTAATACAAGATTCCTTACTCCATCTAGTCAAGTACCATATGATACCTTGGTGTTGTACAACTCAAGTTAAGTTAACTTAGCAACTAAGTCTTTGAGGGTTATAAAGAGAACTCAATAGAGTCCTCTGATTGATTTGCTATACTACTTATACAGTTAGACTATTTGTCTATGTTTGTCCTGATTTATACTATAACTGACCATATTGTGCAACTCAGTTGTGATGACTTAGAGGACAGACTCTTTGAGGATTACAAAGAGAACTTGACTTGGCAAAACAGCTAAGTCAATATTTATTTCTTTTATTTTTCTTTTATTTTTCTTTTCTTTTAAGTTCCCAGAAGATCAAACATGCAGGAGAGTTAGATGAAAAAGAATACATAGGACTTTGTAAATAGAAGTAAATACCAAGATATATATAAGTAGTAAACAGCAATTGAACAAGAACTCTATCAAGTTCTCCTTATCAACTTGGACTAGGAGTGTTAAGACTCTAGACCACAAGGTAAATATGTTTCAACCTTGAGTGTAAGGGGACTCCTAATCCGTGACTCTGGAGCCCGTTCCCGTCCTCTGGAGCGACCCTGCAGCTGATCCAATATTACTACGTAATATTGGGTCTTACTCCCATAATTCCAAGAGCACTCCGTTGCCACCCAATGCACTTTCCTTGTTCAGACCCTGGTTACCGATGCAGGGACGCGAAGACACTGTAGTATATAATGTAGATTATTCCCTCCAGGAGCCTCATCTAAATCTCCTAGAGGTAGGTTGTAACCATATTTCATAAATTATAATTAACTGAGGAATCTCCTGGAGCTTTACTCCAGTTACCTTTACAGCAGAATTAGATCCTATTATCAGAACCCCAGAATTTCTCAGTGGACAGCCGCCCTCCGGTCGCCCTCCGCTAGCAACTCCGGCCCCCTGATCACCCCACTCCAAGAAGATGTCGCTCCCTGTGGATACCCCCCCAGCCGTCGCTGACGCCTTGGGCTACTTGCAGCACCACCTCCAGGAGTTAACCAAGTGTCAGAATGCTTCGGAACACGTTATTAACAATACCCTTGCGGGCCTAACAGCCCAAATACAACAGCTCACTCAACTGATGACCGGCCCTGCCCCCGCTCCGACAGTCGCTCCGCCCCCAATACCTACATCTCTGCCCCCTGTCAGTCCCCCTTCGCCTGTTCCGTCTGCCCCATCCAAACAGCGGACAAGGCCAAAACTCCCTTCTCACCCCGACTTCTCTGGTGAACAGAGTTCCAGTCGAGCCTTCTTCAACTCCTGTACGTTATACCTATGCCTGGCCCTGGAACAGTTCAGCTGCAATGAGGAGAAAATCTTGTGGACCCTCACCTTCTTCAAAGACGGACGTGCCACGAGGTGGTCTGAGAACCTCTTTCGCCAGGAAGCGGACACTGGTATCTTTCCCATCTAATTCTGGGCCCACTTCGAACAACAATTCCGGAGCCAATTCTTTCTGGTCAATGCGGAAGCAGATACTGTTAACGCTCTGGAAGGCTCCTCTTATTATCAAGGAAACCGGATGGTGGACGACTACTTGGACACTTTCCTAACCTTGGTCTCCGATGCCAGATACACTGACCCCCGGACTCTTGTGGTGAAGTTCCGTCGAGGCCTCAAGTCGAGCATCCAGAGCCAGATCGCTACCATGCTGTTCGGACGACCCGCAGACACTGATCTGGAGGCTTGGTACATAGCTGTCTGGAGGATCGACCAAGCATGGTTGACCAATGAGGCCTTCCAATCCACACTCCGGTCAACGACAACGACCCCCACGTGCTCTGTCCCTCCTCAGTCTGCCCCTCTTTCGATGTTTCGCCTTCCTCCGTCCACGCCGCCCCCTGTTCTACCAAGACCCGCTCCTCCCATACTGTCTGGAGGAATACCTATGGACGTAGACGCAGTCCGGAAGGTGCGCTCTCTACCTCCATGAGGGGGCTATCAGTGTGGAGAGGCCAACCACCTCATAAGGGACTGTGTTAGGGCATACTTCACAAGCGAAGGCCCAAGAAGCTTATTGGATAGTCCCAGAAGCTAAGGTGATATTCAACTGAAGTATATCTACAACAGAAGACTAGTATTTATACTACTAGATCGTCAAGGCACCGTTCTCATGG
>Ga0153988_1000347_pt1 | contig 11917 bp, 7 predicted proteins | sample TSNC072MetaG_FD_104742 | JGI IMG/M metagenome (GOLD analysis project Ga0153988, IMG submission 104742) | Attine ant fungus gardens microbial communities from North Carolina, USA - TSNC072 MetaG | ecosystem: Host-associated > Fungi > Mycelium > Unclassified | place: USA: North Carolina, Jones Lake...
ATTCGCTCCGTGCTGCGGCGTCGCGGCACGGTTGCGCCGGGCGCGCCCGAGCAGCGCGCGCCCTATCGCTTCGGCCGCTTCGAGGTGAATTTCCCCGAGCGCGAACTGCGCCGCGATGGCGAGCGCATCATGCTGCGTTCGAGCGAATTCGCGATGCTGAAGGTGTTCGTCACGCATGCGATGACCGTGCTCACGCGCGCGCAACTGCTCGAAAAACTGCGCGGCAACGACGAGACGCACCGGAATCGCAGCCTCGACGTGTCGATCTGGCGTTTGCGCCGGCTCATCGAAGCGGACCCGTCGGCGCCGCGCTATGTGCAAACGGTATGGGGACGCGGCTATGTGTTCGTGCCCGACGGCGAGATCGGCGCAACCGGGCGTGGGCTCGCGCCGCCGCTCCGGGAGCAGTGAAACCGGGGCTCGAAACGCCGCGCTTCCGTGCGCGGGCGCAGTGCGCCGCATCGGCCGGTTGCAACCCCGGCAGCCCGTCGAAGCAGTGCTAAAGTAAGCGCTGCACCTTGCGTCGCGCGCGCCGGCCAGCCCCGTGCGTCACACCGTAAGCATTGGTAAGGAAACGCGCGGCCGCCTGCCGCACGCGCCCATCTAGAATTTCGCCATGAACCCACAGGTCCTTATCGTCGACGACGATCCGGTCGTACGCGATCTGCTTTGCAAGTTTCTGCAGTCGAACGGCTTCGATGCGTCCGTGCTGCACGACGGCACGCATCTGCAGCGCCGTCTCGAACGCGAGCGGCCCTCGGTCGTGGTGCTCGACATCATGATGCCGAACACCGACGGCCTGCGCGCGCTCACCGCGCTGCGCGCCGCCGGCGACGACATTCCGGTGATCTTCGTGACCGCGCGCGGCACGGTGGCCGACCGCATCGTCGGCCTCTCGCTCGGTGCAGACGACTACCTGACCAAGCCGTTCGATCCGCGCGAACTGCTCGTGCGCATCCAGACCGTGCTGCGCCGGCGCGGGCCGTCCACCACGAGCGCGCCCGAGGCACGCAAGCGCTATCGCTTCGGCCCGTTCGAACTCGACTTCACCACGCGCTCGCTGACCCGCGACGACGCGAAGCTGCCACTGCGCGACAGTGAATTCGCGCTTCTGAAGATTTTCGTCAACAACCCGTACAAGGTGCTGTCGCGCGTGCTGATTCACGACCTCGTGCATCGCGACAACCTGGCCTTTCGCGACCGCAGCCTCGACGTGCCGATCTGGCGTCTGCGCCGCGTGATCGAGGACGACCCGTCCAATCCATGTTACGTGCAAACGGTACGCGGCAAGGGCTATGTGTTCGTGCCCGACGCGAGCAGCGCGCCCTTTGAGGACGAGGCCGCCCCGAGCGCATGAAAAATCCGCTGAACACGCTGTTCGGCAGAATGGCGTTGCTGTCTGCCGCGGTGTTGTTCGCGATTCAGGCGAGCTGGTTCGTGCTCGTGACGATGCAGCCGCCGCGCCACGAAATCGACGGCTTCGCGCGCGGCATTCTGCTCGCGCTGCAGGCGATCAACGGCGAGCCGATCAAGGGCGCCGCGCTCGCGCCCGCAATGCGCGTGCATCTCGTGCCCACCTGGAACATGCCGGCGAGCGTGCATCTGCATGAGCCGAAGACGCATATGCTGGTCGAACTGCGCCGGAATCTGCGTGAAAACCTGCCGGCCGGTACGCAGATCGCCGTCGACGATCTGCGTCCGCCACAACTGTGGGTGCTGTTTCCGGGCAAGTCGAACTGGGTCGTGGTGCCGGTCGACGTGCCGCCGCCGCCGCGCTTTCTGGTCGAAGCGGTCTCGATGCTGCTCGCCGCGCTGATCCTCTCGCTGTTCGCGGTTTGGCAGATGCAGCGGCCGCTCTCGCGCGTGGCCGACGCGGCGCGCGAGTTCGGCTCGGGCGTGCGGCCCGAACCCGTGCCCGTGCAAGGACCGCGCGAGCTGCGCGATCTGATCGGTTCGTTTAACGACATGATGCGGCGCCTGAACGAAGCCGGCGACGACCAGGCCGTCATGCTCGCGGGCGTCGCGCACGATCTGAAGGCGCCGCTCACGCGCCTGAAGCTGCGCGCGAGCGTGCTGGTCGAGGAAAGCGAGCGCGCCGGCCTGATTCGCGACGTCGATTCGCTGACCAACATCGTCCAGCAGTTTCTCGAATTCGCGGGCCAGTCGGCCGACTCCGGGCCGCCCGTCGAAGTGGACGAGTTCCTGCGCGAGCAGTTTTCCTCGGGCGAAAACGCCGGGGGCGCGGAAATGGCCGAAGCCGCCGACACCGCCGACGCACCGCTCTTCGCGCTCGATCTGCGCGCCGGCGCGTCGTTCACGCTGCCGCGCACGCTGCTCGACCGGCTCGTCACGAACCTCGTCGACAACGCGCTCGAACACGGCATGCCGCCGGTCGAGATCGCGACCGCGCGCAACGACGGGCGCTGGACGATCCGCGTGCGCGATCATGGCCCCGGCATTCCCGACGACCGCATCGCCGCGGCGATGAAACCGTTCGTGCGGCTCGACGCCGCGCGCGGCGGCGAAGGTCATTGCGGCCTCGGCCTCGCGATCGTCGCTCGGCTCGCGCACGATCGCGGCGGGCGCTGCCAGGTGCGCAATCATGCGCAGGGGGGACTCGAAGTGCGGATCGAATTGCCGGTGAGTGCGGCGGTGGCGTGATGTGACGTGACGCGATTGACGTGACGATGAGGCGGCAAGCGGCGGCGCACGCAGCGCGAGGGCGCGGCGCCGGCCCCCAGGAGCGGCGCGCTCAAAGATGCTCTACCCGCTCATAAACGGCGCCATGCGCTTACACGCCCTTACCGGATCGCCTTCAGTACCGGCTACGGCTTTATAGTCGGCCTTGGCAACCTCAATGCCGCCCTTCTCCATCCGCCCACGCCCTTGGGGCGGATTTTTTTTGCCTGGCCGTTTTGTGTGGGTCTTTTTGGTGCGGCTCTTGCCTACGCAGCCCTTGCCTCGCGGCTTCACGGCCAATCGCCACGGCGCAACTCAGTGTGCGAGCCGCTCAGTGCACAAGTCGATTACGCAACGCGTCGACCGTCGCCGAAGAAAGACCGAGCCCTTGCGTCAGATAGCCGGTCATCGTGCCGTAACTCGCCTGCACCTGATCGAAACCCGCTTGCAGATAGCCTTCCTCGACGTCGAGCAACGGCGCTTCGACCGTGGCGACGGCGGCGCCGTCCTGCACGCGCAGCGTGGCCGTTTGCGCGGCGATCGACTGCGCGAGATAGGTGTTGCTGAGCAGGTAGTCCTGCATGATCACGTCGAGCGGCACGTTGGCGATGCTGAGCAGCAGCGCCGCGACCCAGCCCGCGCGATCCTTCCCCGCATTCGAATGGAACAGCTGCGCGCCCGCGCCATCGGCAAGCGCGGTGAGCAACGTACCGTACGCGGCTCGCTGCGCGTCGCCCGTCACGTAGGCGCGCGCCTGCGCTTCCATGAACGCGACGGCGTCCGCGGACGTATCGAAGGTGGGCGCAATGAAGTCGTTCGTGCCGATCACATTGAGCCGGCGCGCGAACGCGCCGGCCGGCAGGCTGTCGGGATTGCGCGCGATTTCGGCGGGCGTACGCAGGTCGTAGATCGCCGCGATGCCGAGCCTGTCGATCGTCGCTTCGTCGGTGCCGCTCAAGGTCAACGCGTTCGCGCGGTAGAACGCGCCACGGCGCATCTGCTTGCCGTCGACGGTCGGATAGCCGCCGCCCACGCCCGCGAGATCGCGGAAATTGGTGACCGATGCGAGGCGCGGCGTATCCACCTGATCGGGGTCGAGACTGCCGCCGCACGCCGACAGCAGCGTGCTGCCGAAACCCGCGGCCAGCAGCGCGCTGGCCGAACCTCTGAGGAAACGCCGCCGCGATGCCGACGTTTCGTCCGACGCACCGCAGCCTGCCTGCACGGTCGTGCTGGCAACAGGGCGGAACGGCGAACGGTTTTTCGCGAAAACGGGCATCAGGGGTAAAGGTCAGGAAGGGGGCGTGCAGCCGGGCTGCAGACGCAGTTTAACGTTCGTCAATAACTTTTGCGTTACACCGTAGTAGCCGGTAAGGAAAAGGGCAGAATCAACGCAGCCTTTCGCGAAGCGCGCACGGCTGCGTTTGCGGGACCGGGCAGAGGCGAGGCGCCGTTCTGAAACCGATTTCCGCCGGCTTGCGTGTCTTATCGGTGATTACGCGATCATTACCGCTCGATGCCATTTTTGCCACATACGACCGCACGACGCCGCATCCCCGTAAAATACAGAAAACCTATCGTTCAGCCCCCGCAGGCAAAAGAAACCTGGAGACCACAACAAAACATGGCTTCTCTCCAATGGTTCACCGAGTTGTCCCCGCGCGAGCGCCGCACCCTTTATGCCGGCTTCGGCGGTTACGCGATCGACGCGTTCGACTTCATGATCTACTCGTTTCTGATCCCGACGCTAATCGCGACATGGGGTCTGAGCAAAAGCGAAGCGGGGATGATCGCCACCAGTTCGCTGATCTCGTCGGCGCTCGGCGGCTGGCTCGCCGGCATTCTAGCCGATCGCCACGGCCGCATCCGCGTGCTGCAATGGACGATCGCCACCTTCGCGATCTTCACCTTCCTGTCGGGCTTCACGCAGTCGTTCTGGCAGTTGCTCGCCACGCGCACGCTGCAAGGCATCGGCTTCGGCGGCGAGTGGTCGGTCGTGACGATCATGATGGCGAGACGATCCGTTCTCCGCAGCATCGCGCGAAAGCGGTCGGCACTGTGCAGAGCAGTTGGTCGTTCGGCTGGGCGGCCGCGGCAATCGTCTACTGGGCCGCGTTCGCGCTGCTGCCGGAACAGTATGCGTGGCGCGCGTGCTTCTGGGTCGGCCTGCTGCCCGCCGCGTGGATCATCTACATCCGCCGCAACGTGAGCGACCCGGACATCTTTCTGGAGACGCGCCGCGCGCGCGAAAGCGGCTTCAACACCTCGCACTTCATGCAGATCTTCTCGCCGGCGCATCTGAAGACGACGCTGCTCGGCAGCGCGCTGTGCACCGGCATGCTCGGCGGCTACTACGCGATCACGACGTGGCTGCCCACGTACCTGAAGACCGTGCGCCATCTGTCGGTGTTCAACACGAGCGGCTATCTGATCGTGCTGATCGTCGGCTCGTTCGCCGGCTATATCGTCGGCGCGATTCTGTGCGACCGGATCGGCCGGCGCGCGTCGTTCGTGCTGTTCGCGATCGGCTCGTTCGTGCTCGGCATGGTCTACACGATGCTGCCGGTCACCGACACAATGATGCTCGCGCTCGGCTTCCCGCTCGGCATCGTCGTGCAGGGCATTTTCGCGGGTGTGGGCGCGTATCTGTCCGAGCTGTATCCGAACGAGATACGCGGCTCGGGACAGGGCTTCTGCTACAACCTCGGGCGCGGCGTCGGCTCGTTCTTTCCGATCCTCGTCGGCACGCTCGCGCAGACTATGACGCTCGTCAAGGCGATGGGCATCGTCGCGGGCTCCGGCTATCTGCTCGTGATCGTCACCGCGTTGTGCCTGCCTGAAACGAAGGGCAAGGTGCTCGGCGCGACGAGCCCGGCCGGCTGAATTCGCCGTACCTACTCATGAAAACGATTGTTCTCGGCGGCGGCGTGATCGGTGTCGCCACGGCTTTTTATCTGTGCCAGCAAGGCTGCGAAGTCACGGTGATCGAGCGCGAACCCGACGTCGCGCTCTCCACGAGCTTCGGCAACGCCGGCGTGATCGCGCCGGGCTACGTGACACCGTGGGCCGCGCCCGGCATGCCGGCGAAGATCCTCAAATATCTGTTCAAGCCCGCTTCGCCCTTGATCTTCCGGCCGACGTTCGATCCGGCCCAATGGCGCTGGATCGCGCGCTGGCTGCGCGAATGCGACCTCGAACGCTTTCGCGTCAACAAGCAGCGCATGCAGCGCATCGCGTATTACAGCCGCACGTGTCTGCACGAATTCCGCGGCCGTCATCCGTTCGACTACGGCCGCAGCCAGGGCTATCTGCAACTGTTTCGCAGCGACTTCGACGTCGAGCTGGTCCAGCCGGCGCTCGCGGTGCTGCGCGACGCGGGCATCGCGCATCGGGAAGTCAGCGCGGCGCAATGCGTCGAGATCGAACCCGGCTTGCGCTGGGCGCTACAGGCGCCGCACTCGGGCCTTTATCTGCCCGACGACGAAGCCGGCGATTGCGCGCGCTTCACCCGCGAGCTGCGCGCGATCTGCGAGCGCAACGGCGTGCGCTTCCGCTTCGATACGCGCGTGGACTCGCTCGACGTACAAGGTGGCGCGGTACGTGGCGTGCAGATTCAGAGCGAGCGCGGCATCGAAACACTGCGGGCCGACCACGTGGTCGTCGCGCTCGGCGTCGATAGCGCGGCGCTGCTGACGCCGCTCGGCGTGAAGGTGCCGCTTTATCCGGTGAAGGGGTATTCCGCGACGTTGCCCGTCATCGACGAAGAAAAGGCGCCGCACGCGGCGCTTATGGACGAATCGTTGAAAACCGCAATCACGCGCTTCGGCAACAACCTGCGCGTGGCGGGTACGGCGGAACTCGGCAATCGTCAGACGACACTGCGCGAACAGGCCTTGCAGACGCTGCTCAAGGTGTTGCGCGACTGGTTTCCGCACGCGGCCAAGCCAACGTCCGCGCATTTCTGGGTAGGCCGCCGTCCGATGACACCCGACGGCGCGCCGCTGCTCGGTCCGTGTGGCGTGGAGAATCTGTGGCTGAACCTCGGGCACGGCTCGACGGGCTGGGCGATGTCGATGGGCTCGGGGCGCGTGGTCGCGGACCTGATCACGCAGCGCAAGCCGGAAATCGATCTCGATGGGCTGACCTTGGCGCGCTATCGCAAGTAGCGGCGCGAGAAGCCGGGCCAGCAAACGCAGCGCGCAATGAAAAAACCGGGCTCGCCCTTTCAGGCGAGCCCGGTTTTCTTTTATTCACTGCTTCGCTTTACCGCTGCATGTGCCTGTGAACCGACACATTGTCGTCTCCACGTCTTCCTGCAAATCGTGGCCGGCTCGCGCGCGTCGGACATCGAGCGCGCAAACCTACCGGAGACGCCTACCGAATACGTCTTAGCGCGGCAGTTCCGAATGCCCCATCAGGAACGCATCGACCGAACGCGCGCACTGACGGCCTTCGCGGATCGCCCACACCACGAGCGACTGGCCGCGGCGCATGTCGCCCGCGGTGAACACCTTGTCCACCGACGTGTAGTACGCCTTGTCGCCTTCGGTCGAGGCACGCACGTTGCCGCGCGCATCCTTGTCGACGCCGAATGCTTCGAGCACCGGCGAAACCGGCTGCGTGAAGCCCATCGCGAGCAGCACGAGGTCGGCCTTCATTTCGAATTCGGAGTTCGGCACTTCGACCATCTTGCCGTCCTTCCATTCGACGCGCGCGGCGATCAGCTTCTCGACCTTGCCATTCTTGCCTTCGAGGCGCTTGGTCGCGACCGCCCAGTCGCGCTCGCAGCCCTCGTCATGCGACGACGACGTGCGCAGCTTGATCGGCCAGTACGGCCACACGAGTGGCTTGTTCTCTTCTTCGGGCGGCTGCGGCAGCAGTTCGAACTGCGTAACGCTCTTCGCGCCGTGACGGTTCGACGTGCCCACGCAGTCAGAACCCGTATCGCCACCACCGATCACGACGACGTGCTTGCCCTTCGCGAGCAGCTGGTTCGGCACCTTGTCGCCAGCATTGACCTTGTTCTGCTGCGGCAGGAATTCCATCGCATAATGGACGCCTTCGAGCTCGCGGCCCGGTACCGGCAGATCGCGCGGCGTTTCGGAACCGCCGGCGATCACTACGGCGTCGAACTGCTCGTTCAGCTCGGCCGGCGTGATGGTTTCCTTCGCGGTGTTGCCGATGTAAGCCGGCAGCGAGTCGGCACGGCCAATGAACACGTTGGTGCGGAACGTCACACCTTCGGCTTCCATCTGGCGCATGCGGCGGTCGATCTGCCACTTCTCGAGCTTGAAGTCGGGGATGCCGTAACGCAGCAGGCCGCCGATGCGGTCGTTCTTCTCGAACACGGTCACGTCATGTCCGGCGCGCGCGAGTTGCTGCGCGGCCGCGAGACCCGCGGGGCCCGAACCGACCACCGCGACCTTCTTGCCGGTCTTGTGCTTCGGCAGTTGCGGCGCGACCCAGCCTTCGGCCCAGGCCTTGTCGATGATCGCGTGCTCGATCGACTTGATGCCGACTGGGTCGTTGTTGATGCCGAGCGTGCACGCCGCTTCGCACGGCGCCGGGCAGATGCGGCCCGTGAACTCGGGGAAGTTGTTGGTCGAATGCAGCACTTCGATCGCGTTCTTCCAGTCCTGGTGGAACACGAGGTCGTTGAAGTCCGGAATGATGTTGTTGACTGGGCAGCCGTTGTTGCAGAACGGAATGCCGCAGTCCATGCAACGTGCGCCTTGAATCTTCGCTTCGTCGTCGCTCAGTGCCGCGACGAATTCCTTGTAGTGCTTCACACGCGTGAGCGGAGCCTCGTACGTCTCGTGGCGACGTTCGAACTCGAGAAAACCGGTTGCCTTGCCCATGTGGTTCTCTTCTCTAATCTGTATGTAGGGTGATCTGGACCCGCCGCGCGTCGAACCTTCGAGACGCGGCGGGTACGGCTAAATGATTTTTTGCGGAGATTTAAGCGGCGAGCACTTCCTTGTTCGCCTTCTTCGCGGCGAGTTCGCCGAGCGCGCGCTTGTATTCGGTCGGGAACACCTTCACGAACTGACGACGCGAAGCGTCCCAGTTTTCGAGCAGCGCCTTCGCACGCGGCGAGCCCGTGAACTGGAAGTGACGCTCGATAAGACCGCGCAGCAGCGCTTCGTCGGTCGTGCCGCGATGCCACACGCCCTGGTCGACCGTGCGCTCCTGTTCGGCCTGTTGCAGCACCGGGTCGAGCGCGACCATCGACTTGTTGCACTTGCCCGCGAACGTGCCGTCCGGATCGAACACGTAGGCGATGCCGCCCGACATGCCGGCCGCGAAGTTGCGGCCCGTCTCGCCGAGCACGACCACCGTGCCGCCCGTCATGTATTCGCAACCGTGGTCGCCCGTGCCTTCGACAACCGCCGTCGCACCCGAGTTACGCACGCAGAAACGCTCGCCCGCGACGCCGCGGAAGAAGGCTTCGCCGTCGATCGCGCCGTACATCACCGTGTTGCCGCAGATGATGTTCTCTTCCGACTTGCCGCGGAAATCGTTGGTCGGACGGATGATGATGCGGCCGCCCGACAGGCCCTTGCCCACGTAGTCGTTGCCGTCGCCGACAAGGTCGAGCGTGACACCCTTCGCGAGGAACGCGCCGAAGCTCTGGCCCGCCGTGCCCTTCAACTGGATGTGAATCGAGTCGTCGGGCAAGCCTTCGTGACCGTACTTCTTCGCGATCGTGCCGGACAGCATCGCGCCGACCGTGCGGTTCACGTTGCGCACCGGCTGGATGAACGAGACGTGCTCGCCCTTCTCGATCGCCGCCTTCGCCTTCTCGATCAGCGTATGGTCGAGCGCGCGGTCAAGGCCGTGATCCTGCACGTCGACGTGCTTGCGCGCGACTTCCGCCGGCACTTGCGGCTGATAGAACACGCGCGAGAAGTCGAGACCCTTCGCCTTCCAGTGCTCGATGCCCTTCTTCATGTCGAGCAGTTCCGCGTGGCCGATCAGGTCGTCGAACTTGCGGATACCGAGTTGCGCCATGATTTCGCGCGCTTCCTCGGCGACGAAGAAGAAGAAGTTCACGACGTGCTCGGGCTGCCCCTGGAACTTCGCACGCAGCACCGGATCTTGCGTCGCGACGCCGACCGGGCAGGTGTTCAGGTGGCACTTGCGCATCATGATGCAGCCCTCGACGACGAGCGGCGCCGTCGCGAAGCCGAACTCGTCCGCGCCGAGCAGCGCGCCGATCACGATGTCGCGGCCCGTCTTCATCTGACCGTCGGCCTGCACGCGGATACGGCCGCGCAGCTGGTTCAGCACGAGCGTCTGCTGCGTTTCGGCGAGACCCAGTTCCCACGGCGTGCCGGCATGCTTGACCGACGACAGCGGCGACGCACCCGTGCCGCCGTCATGACCGGCGATCACGACGTGATCGGCCTTCGCCTTCGCGACACCCGCGGCAACCGTACCGACGCCCGATTCCGACACCAGCTTCACCGAAATGCTCGACGACGCGTTGACGTTCTTCAGATCGTGGATCAGTTGCGCCAGGTCTTCGATCGAGTAGATGTCGTGGTGCGGCGGCGGCGAAATCAGGCCGACGCCCGGCACCGAGCAACGCAGCTTGCCGATGTACTCGGACACCTTGTGGCCCGGCAGCTGACCGCCTTCGCCCGGCTTCGCGCCCTGCGCCATCTTGATCTGGATCTGGTCGGCCGACGCGAGGTATTCCGCCGTCACGCCGAAGCGGCCCGACGCGACCTGCTTGATGCGCGAGCGCAGCGAATCGCCTTCCTTGAGCGGAATATCGGTCACCACTTCGTCGCCGATGATCGACTTCATCGTGTCGCCATTCCTGATCGGAATGCCGCGCAGTTCGTTGCGATAACGGTTCGCGTCCTCGCCGCCTTCACCGGTGTTCGACTTGCCGCCGATGCGGTTCATCGCGACGGCGAGCGTGGCATGCGCTTCGGTGCTGATCGAGCCCATCGACATCGCGCCGGTCGCGAAACGCTTGACGATTTCCTTCGCCGGTTCGACTTCGTCGAGCGGAATCGCTTTGGTCGGATCGAACTTGAACTCGAACAGGCCGCGGAAGGTCATGTGGCGCTTGGTCTGATCGTTGATCAGATGCGCGTATTCCTTGTACGTCTGGTACGAGTTGCTGCGTGCCGAGTGCTGCAGCTTGGCGATCGCATCGGGCGTCCACATATGTTCTTCGCCGCGCACGCGGTAGGCGTACTCGCCGCCCGCGTCGAGCATGTTCGCGAGGACCGGGTTGTCGCCGAACGCGTCGCGGTGCAGACGGATCGCTTCTTCGGCGACGTCGAACAGACCAATGCCGCCGACCTTCGACGAGGTGCCGTAGAAGTACTTCGACACGAGGTCTTCAGCGAGGCCGACCGCTTCGAAAATCTGCGCGCCGGTGTACGACATGTAGGTCGAAATGCCCATCTTCGACATGACCTTCTGCAGGCCCTTGCCGACTGCCTTCGTGAAGTTGTAGACCGCCTTCTCCGCCGACAGGTCGCCCTTCAGGCCGGCCGCGAGCTGGCCGAGCGTTTCCATCGCGAGGTACGGGTGCACGGCTTCCGCGCCATAGCCCGCAAGCAGCGCGAAGTGGTGCGTTTCACGCGCCGAACCGGTTTCGACGACGAGACCCGTGCTCGTGCGCAGACCCTGCTGCACGAGGTGCGTGTGGATCGCGGCGGTCGCGAGCAGCGCCGGAATCGCGACGTTGTCGCGGTCGGTCTTGCGATCCGAGACAATCAGCATGTTGTAGCCGGACCTGACCGCATCGACGGCTTCCGCGCACAGCGACGCGAGGCGCGCCTCGATGCCTTCCTTGCCCCAAGCGACCGGATAGCAGATGTTCAGTTCGTACGAGCTGAACTTGCCGCCGGTGTACTGGTCGATCGCGCGGATCTTCGCGATGTCCTTGAAGTCGAGCACCGGCTGCGACACTTCGAGACGCATCGGCGGGTTGATGTTGTTCGTGTCGAGCAGGTTCGGCTTCGGGCCGATGAACGAGACGAGCGACATCACCATGTTTTCGCGGATCGGGTCGATCGGCGGGTTCGTGACCTGCGCGAACAGCTGCTTGAAGTAGTGATAGAGCGTCTTGTTCTTGTTGGACATGACCGCGAGCGGCGAGTCGTTGCCCATCGAGCCGACCGCTTCCTCGCCCGCTTGCGCCATCGGCGCCATCAGGAACTTGAGGTCTTCCTGGGTGTAGCCGAACGCCTGCTGGCGATCCAGCAATGCAGCG
>Ga0153988_1000348_pt1 | contig 11908 bp, 7 predicted proteins | sample TSNC072MetaG_FD_104742 | JGI IMG/M metagenome (GOLD analysis project Ga0153988, IMG submission 104742) | Attine ant fungus gardens microbial communities from North Carolina, USA - TSNC072 MetaG | ecosystem: Host-associated > Fungi > Mycelium > Unclassified | place: USA: North Carolina, Jones Lake...
GAAATGACTCAGAAGCAAGGCCGACGACTATGAAAGGAGGGCAATTTACTTCCGGCTTTGAACACCTGACGGTCTCGACTGAGGACAGAGGAGTCACGCTCATGCTTCGAAGGATGGTTGTGATGTTATGAGCCTAGAGTTACGACATTGAATAAAGGCCAACGGTCCGAAATCTCTACACCTACGTAGGATGGTGCATCAACAGTCAACATTCATTTGTGAGAGAAGACTGTCTCTTGATCTGATGATGCTCTGAGTATATTATCTAGACCGTCAAGATACAAGGACATACCAGAAGCAATCGACAAACTTCGATCAGTCACGATGATTCTTGTCGTGAAATGAAACCTCATGGTGGCAGCATCGAGTGCCCGCTGGGAACGTACACCTTCAGATATTCCATTGAATTCATTTGATTCCTCTTTCCAGGCATCTGCTCCTGTCTTTGCAGTAACTTCCATCTTCTCAGTTTGCAAGACTTCACCTCTTTTCATGAACCGTACCCCAGCACGGACTGTGCGTGCAGCAGTATCCTGAATGGGTGTACATATGTCGACCTGTTCATCTTGCTCATATACTCTGATACCCCTGCGAATGGGTTCTTCCCCTCAAAAAGGTGCTAGAGCGGGGGTATCTTCGTGTAGTCCGAGAGTCTTAGTGAGATAACCACAAGTGGGATAGTCAGTCCCAAGGAATGGTATACTTCTACTAGCACTTTCACGACGAGAGGGCCCCACAGCCATCTCAAAGAATGTTCGAAGACCGGGCAATATTGTGCCAACCCCAACTTCAATGCCATCTTGGACGTTGAATCTGGATCGACAGTTGCGCAGGCCTGTACACACTCCTCATGGGTACCCCACTCAAGTACGTGCGAAATGCGAGCATGATTCAATAATCCCTGAAGGGAGGTAAAAGTGGTTCTTGAGCAAACTGGGCATTTCAGAATCAGAAACTCGGACTCTGGGACTACATTGCAAGCTGCAGCGATGTTGGCTGAAGGAATGAACAAAAATGTCGCTTTCGAGGTACGAGAAGGCGGAACCTTAATTCTAGGTGCTGGACGTGCAGGGCGGAGTTCTTCCTGCAGCCTGATGTGGGGGCTCTTCCCTGTCGAGAAGGAATTCGATTGGTCTGTCCAATGTTTTCAAGGCATCAAGAGCAGCAAATTTCAGTAAATCAGGTGCAACTGTAGGTGAATGAGCATCTGAGAGTGATAATAATAAGCATAGTGAACTGACATCAATGAATCTGTCTGTAGTGTTTCCTTTAATAATATTGCCCAAGCAATCCAAGCATTGATTGTCTGTGTCATCTTCTGGCATATGCCTATCTCAACATCGAATTCGGATGCCGTTATTGAAGTTTTAACTGCATGACATTGATCGTCATTGAATTCCATTGCACTAGAAGATCTGAAGAAAGAGAAAGACTGTGCAAGAAGGATCATACAGGAAATTGATCTACATTAGGCAATCGCCGGATTCAATACCGAGTCATAAGTTTCAGCTACTGGTGAAAATGGAAAGATATTATAGCAAGTAGAATACATAACCACATCGCTTCTTACTCCCATACCACCATCATCAATGGTAGCACCAGAGAGTAGTTTAGCGAATACACCGTCTGGTTTCCCCTTGAGCCTAAACCCCCAATGTTTCAGCAATATTTCTTCCAACATATACGTTGAAAGGCCTGCCGACACCGTCTTCAACATACATCGCGACCGCTCTCTATCTCGATCTAGTACGGCGGAGCCATGCAGCCCTTCCCTTTCACCTATGGACTCGTCCCCTCCTTCAGAAATGGACTATGCTGAGAGAGTTGCCTCTCAGAACAACATGGACGTTGAAGTTAGCGACCCCATCCCCTCTCAAGTTGAGGTGCCCTCCGCTCTCGTCCATGACCTGTCTTTCCCAGCGTTAGCGCCTACAAACAGCTACAACGTGGCGGCGTCTAACCCCACTCCACTACACGATGAAACTACACCTCAGCCGGCCCCTCCGTCTATCATCCCATACAGCGCCAACGTTCCGGCCGACCCCAATCTGTGGGACGGTGACTTCAGCGCCACTTCTATCTTCGGCACCAATGAGTTCCTCCAAGGCGATGTCCGTAACATCGCGTGCTCCCTCTCACGCATTGCTACGTTCTTCAGACAGAGGAACCTTGAAGATCACAATGGTAACAGTATCCCCTAACTCGAACCCTTTGGCGAAGCGGCCTGGTCTTTCATCTCCGCCATTTTTGAAGCGGGCTGGGATCAGCTTAACACGTCTGATACGATCTCATTCCGCAAGAAGGTCATGTCACAACTTATCAATATCAGCCCCCCCCCCTACCTTCGCCTTCTAATCGCAATACTGTTAAGAAGATTCCCCCTCCGGTCCCTCCTCGCCCCTCAAAGGAACAACTTGAGAGATCTAAACATCACAATGCAGGAAAATCTAATAAAGGTAAAACTAGTCTTCCCTCTACCAAATCTTTCGCACAGGTCGCGTCTTCCGCCGCAAACATCCTCGAGATCAAAGAGGCTTTTCCCGCTCTACCAAACGAGAGAATCATCGAAATCCACAACGCAGCTTTCGACAAACCTTCCATCAAAACCAATCAAATCACAACTAAAGGTCCCTCAAGAAAACAAGCCATTGTCCCACTTTTCGACAAACATGCCGAAGCAATCATGACAGACGCTGGCTCTCACGTCCACCTCATCAATAACCTCCTCAAAAACATCAAGTCAAACACACATGCCGAATATATCCGACCTTGCCCGGGCAGCATTTCCATCGTAACTAACAGTGTCCCTGCTCCCAGTGACCTCACCTCAATAGAATGATACATCAAGTCAATTGATGGCATCAACAACGGCGAAGTTTGAACTCCTCGCCTCCCTCAGTCCAAGTCATACCTAAAAATCACAGGCATCTCCTACACCCAATCCAGCAGCAACAAACTTACCAATGACGACATCACTAACTTCATTGCGAACACAGGTTTTTTCGAAACCATCTCTCTGGCATCCAAGAGTCATCAAGGCTTTCCCAAAATCAGACATGGCAATTATCTGGCGTGACATCTGGGACTCCCAGAATGGATCTAAAGCTAAGCTTCTTATAAATCACTTGTTCAATTATGGTTGCCACATTGCCACCATCAGAGGCACTAATATGAACCCTGGTGTTCCACAATGTCACAATTGTTGGAAATGGGGTCATTCCACATTTTCATGCAGAGCCCATGGCTCAAAATGCCAGAAGTGCAGTGGTCCTCATAAACTTGAACACCATAGAGACATGGCATAGTGTTGTAAAGCTAACCCCAAAACTAACTTTCCTAGACTCAAGACCAAACTAGAAGAACTATGCTCTCACACCTTCAAGTGCATCAACTGCAAGGGCAAACATATGGCTGATGATAGCAAGTGTCCATTCTGGAAACACTACTTCAACCATGAATGGCACACAAAAAAAGCCCAAGAAGCTTAAGAGATCAGAGCTAACTTAACTTGCCTAGCTATTGGTGGCCACACTCAATGAATAAGCACAACCTTCACATATTTTCTCAGAATGTTAGGAAAAATAAATCTCTCACCAATTCTATCTTAGAAACACAAAAAAATTCAGCTAATGTCATTTTTATTCAAGAACCACCTAGATTTCTTATATGATACATTCTAAGTCATACCAACTCTAATGGTGACCCCTGATACAGTTAACCAAGCCACTTCAACTGGAATCTCTTTATATATAATGATCTATCCCAGAAAAACTTTTCCTATGTTGTTACATATATCAACAAATAACTATCATGATTAAGATTCTCTCTTAGATCTGATATCATCAATTATTGTAATATCAATGTCATAGTGTTCTACAATGACCAAAATACTAACTTTATTATTAATGTTTACTTCAATAGTGATCAAACAGCCTAAGTGCTACATAATAATATTAGAGACATTGGGAACATCTTAGTTATAACTAGCAACTTCAACATCGGAGACAGTAGCTAGGACCTAAACTTTTACCACTATTCTACCTATACTGAGAACCTTCTGACAATTGTGGATAGTCTAAGTTTAGAACTTTTCTCCTCATCCAACCCTAGTCCTACAAGATATACTAATAACTCTTGTGATGCTAATTCTATTTTAGATTTAGGCTTCTTAGTACCAAACAACCTAGGTTTTAGCAAACACATTCTGCTTTCTAAAATGTAAAGGTCCTCTGATCATGTTTCCCTCATCATTAATATAGGTATAAAGGAAGAAAACATTAATATTGTAGTTCAATCCATCAAAAAAGACAATGATGAAGAAAGGAATTTTATTAGTATAATAAGAAGCAAAAATACCTAGACTAAGTAAACCAAGCTGAACTACATTACTAAATACTCAAAAAAGTAGTAGAGTCAAGACTATACTAATAGCCTTACTAGATACCATAAACTAGGTAGCCTACTAAGCTAAAAAGCTTTTAAATTAATATACGAGAAGCCAAACAAAAGTTCTTTGATAAAAAGATACATGAAATAGTATCTTGAAACAAGTAACCATGAGACCTAATAAACTGGGTAAAAAAGAAAACCCTTCTAGCTATTGAGACCATCACTTATAAAGGCTAATCTTGTAATACTTTTACCTCCCTTTGGAACACTCTCCATAACTCTTATAACTCAGCCAAAAACTGACTCATCAACACCAGCTTTCTTAATGAACTATCTCAGTATGATACCATTGAATAGTCTCTCTTTTCAAAACAAAAGTTCAAAGATACTATAACTAAGTACTTCTCTTTCTCTATGCCTAGTCTAGATTATATCTCTTGAAGATATCTAAAACCCTTAATTGCTGATAATGAGTGCCTTGAAAATATTGTCTGTATTGCTAACATGTCATAACTTGGCAAAACAGCTAAGTTATTATTTATATTTCTTTTCTTTTTGGACTTATTACACAAGGAAAAAGTATGAGAAAGTGTTATATGACAAATGTCACATATTATAGTCACATACCAGGGTGTCACAAGGTCACATGATGAGTATAGGAAAGTAGTGCACAAACCTTATAGTAATTATATAAGTAGTATACAGGAAATAGATGAGGACTTTATTAAGTTCTTCTTGTCAACTTGGACTTAGAGGGTTATTAAGTCATCTTAGGCTAAATCACTATATAATGCTTGTATTATATATGAATTTTAGCCCTCTTACTTTAAAACAACCACATTGGTTATCATATTCAAGTTTAATAAGGAACTGTATAATATACCTAAGTCTTTTTGATCTATTGCTCTGCTTAACATAATAGATAAACTTATTAAGAAGATAATTAGTACTTATTGTTAAAACTCTATATCTCACAGTTGAGTATGTTCAACTTGAAACCTATATTTAACACTTGATATCTTCATGCTTCTTAATAGAAAGTCTGGTTAAGATTTTTAGTAAAGTTATATTGAAGAATAGATGTCAACAAAACTTTGAGTAGCACCCTTGAGATTATCCTAAGATAATAAGAGTACTAATTCCTCAATGTAGAAATAGATTTACAAAGGGAATACAAAAAGAGAGAACTTGCTGTTCCCTTCTCTTTTTAGTCTGTATTTATCTTAACTAGATATGAAATAGTAGTTACAATGTGATAACACTACTTGTAACTCTCGGTGACTAGTTAAGTGACAGATCAGTAACAAAGATGTCAAGTCAAAGTCTAATAATAAATTAGTTTGATATTGTCCCATTTAGTCTAGTCCAAAGATAGAAAGAGAAATAGTTTGAGATTTCTTTGAAGAGTCCTATTTATACTGTGAGTCCAATGTTCTAAGTCCTGAACATATAATGCTAATATCTTGTTGACTATCCACTTATTATTAGACCATGGCTGATAATAGTTATAGTCTCACTCAATATTCATAACACTTGTCTCCAATTTCACATAACCTCAAATGCTTTCTTGACCCAAACCAACTCAGTGGTATTAGACAATAGTTTACTATTGATACAGGCCTCTATCTTACACATATCATTTATGCTGAATAGCTCAAATAATGCTACATAAGTGTTATTGCATTTGATGTAGCTTAGTTCTTTCCTTCTCTCAACTATATCTTTTTATCTATATGTCTAAAGAAAGCTGGTCTTAACCCTAATATCATAAAGTTCTTTGACAGTTATCACACCAACTACTCAACAAATTACACTTGAAACAGCTTCTTATTCTCTTTTTTTAATACCAATGTTGGTATAGGACAAGGCTTTACACTCTTCTTTATTATTTCCACTATCTATATGGCTCCAATCATAAAACATTCAAAAAAAGAATAAAAAATCTAAAAGAAAAAATCCCTATTGATTTTTTTCTTTTGTTGACAATGGTCTCTTACTTTCCCAAAAGAAGAGTTATGATCTATCTTCATCTTTTCTTCTCTATAGCTACAATATCAAGTCAAAAATCCTTCTTGATTAAGGTCTTGTCATAGAGCACAACAAATCTGAAGTGTTTTACTTTATGAGATCTTGATGAAGAGGCTATTTATGCTAGGGGCTCTCCTGTTTTTCTTTTTAAATTGAAGTTTCCCAACTACTGTCTAGGTAGTAGTGAATATAAAAGTTTTAATAAAAATAGAGTTGTGATCTCCTAAGGGAAACACTCTAGTTGACATTATATATCAGCATAGTGTTCCTCATGCAAATTCATGGGAAAATAAATCCAAAAGTTGAAGGTGAAAAGAAGTTGTAAAGTTTAAATTCTACTAATGTATTGTGGTAGCAGTGATGTTTGAAATCCGATTCTCAATGCTAGACTACTATTTTGGCCTTGTGCCTGAGTCCTATTTGCCTAGTGTCACCCTAATACCCTATTTCAAAGTTATCCTCACAATAGCACTCTCTAGCTATGTGATCAGACTATTCTCATAGTAGTACTCTTGACTATGTGATCAGATATGAGACTTTGAATCCTCCCTATATAACTCAACTTCCTAGTAATGCTAAACTCTATCTTAGAGCTCCTATGATGTTGCCCTTGTGACTAAGTCACTTTGTCCTGTAATCTCTTTGGTTTGACTCAGTCTTGAGTCAAAGCAACTTAATCACTGATCTGATCACTCTAAAAATAGATTTCCACTTTGAAAACCCAAATAGAGGAAAAAGGTAACCAAGATTACTTGCTCTCTTCCTACTAAGTGGGAGGCTTTTATAGGTTTAGAGAACTACAAAAGAAATATACAAAAAATAGAGAAAATAATAAACTCAGTTATAATCTATTATTATAATGATCATTCCAGTAGTAATAGAGAATCCCATGTCTTCTTGTCTTTTCTTAATTATTTTCTATTAGTTTTGCTAGGTCTGCTCTACTATTGCTGAGTTACCAGGTTGCCTACCACTAATCCCACAGCAATCTCCCTTTTTCTCTAGCTTATCTTAGTGACTCGGAACCTGACTTTTTTTTTTCTTGCCTAGGGAGTTTTGGGTATTGTTTCTACAGCTCCCTAAGGCTCTTTATTACTCCTTTGTTTCTGATCATAGTAAATCAGTTTTGATGTGCTCCTATTTTTAGCTATCACTGATTGAGTGATGCCATAGCTATTCTTATTTCCTATTAGGCCACTAGTCCTGTTTCTTTGTGATAGGTGTCTCTTTGGACTTTTTTACATAAGACTTCTTTCTCCTGACTAAGCTGCTATTCTTGGCAATGATGCCATGGGGCCATGAGCTCAACTTTGCTGGTTCTTGAGTAATTGGCCTATTAGTAGTAGTAACCTTATGTCCTTGGGTATACTGCTATGTAGTTAGATAGCTAGCTTTTTGGTAGTGAAGTCCTCTGTGCCTTTCTTGCTATCTAGCAGGTGATTTTATCTTAGTTCTGTTTTTGGGGTATAAAGTCATAAAATTTGTTTAATTTTAGGCCTAAACATATTTTGGACCTTATATCGATACTCTTTCAATCTGTCTATTGATCTTACCTCAGTAGAAGACCTTATCCTTATCCCTAAACCAATTTGGCAATACCTTGAATTCTATTTTGACCATAAACTCAATTTCCACTATCATACTCACTTTTATACTACCAAATGCCTCTCAATCCTCAATACCATGAAACTCCTAGACAATTTATTGTGAGATATTCTCCCTATTCAAAAATAACTACTATACAAAAAATGTGTACTACTAATTACATTATATAGCTTTCAGTTATGGTTCTTTAAGGGAGCTCCTACTATCAAAAACCTATCCAAATATAGTAAAGAGCTATCTTGTGGATTACAGGTGCTTTCTATATATCACTATCAGAGGGTATCAAAGCTATAGCAGGCCTCATTCTCATTTCTCTCTATCTGCAAAAATTGAATAGCTACCATCATCTCTGCTATGCTTCAATTCTCTTATTACATGCTATTAACTTAATACTAAATACCTTTTATGCCAAGAATCATTCTTCCCACAGATTCTTGACATCTAACCTTACTGAAAAACAACAAGCAAAACTCAAAAGCTCTATTAAGGACATCAATGAATGTCTTACTGAAGTTACTAAATGTTTCAATTTCCTTTATTTTCTTTTTTCTCCTGGTTCAAGAGTAGTCAGTCATTTCTCTAGTAGGATAACTTTTCATTCCCCTTTTTTCTCCTCCAACAAAGACCTTCACAAACATATTCAAAACCTTAACTAAGTCATTTGTCAATCACAAATCTCTTCACATAGTACTGTTGTTATTGTTAACAGTATATCACAAACTTTATTTGGACCTATCTTTACCATTTCTTTGATGATTCTCATGGTCTTAATAGTTCCTAAAAGTTCTTGAAAAGACCTTTTGATTAATACTAGTTACATCTCAAGATGATCAATATTGGCTAATATATCAGGCAAATCAGTAGGTAACCACCATGGTACCACATATTAAATTACTAATATCTCAGAAACCACCATGAATAATGCTTTGCTTCTAGGCTCAAAAGAGACCTTTTTGATAACACTTAGAATGAGCCTAGAACAACCCCAAGACAATTAATATTAGTGAAAATATGAAGTCCTCAATGTGTAAGGCTCTAGCCAAGACAACTTAAACCTACTCTAAGTCTAAGTTGACAAAAAGAACTTGATAAAGTCCTTATCTATTTCTTGTATACTACTTATACAACTACTACATAGTTTGTGCACTATTTTCCCACACTCATTATATGACCCATCATATGACATAACCTTGTAACATCCTAATGTGTGTGACTGTGACATGTAACATTTGTCATGTGATACTTTTCCTATACTTCTTCTTTGTAAGTCTAAATGAAAATAAAATGAAAATAAATATAAATAATGACTTAGTTGTTTTGCCAAGTTATGACACTACCCCCCTCTTAAGTTTCCTTGTCCCAAGGAATTTTCTACATCTCATAATAGGGGTCAATTATATTGTTCATTTCATTATTGTCTTCTTTTGTCTATTTCCTAACTTTTGATTCTTCCTGCTTGATTTCTTCTTTTTCTTTTGATTATTTTTAAGATTTTCTTTCTTTGGCTTAACTTTCCTTCTATCATCTTCAGTTTCTCTCTAGTCTTCCCCAGTATTTCTCATTATATCTTTTATCAGATCACCCAAATAATTTCTTTGCCATGAACTTTTCTAGCAATTTTTCTCTTTTAAAAGTTTCTTCTTTTTCTTTTTGATTTATTTTTTTATGTCCTACTGATATTTTTTTTTAAACTCTTTGATCACCTCTTTTGCATTTTCTAAGTTTTTTCTTTTTTTCCAGATATTAGACTCTACTGTAAATCCTTTTCAGCATACCAAGTATTTGTTCTTATCTTTCACTCACTACTTGTTTAAGATTCTTTTTACTTTTAACTCTTTCTTTCCTTTGATTATAACTGGAGCTGGTTGTTCTTTTCTTTGACTTTCTACTTGTCCTATATATTTTCATATCCTACTAACATTAACTACCAAATGTATTTTTATTGTACTAGGTAGCTCTAATTCTGCTGTGTTTGATGATATAATTTTCTTTATTCTGTAATGTCATGACTTGGTAAAATGGCTAAGTTATTATTTATATTTATTTTATTTTATTTTGAACTTACTACTTAGGAAAGAGTATAGTAAAGGAGGCAAAAGGGACTATTAGCCTGGCATAAGTTAAAGATATGGTACTAGGTCCCAATCGCATGCTAAAGAGTTTGTGAGGATAAATTAAGAATAAAATTATTAAAAAAAGAATATAGAAACTTAGCATAATAATTAAGGTAAAAATATTCAAAAGAATTGTAAGCTCAATCTAGATTCTTCTCACATGGTATTCCTAAGGTGTTCATCTTTATATACTATAACAAGCTCACTATCAAAGTAGTCAGTAAACCACTCATGGGCCTTATCATACTTAATCAAGCTCTCATCCACATCCCCACACCACATCTTATGGGTGTGATATGATCTGAGTCAATGATTAACTAGGCTTTTCAGGCCTACTACTCTATAAAAGGTTGTCCGAGCAACTGCTGTGTTTTTTCTCTTGATCAAGTAGAATATAGAGTTCTAGTCTTCTCAATGACCCAACCACTTCACTTAGAACTTAGAAAAGTACCATAAGACAACTTTTAAGCCCTTGAGATAACAGCAGGTATTAATATTCCATTGTCTTCCTCTTGGGCTCTCTGAGTGTTATATTAAAAGTACAAACTGATGAGACTCAATTAAAAATAAATAAAAAAAGGAAACTCCTTCTTTTTCTAGCCTCTCTCACTTCTTACTTTTATGATATTGCCATGTGGACATAACAGATGTTACCTTCCTATCCTCTATGCCTACTGGCCATAGCTATGTGCTTCTACTCCACCTCCATACTTCACTTCTGCCCGACATCCTCTAATCTCTAAACCAGCTCTCTTTTATTCTAAATACATTCTAGAAACATATACAAGTGCATATAAAAGTCATTGATACTCCTGTTGCTCTACAATGTGTCTGCTTTCTAACTAAGTCCAGTAGTAATGGGATCATTAGCTATTGATAGACTTTTGATCTGTTATCTTGGTATTATATTAGTCTAAGTCTGCTCTAAATTGAAATTATATTGCATTCCAAAGATGTTCTTGAGCCTCTGAGTTCTAGAGTATTGACATTGATAGTCTGTCTCTCTAAGAAACCTGATGCTAGCTCATCAATCTTGTCTTCTGAGGTATATATTATTCTAGCATGTGGCAGCTTGGCAACCATCTAATAAAAGTACCCAATCTTAGGTCTAGATTATGTCTAGGGCTTGTAGAAGGTCTCTAGAGTAGGTTTCCATAGTAAAATCTAGGGGTATAATGTGTATCCCATACTACATCTCTACTGAAAATTTTCTAACAGTGTAATAGCAGAAAAGTATCACATTACAAGTGTCACAGTCACATAAATGAGATATCACATGATCAAGTCATATGAGGAGTGTGGGGAAATAGTACACAGACCATGTAGTAGTTGTATAAATAGTATATAGGAAATAAATAAGGACTTTATCAAGTTCTTCTTGTCAACTTAGACTTAGAGGGTGATTAAGTCATATCAGGCTAAGTCGTTACATATAAGACCTAACAAATCTCTCTGTTAGCTTCTCTGTTCTCCTTCTGACTATTTGATATTTCAAGTTCTTAGTACTTAATATTACTAAGTCTCTGTCACAAACTTCATTCAGTCATATCTCCACCAATTCTTCGACGATTCCCACGGTCTTAAATCCAGCTTAAAGCCCTTAAGAAGACCTTTTGATAGATACCAGTCATGTCTCAAGGCAATCAATAATGGTCGAGATATTAAGCAAATCAACTAGTAACCACTATGTTACTGTTTATTAAATCACTAATATCTCAGAAACCACTGTGATTGATGCTTTGGTTCTAAGCTCAGCAGAAGCCTTCTTCATA
>Ga0153988_1000351_pt1 | contig 11852 bp, 14 predicted proteins | sample TSNC072MetaG_FD_104742 | JGI IMG/M metagenome (GOLD analysis project Ga0153988, IMG submission 104742) | Attine ant fungus gardens microbial communities from North Carolina, USA - TSNC072 MetaG | ecosystem: Host-associated > Fungi > Mycelium > Unclassified | place: USA: North Carolina, Jones...
AGTTCCCAATCCAGCAGAGATCTCAACATTGATATGGTAATCAAAGAGAAGGAGTAGTTGAGGACAGTAGGGGACTACATATTGATTAGTGAATCTGGCCCCATTGTGTTCAAAAACCAAGCCATTGTCAGGCCTAGCATAAAGTGGATAACTGTTCTCAGCCCAATCTGTTCTCTCTCTATACTCCTTGGGAAAGTGTTTACTATATTTTCTATTGACCATACACTTGGCTTGGGGATTGTCAACACCACATAGACTATGGAGCATATATTTGGTGACTTTTGCAAAGAGAAGTGGCTGTAGTTGAGAGTCAGGAAGTTGAGCTGAGATCATAGAGTTTATATAATAAGAGTCTTGAATGCGATGTTGAGGATGTAGAAAGATAAGTAAGTGGATGAGGGAAAGATCTCTTTTCTGAAACTCAATGGTGTGAATATGAGCTATAGTAGTACCAAAGAAACTATTATCAATGAGCTTGAGGAGTGTTTTCTTCTTCTGCTCAAAGACCCTTAATACAATGTCAGGACAATCAGTAGCTGTTTGACCAGGAAAGAGACTGTGGATAATTTCTGGCCACTTGGAATTAGCAGTTATGATAAGAAAGAGGTCTGGTTTGTGAAAGTGTGTCACAGTTGTGCCATGGACCAGTAGTCACATACTGTATGGTTTACCACTACACCAAAAGGGCAACGTTAGTAAGGCTACTTGCTAATGAGGGTCTAGCTATTTATGTAGTTCATTTGAACAGGTATTTTGTTATACCTCCATGATACTATTTAGTAGTCATTTTTTATGACAAAGTGTCTGCAAATGGCTATAGCATCCTGGAACAGCTGGGTCATAAACCTAGGACTTCCCATATGAGAAGAAGAAAGAATGAGTTTGTATCCCAAATGTAAGGGGACAGCTCCATTTCTACCTCTAAACTGCATAGTGACACTCCAGAGCAACCTAAGCCTGTTCAAGTATTACTTTAGTAATACTTAAACATACTAGTATAGCTCCAATCACACTGACCCTGACACTAAAGAATGTAAACCTAGTATATATAATGTAGAAGATCCCTTCAGGAGCCTTATCCTAATCTCTGAGGATTCTCCTGGAGGTGAGTTGTATTACAATCACAAACTATAATATAACTGAGAATTCTCCTGGAGTCTTGTGCCCCAGTTTCTCTTACACCAAAGGCCTAATATCTTCTCTATTATGCCTATCATGCACAGCAACATTCTGTAGTCCCTAGTAGAGCTCAGATCTAAGAGTATATTGATGTGTCCTAGTCCAGTTGAGTTTCCTCTGCTCACAATTTGCCTATGCATCAACAACTGCTGGAATAACTTTCCACCATAGAAGAGAGGTAGCTGAGGACCATCTCTAATATGAAGATGATAGGCATAGTAGTATATTAAACACCACCTGTGAGCGAGCCCATTTCTCCCTATCTCTTTGCCTTGCATTTTCTCTTCATTCTCTTAGTTGAGCACTACAGATTAGGATTCTTAGATACTATCTATTCTCTCCCTTTGGAAACAACAAAACATAGTAAAGAGCAGCATAAGAAGAACTATTCTAGCTAATTTGTTCAAGTTGTCCTTCTCTTGCTTGTAATGTCATGACTTGGCAAAACGGCTAAGTCATTATCTATATTTCTTTTCTTTTCTTTTCTTTTCTTTTCTTTTATCTTGGACTTACTACACAGAGGGAAGTGTGGGAAAGTGTCACGTCACAAGTGTCACATGGTCATAGTCACATGACAGGAAGTCACAGCGTCACATCACATGATGTCACATGATGAGTCACATGACAGGCATGGGAAAATAGTGCACAGACCATGTAGTAGTTGTATAAGTAGTATAGAAAATCTAACGGGAACTCTATCGAGTTCTCCTTGTCAAACGCTGATAAAGGAGCAGTTGGCTTAATTCCGGCTTTGGAGTTAGCTAGTCTGATATGTAATACCATATCTCTATTGTTCATTGCATAATGTACCCCTTCCTCTAGAATAATGACTGAAATCTCCTCAGCTGTCGGCAGATTATAGGTTCTTTGATCCTGTTGCAAATTAACATATAGCCTGATTGTGACTGTCAGCAACTGACTTAAGATCTTAATCCTGGGTTAAAATCAAGAGAGCTCTTCAGGGTTAGAAGAGAACTCAATAGAGTCCTTGTTTCATTCTGCTATACTACTTATACATTTCTGCACTGCTTGTCCTTATTTATTCTACAAGTCCTTACTAGTCCAGGGTTCAATTCCAGTCTGTATCATATTTCTTGGTCATGGTTGAGACGACTCATGACAGTGACCTCCTGCTGTTCATCTGCTGGTTTTTCCTTGATAAGCTCATAGACATGACAGTATTGACCAATATAAGAATGACTATCTAGAAGCATCATCTGAAGATTGTCCATTACTACAGGGTCTAGGTTATTGTTGTTGGTTCTCTTGACATTAAGCTGCTCTGCTGTATCAAGGATATAAATTTGTGCATATATTGGAGTTTGATCACCATGAGGAAAAAGAGAACCAGTGAGATAATGAAGCTCTCCTTGGATTTTGAAACAATAGAGACCTGATTGCCTAGTGACTGAGTTATTGATTTTGACTCCTACTAAAGTCATAGCAAATACTACATTATACTGCTGTATATTGTTGCAAAATTCTCTTGAGGAATAATCATCTCCAGTCAAGTAGTTAGTTGTGAAGGATTTCAGTGAGTGGTTGAAGAGGAGGTAGTTGGATTTGTTCTTGCAAACAACACATGCCAAATTTGGGATAATTGACCCATGAAGATGTCAGCTTTTCACAGTCAAAGTAAAGAGCATAACAGTAAGGGCAGATAACAGATAGCATGCCCAAGTTGTTATACTGTATATCAGCCTCTAGGAATAGTTGTCCAGCAGGTGGATATTGTTGTCAGAATAGCTAACTCCTGAGCTGGAATAAAGCCAACTACTTCTTTATCAGTGCTTGACAAGGGAAACTCGATAAAGTCCTTATGTATACTACTTATATAACTACTACATAGTTTATGCACTACTTTCCCACAGTTGTTATGTGACTTCATTTTGTGTGATGTCATACTGTGACATCTGTCCTGTAACATATGACACTTTCCTGCACTCCTTCCTTGTGTAGTAAGTTCAAAAGAAAAAAAAATATATAAATAATGACTTAGTCGTTTTGCCAAGTCATGACACCACTCCCCTCTCAAGGTTCCTTATCCCAGGGATTTACAGTTCATAGTAGGGGTCTACCATGTTGCCCATTTCATCTTTATCTTCCTCTAATGTTCTTCTTCCTCTCTTCTATTTTTTTCAGTTTCTCTCCAGCCTTTCTGTAATAATTGACCTCATTTCATACAGGTGTTTACTATGATGCAACCATATGGACCACTTTTTTGTTTCAGATTACTTCATATATCCAATGGCTCAGTCAGCACCTTACTAGTGGGGCATGTTCTTTACTCAGCAGACCTCATGTCTGCTATATGTTCTCCTTATTACTACCTCATAGTACATAGGTATATATACAGTAGATACTCTTTTGTATTCCCTACACTTTACCAATTGTATTATTCCCTTCCTTCCTCAACTCTCATATCATCCTCAAGTTTTTACTTGAAGTTATAACCTGAGTTACTTCTCAAGGTTATAACACTTCCCCAGTATTCTGGGTCATACTGTTTGTCTGACCATCTAAATAGTTTTCTTGCTGTGAACCTTTCTGGCAATTCTCCTCTTCTAAATGTTCCTTTCTCTCTTTTTTGCCGATTTATTTCTTCCATGTCTCTCCAATATTCTTTCTCAAATTCTTTGACTACTTCTTTTGCATTTTCTAAATTCTTTCTTTCTTCTCAGGTGTTGGATTCTGTAAGAGTGACTGGGGCACAAGACTCCAGGAGAATCCTCAGTTAATATTACAGTTTGTAATTATGATACAACTTACCTCCAGAAGAATCCTCAGAGATTAGGATAAGGCTCCTGAAGGGATCTTCTACACTATATACTGGGTTTGCATTCTAAGTGTCAGGGTCTCTGTGATCAGAGCTATACTAGTGTATTCAAGTATTACTTTAGTAATACTTGAACAGGCTTAGGCTGCTTCAGAGTGTCACTTTGCAATTTAGGGGTAGAGATAGAGCTATCCTCTTATATTCACTCTCCCTTCAAGATTGCTACGTCTCAGAGCAATAGACTTAGAATGAAAAATGTTATTGAACTCCGTATGCTGGATATGTCTTGGAGCCCCAGGGTATTTGCAATGGAACTCTACTGTCAGTTCTGGAGTGGAGACTTCGGAGGCAGACTCCCAGGAATTGTGTTTGTAGCCATATCCTTTTCATTTAATGAGATACTGGAATCTTCTCCGGTGCCAATGACTGTCGAGTATCTCTTCTACTTTCTACTCCACCTCTCCGTCGATGACTATAGGCAGTGGATGGTCCTCCATTTTCTGGCCTGTAATTGGGTTGTCCGGAGCCAGAGTAAGCTTCACTACGTTGAACACTGGATGAAATGGCTTTATCTGGTATGGCAGCTTTAAGCGATAGGCTATAGGTCTGATCCGCCATTCCACTACAAAGGGACCAAGCCATCGATGTGAGAGTTTCTGTAAAGGGGGCAAAGTCTAGATATCTGATGTGTCAAGAAAGACTTTGTTGCCAGGGTTGAACACTGGAGCCAGAGTTCTTTGTTGGTCATAGTATCTTTTCATGTCATCTTATGCTTTGTGGATCATGGACTTTGCTTCTTCGATTGCTGTTCTTATCCTTTCCACGAACTCATTGACTATCTCTAGACCAGAAGGGTTCTGTCGGAGTTCGAAGCCCATATGGGAAAGCTACCCAGTGTTGAGCAGAAATAGAGGCTGTTGAGTAGCAAAGTGGATGTGATTGTTGTGCTGGAACTCTGCCAGGGGTAAGAGGTCATACCAGTCATCTTGCTGTTTATTCACAAAGAGCCAGAGATACTGGTCCAACTCTTGGTTGACGTGCTTCATCTGTCTGTCTGTTTGAGGATGCCAGGCTGTGGAAGACGCCAACTTTATTCCTAGCAGGTGGTAAAGTTCCTTGGTGAAGTAAGCTATGAACTAAGGTCTGCGGTCTAAGATTACATACTTCAGAAGACCATGGAGCTTCCAAACTTGATACAGGAAAAGTCTGGCTACTCCTTCTGCTATCACTGTTATGTGCATCGGAATGAAGTGTGTCCGTTTTGATACTAAATCCACCACTGTTATTACTGTGTTGTGTCCAGAGGAGAGGAGGAGTTCCATGATGAAATCCATACTAAGTGTGTCCCATTGCAAGTCCGGGATCCGAAGAGGGTGCAATTCACCTACTAGAGCCTGCCTTATTAGTTTCATTCTGAGACAGAGGTCACAGGTACTGATGTACTGTCTGATGTATCTAGACATTTGAGGCCACCAGTAATCCCTAGAGACTAACTCTAGTGTTTTCTAGTGTCCAAGGTATCCAGCAACCTTTGTATCATAGCACAGTGAGACCACTTGTTTTCACAAGTTCACATTCCAAAGAACATAGATCTTGCCTCTGAACCAGAGTAGTCCTTCTTCTTCCAACCATTCTACGGAGTGGACCATCTTACTTACTGCTTGCTAGAGTTCTCTTGCTACTTTTGCCACTGGCTCTTCCTGGTTGCCTCTCTGGTTCCCTTGACAAATTTCCCTAAGAATATCTCTCTCCAGTCCCTCCATCTGGACTCCTTCAAGAGCTTGGATTGCCAAGAGCTCCAGTTGTAGAAGAACCATGTCTTTGTTGTCAGAGGCTCTCTTGCCATAGTCTGGCCTCCATGATAATACGTCAGGCTTCCCCATGCAATAACCTGGGCAGTGGATCAACTTGAAGTCGAAGTGGGCTAAGTACAGGGACCAGTGAGCCTGGCAACAGTTGAGTTTCTTAGCTGTCATGAAATACTCTAGGTTCTTGTGGTCTGTCCAGATTTCTACTGGGTATTGGGCTCTCTCTAGGAAATATCTCCACTCTTCCAGTGCACGGATGATAGTGAGCATCTCCTTGTTATGAATCTTGTAATTTTGCTCCACCGGAGACAGGAACTTGTTGTAAAAGGCTACTAGGTGCTACTTCTCTTCTCCAGGTAGTCACTAAGAAAGGATAGCTCTGGAGGCAAAGTCAGAACTGTCAGCCTCAATGCGAAAGGGTTCTGAGTCCTAGGGTAATACCCAGACTAGAGCAGTAGTTACTGCCATCTTGAAACATTCAAAGGCTTCCTATTCTTTGGTATCCCAGTTCCAAGCTTAGTCAGAATGTGTAAGGTTAAAGAGGGGTCTGGCTATGGTTGAGAAATCTCGGATAAAGTGACGGTAGAAGTTAATGAAGCCTATGAAAGCCTCCATGTCAGTCCAGTTCTCCAGAATGGGCCAATTGTGGACTCTGGCAACTTTAACAGGGTCCATTGCAACCTTGTTTTCCGAGATAACCAGTCTGAGGTATTCGATCTCCTTCTGATGGAACTCACACTTCTCCAGGTGGAGAAATAACCTGTGCTCTGCCAGTACTTTCCAGACCCTCTGGACTGCTCGTTTGTGTTCCTCTTCTATTCTCATAAAGATCAGAATGTCATCCAAGTACACTACTACAATCCCTTTGGCTATGAGGGTTCTGAAGATATTGTTCATCATAGTTTGGAAGGTAGTGGGACTGTTGGTCATTCCAAAGAACATCACGAGAGGTTCAAAGAGACCATGATTAGTGCAGAAGACCACCTTCTATTCATCTCTGGGCTTGATATGCACATTGTTGAAACCTTAGCAGACATCAAGTTTTGTGAAGTACTTGGCTCCATGGAGCTAGGAGACAAGTTTGGAGATGAGAGAGAGGGGGTATTTGTTCTTGACAGTTATGGTATTTAATGCACGATAGTCTTGGACCAGCTGGAGTGAGCTATCTTTCTTCTTAATAAAAAACACAGGGGCTGCTATGGAGGACTTGGAAGGTTGGATTCATCTAGTATGCAGGTTTTCCTCTAGGAAGGTGTCCAACTCAGCTTGTTCCAATGAGGATAAGGGATAGACTTTCAATGACTTAGGCTCTGCTCTGGAGATCAGTTTGATAGCATGATCCCATTTGCAGTGCTCTGGCAGTATGTCAAAGTCTTTCTTGGAAAACATGGATTGGAACTCTATGATGTAGGCAGACAGTGGAGTAGCAGTGGCAAGTGTCTCCTTACTGCATCTGGCTCCCTCCATAAGACATTGGGAGGTCATAGCTATGGCTCAGAGGTTGACCTCAGTAAGTTCTAGAAAGATATGTGTAAGGAACAATCAGTCTCTAAGCTCCCAATCAGGGCTGTACATTTACAGAGGCATTTCTTTGAGCTCTAGCTCTTCTTGAAAAAGGGGTGTGGGTCTGTCACGACACAATTAGAGGGCTCGGAGTTCAGTCCTCTTCTGGTGGGTCTGTTCCTTTCGTAGGGTGCATCCTTCTTCATATTGGAGAGGGCAATGGGCCATTTTGACTTCTCCTTTTTCCTAGTCAACCTTGAGGTTGTAGTCCTTGAGCCAGTTGTAGCCTAGGATCAGACTCTGTTTCCCAAGTCTGGAGACGGCCAAAAGTATCCTTTTGGAGTGAGTCTTGTAATGAAGAAGCATGTTCATGACCTCAGAGATCTGTCCTGCCTTGTTGGAGGAACTATCGACATTGAAGACTGGGATGTTACATGAGAGGGTCTGAGTATTTATCTCTTTCGAACAGATGAAGTCCCTGTTAATAAAGCTTCCAGTTGCTCCACTGTCCAAGAGGGCTTTGACAGAGTAGAGTTCGCTTGTGTTCATAGTTCCAATCTCCACTGGCAGGAGTAAGGAAGTTCCTTGTGTGTCCAAGACACTGATAGAGAGGAGCTTGGGCAGCTTTCTCTCTTACTTGGGTTTATGGAACAGAGCAGGGACCAAAGGGGTAAGAGGTGGTATGTCTACTAGTTCACTGTCAATTGTATTGGGGTTTTCTATAGTTAATACAGTGAACTTATTTACTGGCGACCAGGGCACACTTATCGCTGTACTATGCAAAATCCTCTTCCTCTTTCAGGGGACAAGACTCTTTAATCAGAACTATATCTTTCAATGCCAACAAATCTTTAATCAGCTCCTCCCGTTGTTCCGCAGTGAGCTGATGGATGTCCATGTGGTGAGGACAGTCTTGGACTAAGTAATTTGTGTCTCCACATCGGTAACATCCTCACAGAGGCAGGGACCTTGTCTTTCTAGTCGTGTCAATGTCCACAGGGATTCCCATAGATGGAAAGGGTGGCAGAGATTTTAAAGTAACCAGAAGAGACAGAATAGGGGGCAATCTTGCCATGGACAGAGGTGAGGGTCAGGCAGAGATGGTTTTGGGTGGTGCAGAGGAAGCGGAATACGACATGGACTAAAAGGCCTTATTGGCGAGATACACCTAGTCAATCCTCTATGCTGCTCTATACCATGCATTGGGGTTGGTATCGGCTGGTTGTCTGTAGGGCATAGTGGTGATCTAGTTCTGAATTCCTAACCTGAGACCTCGTTGGAACTTTACTACTAGCGTCCAGGGATCTATGTAACCTGCATTGGAGACCAGGGCCTGGAAGTTGTCCAGATAGTCGTCTACCATCCAGCCTCCTTGGTAATAGAAGATGCCTTCCAGAGCATTGATTGCGTCCACTTCTATGTTAACTGGGAAGAAGTGAACCCAGAATTATTACTCAAAGTCTCTCTAGGTTTGGATAGGGAAAACGCCAGTGTTTGCTTCCTGACGAAACATGTTTTTGGACCACTTGGCAGTACGATCACTTTTGAAGAACGTGAGAGCCCAAAGAATCCTCTCTTCTTTATTTGTGGAACTGTTCCAGGGCTAGGCAGATGTATAGGGAGCAGGAGTTTAGAAATGCACAGCTGTTGTGATGTTCTCTACTGAAGTCCAGAGGACAGGAGAGCTTGGAACACATTTGTCTTGCCATCGGAGTGGGGGGCAGAGACACCAGAGGAGATGGTACAAGCAGAGAAGATGTGTTTGATACAGACAGAGGAGGGGAATTAGCTACTAGCTATATGAGCTACTATAGCTGCGCAGTCAAGGCTGCTAGGGTAGTATTGATGTTATTTTTGGAGATGTTTTGTCTCTCCGTTAACTGGTGGAGATGGTGTTGCAGGTACCCTAAGATATCAGCTATGCCTTGGAGAGTGTCTGAGGGCAACGACATCTGGAGAGTAGATTTTTCAAAGGGCGACCTATTGGGTAGCTGTCCACTGGGATAGTCCAAGGCTCCGTTTTTAAGGATCCTAATCTGCTGTAAGGGTGACTGGGGCACAAGACTCCAGGAGAATCCTCAGTTAATATTACAGTTTGTAATTATGATATAACTCACCTCTAGAAGAATCCTCAGAGATTAGAATGAGGCTCCTGAAGGGATCTTCTACACTATATACTAGGTTTGCATTCTAAGTATCAGAGTCTCTGTGATCAGAGCTATACTAGTATGTTTAAGTATTACTTTAGTAATACTTGAACAGGCTTAGGTTGCTCCGGAGTGTCACTTTGCAGTTTAGGGGTAGAGATAGAGCTATCCTCTTACAGATTCTGCTGTAAAACCTTTCCATCTCACTAAGTATTTATCCTTTTCCCTTATTTGCCACTTATTTAGGATTTTCTCTACTTTCCATTCTTTCTTTCCTTTGATTATAACTGGAGTTGGTTATTCCTTCCTCTGTCCTTTTATCTGCTCTACGTATTTTCATATCCTACTAACATTGACTACTAGGTGTATTTTTACTATACTAGGTAGTTCTAGTTCTACTGCATTTGACAATATGATTTTCTTGATTTTGTAGGGCCCTATATACCTCTCTGTCAACTTCTCTGTCCTTCTTCTGACCATTTGATATTTCAGATCCTTAGTACTCAGCATCACTAAGTCTCCTACTTTATACTCATTGACTTCCACCCTCTTCTTATCTATATACTTTTTCATTTCCTTCTGTGCTTTCCTTAATACCACTTTTGCTTTCTTCTGGATTTTCTTCATCTTTGCGACAAATTTCTCTGCTCCCTCATATTTCTCCTTCTTTCTTATTTCAAACCCCATCCTAGGATCTTGTCTGTAATTTGCCTTGAAAGCCAATATTTTAGTACTTGAGTGCACTTTATTATTGTATGCGAACTCTGCTGTTCCTAACTAGTCTGGCCACTGTTCTTGTCTATAGTCAATAAACATTCTTAAGTACTGTTCTAGCTCTTGGTTGACCCTCTCTGTTTGTCCATCTGTCTGAGGGTAGAATACTGTTGACATTTTACTTTTGATTCCCTGTTATAAACATTGAGTAGGACTACAGTTATTATCAGCTATGGTCTGATAATAAATGGCTAGTAGAAGAGATAATAGCAATATGAGATGAGGACATTATGATATAATAATGCATTGAATGTCCAAAGACTCTAAGAGACAATGGACTCATAGAATGGATAGAACTCTTTAGAGAAATCTCAGACTATTTTCTCTTTTCTATCTTTGGACTTGTACTAGATAGGACAACATTGGACTAATCCATTATTAGACAATGACTCGACTTGTCACTTTCATGGCTTCTGTCACTGGACTGTCACTTAACTAGTCACTCTTAGTTACAAGTAGTGTTACCATATTGTAATGTAGTCACAATGCCTAGTTAGGATAAATACAGTCCAAAAAGAAAAGAAACAACAAGTTCTCTCTTTCTGTATTTCCTTTGTAAAATCTTACTCTGAGTAATCGGTACTCTTACTTGTTTTAGGACAGTCTCAAGGGTGCTACTCAAAGTCTCGTTGATATCTCTTTTCTGATATAACTTCACTGAAAACCTTAACTGGATCCTTGAGTGAGAAGTATGAAGATATTAAGTATTAGATATAGGCTTTAAGTTAAAATGTATATTCAACTATAAGGTCTAGAGTCTTAACATCCCCAGCATCCTATTCAGCTCTCGCATTAACCCTGCTACAAACTGCAGTCTTCTGTCTGATATGATACTTTTAGGTAAACTATATAGTTTCCACACATTGTTTCTAAACAGCCTAGCCAATTCTTTTGCCGTTACCTTTTCTGTAGTTGGAATAAAGTAGACCATTTTTGTTAGTCTGTCGACTACTACTAGGATTGAATTATATCCCTGTGCTAAGGGTAGTTTGGTAATAAAATCTACCAATATATGTGTCCAAGGTTTTTCTGAAATTGAATTTGGCATTAATTTTTCTGCTGGCTGTTCTGTATAGTTTTTGTTGCATTGGCAGACATTGCATCCCTCCATATATCTCTTCACCTCCTTAGTAACTCTTGGCCACCAGAAGTTCCAAGTGACTAGCTCCACTGTTTTCTACTGTCTCCCATATCCTTCTATAGGCATATCATGATGTAGTCTAATAATTTTTGTTCTAAGCTTATCATCTCTGGGTATATATACTTTTTCCTCTTTGTACATTACGCTGTCAATTTTTCTCCACTCTTCATTTCTTAGCATTTTCACTCTTGCCCATTTTATTTCTTCTACTGCTTTTACTACTTCATTGTCCTTTACTTTGAACTGTTGGGGTTGTGGTCCTTAAGCCAGTTGTAGCCTAGGATCAGACTCTGTTTCCCAAGTCCAGAGACAGCTAAGAACATCCTTTTGGAGTGAGTTTTGTAGCATAGAAGTATATCTACAACCTTAGAAATCTGTCCAGCCTTGTTAGGGAAACTATTGACATTGAAGACTAGAATGTTACATGAAAGGGTCCAAGTTTTTATTCCTTTCGAATAAACGAAGTCCCTGTCAATGAAGCTTCCGGTTGCTCTGCTGTTCAAGAGAGCTTTGACAGAGTGGAG